>ENA-OPWH01001350-OPWH01001350.1-human-gut-metagenome-genome-assembly--contig:-NODE-1350-length-15653-cov-1.713938_pt1 | contig 15653 bp, 25 predicted proteins | sample MGYA00241506_ERZ502004 | MGnify/ENA primary metagenome ERZ502004 (study PRJEB25962, sample SAMEA2043049) | human gut metagenome | biome: human gut; feature: human-associated habitat; material: faeces... | reverse complement strand
AATCGGGATGGTGAATAAATGTATTCTCATCATCAGACATTGTGACGACCCGCGCCGGGCGTCTGCGTATCGTAACCTTGTATTCAGGATGATGGGGCATATCGTGTTGAAAAACATCACGAACTACATCAATCTGTTGAACGGTTCTAACGCGCCGGATATCCCCTCACGCGACGAAGCCATTGCCGATTGTTACGCGATGTTTGACAAATGTATAGAAAAGTTTACCATCCTTCCGGGTGCGAATTTCTATTTCTATTTCAACAAATCTATCGCGCGTAATTTCTACACACTCTACAAGAAGAACCTCAAGGCACGTCATGGTGAAATATCGGACGCCGTAGAGTCTTCGCACCCCGATATGCGCACTCCAGGTCATGTCAACGATATGGAAATAACGTTTGACACACTGGGATTTACTGATTTGGAACGAAGGATCACGATGTCGCGATTAGCAGGCCAGCGTAAATCAGAGTTCTTGGCCGATAATCCTGACGTCACCGAAAACCTTTACAGCCGCGCGTTGGTACGCATGAAAAAGCTATTAGAAAACATCAAAAAGGAATATCACAATGGAAAGAAAGATTGAAATCATCACCACCATTTTGGAAAGCGGTTTTGCCGTTTTGGAGGTTTGGATGTACGGTAACGACCCGCTGGTGTTCTTGGTAAACAAGTTTACGCCATCGGTGGAATCCAACGTGGCGTCCATCGACTACTGCGAGGTGACGGGTTACGACATTACAGCGTTTATACGCTTAGAGTCGGTAGAGATGCACCGAGGAAAGGCGGCCGTGCTGTCGAAACTCGAATCCATCGTACAGAACCAAAAGGCGCTGAATTTCCAGTTTCACAAAAGCGTCAAATGGATTTACTGGACATCGACTCGTGGATAGTATCAGTAACAAAATTGTAAAACAAAATCGTCATGGCTTTTCAGCCGTCGCCCTATCAACAGGCAATATATAACGAGGTAGCTACTACAAACCACAATATCAACGTCAATGCCGTGGCTGGTAGTGGTAAGACTACCACCCTACTCGGCTGCTTGGAACGCATACCACGTGGAAAATCCATCATCTTCATGGCCTTCAACAATTCCATCGTGAAGGAATTGCAGGCCCGAAACCGCCGCCCGAATGTCGATATAATGACGTTACATTCCTACGGGTGGCGGTTGTTGTTACGTAGGTACGGCCGTACCGCCCAGATGAACCCGAATAAGTCCATAGCCAAGTTAGAAGTGGTGTTGAAACATCACGCTCGCGACGAGCAGGTACAGGAATTGTTGTTGAGGCGTAAAAAGGGATATCTGTTTTATTTAATTCCGAAGATAGTAGATTTGATGCGGACGTCGCTTTGCCGTCCTGAAATCGGCGAAATTGAGGCATTGTGCGAATATCACGATATCGACTGTGACTTGCTGGAGAAACAACTGGCATTGGAAACGTTTGCCAAGGGAGCTGCTGACCATTCACAGTTTGATTTTACCGATATGTTGTATGTCCCAGTGACGGACCCCAGTATTCGCTTCCGTAAGTATGAGGTGATAATGGTGGACGAGAGCCAGGATATGAGTCTCCTGCAGCACGAATTGATAAAACACGCGCTGGACCGCCGTTCACGGTTGATAACCGTTGGCGATCCACGTCAAGCTATATACGGTTTTGCAGGCGCCGACGCCAACAGTTATTCCCGCTTGGCCGAATTAAACGGCGAAAGCGTGGAAATGCCGTTGTCGGTTTGTTATCGCTGTGGACGCCGTATTGTCGAAGAAGCCGAAAAAATTGTTCCCTATATACGTCCCTACGAACGCGCTCACGAGGGCGAGGTCAGCGTCGGCTCTTTGAACGACATTGAGGACGGTGATTGGATAATATGCCGTAACCTGCGCCCGCTGGTGGAGGTTTACCTGTGGTTGTTGAAAAACAAGATTAAATCACGCGTTCGTGGCAAGGACATCGGCCGCAGTTTGGTGGATTTGGTATCCAAGACAGGAGCCCGTACTATCGACGAGTTAGAGAAGCTACTTTGGAAAGAAGCTGACAAACTGGCTCAAAAATTGCGCGCTAAAGGTTGGAAGAACCCTGATGCGTCGCCGAAGATGGATGAACTATTGGAGAAAATAGAAGTGTTACGCGCGTTGGCTGTTGAAGCCGATACGGTAGCAGAACTGCGTGAAATAATCGAGGGAATTTTTACCGACGACCTTGAGGGAATCATGTTGATGACTATCCACAAATCCAAGGGTCTTGAAAACGACAACGTGTTCTTCCTGGCGCCAGAACTTATTCCGTCACGTTTCGCTACACAGCCGTGGCAGTTGGAACAAGAATCTAACCTTAAATATGTAGCCATTACACGTGCCAAAAATTCACTAATATACGTTTCTTTAAATCAAGCAAGTCATGACACCAGCCGACCATTCAACGGAAGATATCCGATCCAAGGCTCACGAAGATGAGTTTAACAAAGCCGAGGACCGTATCGAGGACTGCAAAGAGGAAAACATCGAGCACCATCAGTCCCGTTACACACCACGCCAACGGACACGAGTCCCGTCGCCCAAAGAAATCGCCAACGTTTTTAAGAAATGAAAACTTTTTAACAACGATGAAAAATTTATACTACCTTTTGAAACGTAATACTGATGATGGGAAGCCCGCTTATCACCAGTGGCTCCGGTCGGGGTTGATAGGCCGAGGGCGCGGCTTTTCGGAATCGTCGGATCCCGACTTCGCGTTTCGCACCAAGGATCCTATCGAAATCCTGGTACATTACGAATACCTCCGCACGGAAATCCAGTCACCCTACGAATGGCAGTTGGTAGCCTACATGATGGACGAAGCTCAACGTTCGTGGGCTGATGAGAGTTCAACTTCTGAATACAAAAACGTACTTCCGGCCACCGAAAATATCGAGGTTTGGAAACGCCGTATGACCTACGATCCAGCTCTAATGGAGGTTTACACTGCCAAATTGGAAGAATTACGTAAAAACTACGCATAATGAAAACTGTTGAAAATTATGTAAATCGCGAATGGTATTATCGTGTTGATAATACTATCGCCCGAGTGTTCACCACAGGCTGTATGCCTGTAGCGGAAACGCCCGGAGAAACGATGGACAAACCCGAAATTATGGTCGTCGTCAAGAACTTTTCTTCGTCCCAAAATTCGGTGTTGATTCCCTTGGAAAAGTTCCGCGAACGTTGTCTGTGTCCCGTAACGCTGTTTCCAGGTGATTTGGTTGCCCGGGTGAATCACGGCTCGGTAATACAGGTGTACCGCGTAGCTGAAGAAGAGCGCTCAGGCGCGGCTCCCTCCTTGGTGGTGGAATATGTGTTGATACCGCTAAATTTCGGCGATCTTACGCCAACAGGTGCACCGCCTGTTAAAAAGGTAGGAGCTGTGGTGAGCGCTGATAACATCATCACGGTGGCAGGCGAAACAAAGACCGCGATGGGTAGTTACTTTCACTACCTCAACGTTTACCAGTTGGGGATGTTAAAATACGACGCTCAACGTGAAAACATCCGCCGAACTGCCGTTAAGATAAGCGACCTTATCAACACGAATAATTGGCGCCAATACACTGCTCAGCAGTCGGCGGCGTTGGATGACGTAGAAGCGCTTATCAAGTCGGCCACTAAGATAATTCGTAAGATCGATGGCGAAGAAGAACGGTAAGGCGCGGTTCTTTCGCGCAGGAAACAGGTATCTGCTACCAGAAGGTACGTCGTTTGTGGTAGTAAAGATACGCCCCGAACAGAACGCAATGAACGTTCAATTTATCGGTCCTGATTGCTCTGCTTCAGACGTAGAAACGGTTAATTTAGTAAACTACAAGAAAGCACTCCAACGAGGAGAAATTGAAGAAATCTAACTACCTATGGGATTTACACCTGAATACATTGACACGCTGCCCGACGACGGCATATTTGTGTTTGGCTCTAATACCGACGGCGACCATTGTGGCGGCGCGGCCCTTGTGGCGTTGAAACGTTTTGGCGCTGTTAACGGTCAAGCCGAGGGTCCTCAAGGCAGAAGTTATGCCATCCCGACGGCGGAATACATCGAGATTGAAGAAGATTACACTAACCGTCCATTATACCAAAAAAAATACGCGTTTCGCATCAGGCGTTGGTGGAGGCGTGCGACCGCTTCATCCTTTACACCGTTCAACACCCCGAACTACGATTCTACGTGACAAAGATCGGTTGCGGAATCGCTGGTTGGAAGGTGGATGAAGTGGCACAGGCATTCGTCGTGGCATTGGCATCGTTCTTGATACCACTGCCTGATAATATCGTTTGGCCGCGCGAATTCTACGAAATACTGGACAGCCATGGCCTGGTTGGTTAGACACGCCGTGGAGGGTCACATCCTCACCGACCAGCACCCGATTAGGATTAAAGACCATCAGTTGTTCTTTAGCGAGGCCAAGTCCACTCACATAACACCTGAACAAGCTAATGTCTTGTTGGATGGCGCTACACTAAAGAACGGTGAATATGTCCAACTGCGTTCGTCGTCGATGGTAGCTATCAAACCTGGATATTATACCGCCGATGCTGATGGTACGTTTCATTGGTTTGAACGCCGACCGTCATACTACGACGGTCAATGGTACACCACCGATGGTCGTTCGGAATTGGTAGATAAACGTGTGTTGGAAGGACGTCTGCCGCGTATCCCAACCCCAGACGATAAATACCCCTCACAATATGGCCCTAAACAAGCCTATACAGAGTCTTTGATTGGTACTGATGTATTACCTGCTATGGCTTCGGCAGAACTCTTGAAAAGGGGCTTGAAACCGCGAAAACAATTAGGGTACTTATTACGTCGTGGACACCAATCAGGCACACTGCTCACCACCAATCAACCACGGGCGTTTGAAACCTTACGTTCACACCGTTATCAGCCAGCGTTTACATTGGAGGACGTGTTGATGGAACTGTTGACGTATGGACGTGTTCGCCTTGAATTGTTGGAGGACGGCCGTGTGTTGATAGAAATCGACCAGTCGAAGAATCTATATATCGATCGTAATATCGCCATGGCGTTATTTGGCGCCTTATTGTACGCTAATGCGATGTTACAAAAAGAAAGTGAGATATGGAAAAAGAAGCGATGAAATACTACGTCACAAGCGTTGGAACAAAAACCTACGACGATATATTCTCGTTGGCGTGGAAACGAATACAAGCCCTTAATGCCGCAAGGGCGTTTGTAAAGAGTGTTGGTGGCGTAAGCTATCGTCCAGCTAAATTTCTTTGGGCTGGTGGAATCAGTGCTGTTGAATTCACCATTACTCCACCGCCAGGATGGCAGCGAGATGGTTCACCGTTGGCCAATATGTATCGTCCCGACTTAACACCTGAGGGACGTGCGGTTTACGAACGTATTCAGCGCTTGCCGCGTGTTGGCTGTAACGAGGTTAACGCCTTGGTCGGTTATACGGACTATTTTGGCGGATGTCGTTTAAAGGTAGAAGCCAATATCAAAATCGTTGGCTCTAAATTAGGTTTCGCCGTATCAAATTGGATGGTGGAAACGGGACGCGCCAAAATACCTGCTGACTGCACCGAGGTATCAAAAGAGGCATTTGCCGATCTCACAGGTCAGAATATACGGTTGATGTACAAGAATCGTAAGCGATGATAACACTCAAAAAGGGAGATCCAAGACGATACAAAAGGTCACAACGTAGAAAAGAATATCTCCAACCGTTGTGCTGGATGATGAGAAGTTGGCTAAAATATCGAATCGTTTACGATGGTTGTTGTTTAAGGAACGAGCGAAACGCGACCACCTAACTATCCGATAAATGAAATACGAAATCTATAAAACACGCGACGGACTCCTGATCCCTGTACTCTACCCAGAGGACGCGGGTCAGGCGTTTCGCTTAACGGTTCCCGACGCTGTGAAGGTCAGTGAGGGTATAGCACGTAACACTGTCGTTTACGGCATAGTTCCTACACGTATGAAACGCCAACCGTTTCCCGTGCATAACAACATCTGGAAGGACCGTGAATTGCTTGGCGCTTTGAGTGGTGACCACAACCGTTGGGCATTTGTGGATTATCGCAATGAAGTGGCACCTGCGCTATACCACAACGACGTTGATCGTTCATCGCAACCATCGTCAATAGTAGATGAATAGCGCCAACAGTTATTATTCCAACTACTCATATACAGTACAACGCAATGGAAAAAGACTTCAAGGACATATTAAACGCCCCGGTGCCTCCGGAAATCGTTGATACAGTGGCGTGGAAGAAATATCTGGTGATGAAAGAGTCGGCCACGTTGAAACGCATCCACGTGTTGGCTTCCGACGGTACGGAAATCAACCTGATGTGGTTCCCGCGTAAGCTACACGACACTATTAAGCACCTCTCTGCCAGCGAACGCGAAGAAATTCTGGAAATGTACACCGAACGCCGTAAGGTCCAGGTGACGGCCAACCGCCTCTTGGCCGTGGCACGGGGTTCGTTCGAATTGGCGCGTAAGCGTAAACAGGCCGAGCGCGAAGAACACAAATCGCTTCATATGAGCGACGTGACGCTGGTAGAGGATATAAAGGAACTCTTGGGGAAGATGTTCACCCCGCGGGAGGTAGTCCGTATATTGGCTGAAAGTCGTGAAATAGAGGTAGAACTGAACTACGTCCAGGACGTATTGAAGCGGTTTATTAACGATATTGAAAAACGTCGCGAGGAATTCCGTAACCGCGTCCAGGACGTGCGCCTGTACTCGAAGCGTCCGCGGTTGGAGGAACTCAGCTGGATGTACACCCAGATGAAAATGCGCTACAAGGCCCTCCGCTCGAACGACGCCTATAATTCGATGCTACGCACTCTGGAACAGATACGTAAAGAGGCCGAAGGTGACCAGATATTCATCAACGGCGCCATAGACGTCAACGTCGAAACAGAGATTCGCCTCCACATCCAGCAAACCATCTACAAATCGGTAAACCTCAAGGAGATAATCCTTGGCCGTGTGGCTGCACGTATGAACTGGGATCTGGCTAAACTGGTAGCCGGGTTGCATAACTCGTATTACGCTAAATTCATGCCCACAAACGATGAATACGACCCCCAAGCTGAGATGGAGTACCCCTCGTCGATGAACTACGACTTCAACCGTATTCAGCACAACCACGCTGTTAATGGCATCGATGAGGTTGAGGACGTTAAGGCACAGCCCCTGACCGACGAAGAACGTACTTCCAGCGAAGCCATAAAACAGCTCTTCCTTCAGCGTATCGCCAAGCAGCGTGAGACCTTGGAAGGACCTAAACACCGAGCAGAGGCCGAGGTTGATTTTTGGCGTTCAAAGTTTAATAAAACGCCGGACGAGGACCACGAACTAACACGTGAAGAGGGACGCGTACCGCAACACAAGTTCAACAAAAAACAAAAATCTAAATTCAAGAAGTGATGGAAATTCAAGAATTCAAGCAGCGCTGGAATGGCCAGCCCATCGAGCTCATTAGCAACGAGGAAGCGTGCGTGTTGGTAAATCTTCCGCGCGAACTGGAAGAGCGTGCGTCGTATGTCGCTCAAAAGGCCGAAACCATCGGTTGGCAGGCCTCAAAGGTAGTACCCGTCGCCAACGGCTGGGCCGAGCGTACTCGTAACCTGATATTCGTTGGCGACGACGTGGTAGGGAAGCCTGTAACTACCACCACCAAGGTGCGTTCGTTTGGCGAATTTCGACGCGACTTCGAAAATATGATGAGCACGCTGCAGACGCGCGTTGAGGTTTCAGACTACGTGATGGGCGCCATCCGTTCGCTGGGTTTTGACGTTCACCCTGACACCACGGTGGAGAAGATGACCGCGACAGAAATAGCTGCCGTAGCGTCGTCCCGCGAGACAGGTGTAGTTCCGGCGTTCGCCAACACGTCAGCAGCGGTGTATATCTCCCTTGACGAAAGAGACCGTAACGTGCGATTTGTGGCCGTGGCGGGAGCGGGGTGGTACAAGGTAACGTTCGCTGAGCGATAACGAAAATTCAAGAGCACTATGGACGACAAATCGACACTTTTCGCCGCAGCGGTATGTATCGTGGTTATATTAATTGCGATGTGGTATGAATACCGTCCGTCGTTGTTTAAGGTGCGCCAACTGGTAGGACTCGAAACCGTTGACGTTAATACGATGGATTTTGACGAAGTGGTGAATCGTATTACTAAGCGTGCTCTGAATGCGTACTACCATAACCGCGTAGCGTTATCTAACGGCGTATATGCGGAATATATTCCAGGAGCACCGCCAAACGTTGGTGGCACGTATCCGGCTTTTATTAGGCTATACCTAAAGCGTCAAGATATGCGCCAATTCCCGTTGGTAGTGCATATAAGTACGGAACATCCCGTGGGACATATTACAGGTATTGAGTCAACGGCACAATTTGGCGACGCGTATCAGTGGATGATGGAACAAATGGATAAAATGACGTGTTACGAAATAGCTAAGCGGTCGTATGTGTGTGAGCAAAATAGTCTTCGCGGCGACGATGAACGGTTGAAAGTGAGAAAGGAGTACATCCAGTGGATAACACGTAAATTCATCTAACAACCGTTGTATTATCTGTGTCCCCGGTGGACCAACCCGTCTGCTGGGGGTTTCTGTTGGCGATTTACGAAATAATTCACTTTCTTGGAAGATTTTTCGCGATTCTCTTTGAAGTCTTGGAGATTTACACTACCTTCGCTCTTGGAAAATGAAACTAAACTCTGTAAAAATGGACAAGAATCGTAAACAACTCGAAGAGCGTGCTGCTTGGGCGCTGTGTATTATCGTACTCGTTATCGTCTTTGGCGCTACGAATATAGCCTACTTGGGCTGGCGCTTTGAAAACTTTTGGAGTAAGACCGTGTGGCTTTCAGTGGCTGGCGTAATTACGTTGGCTGGTATAGCGGCTATCGTCAAAATTATCGAACGTCTCAACCGTAAATAGCCATGACCGCCGAAATGCTTATCGCTGCTGCGTATGCCGCTGGGTGGGACGCTGAAACGCCCAATGTTACCGGAGCTGAAGCCTATTTGGCTGACGTCATAAGATTGTAAAACTTAAATCGTAAAACAAATGGCACATTACACCTTCGACAGCAATACTCGTTATATCACTCGTGAAGAATTAGTTCATTTGGAACAGATAATCGGTTGGGCGTCGAATCTCACCGAGCCGAATGTCGTCGTCACCAACAGCGATTCACTCAGTGATATCGACCCCAAGCGCTCAGAAGCTCTTCAAGAATTAGCACACCTCAATTTACGTCGTCAACAACTTTTAGAAACGCTTTTGAAATGAAATCCAAGACTCTTAAACAGTTCCTGGCCGAGAAACGTAAGGCCGACGCCCAGTCTGCTGAGACCGTAATGAAGACGTTGGACGCGCTTACGCACGTAAGCGGTAACGCATACAATGGTTCGGCCGTTATCATCAACATCACCGACCTCGAAGGAAACGTTCTGGCCGACGCGGCTATCAACGGCGAGCAGTTGGACGACCTTCGCGTTGCGCTCGTGGAGGCGTATCGCCAGACGCTGATGGCTAAAGAGCCTGTCTTGCGTTACAACCTCCGCAAAATGGAGGATATGATTAACGGCCTCAAACCTGCAGAATCTAAACAGCCTGAAAAATGAACCCCTTGTTTCGTATCGGCACCCGCGTAAAGGTAAAGACGTGGGACGAGATAGCCGCCTATACAGGCGTTGACTTTACCGAGGAAGAATTCCACACGCTGTACGGCGTGGTGTACGACGAAGCCAACGACGACCCTATTGGGTTGTTGGACGAAATGTACGTAAGGGCGACGACACGTGCCTTATCGTTGGCGGCGATACCGAAGACGAATTTCCGACCTATCATCTTCGTAACTTACGTACAGGCCAGCTGATAGAACGCGAACCGCGTGCGCCGTACCAGTTTCGCGATTGGATGTTAAAACTGACGCGGTGATGACTAAGGACGAAATAATCCGTCAAATTGAGGATGTCCGTCGCCAACGCACCAAGACCGAACGCCAGTTGATAGCACGAAGACGCGGTTATCCGGTTCACAACGACGCCGAAGTAGAACTCGTGTTGGAAGAATACCATTACGAAGGTTCTTCGTCGCGTAGCGAGGATCGGCTGTTGGCCCTCTTGGACGAAGAACGCGCTAAATACACCACCACCCTAACCTATCTGTGATATGTCGCGAATTGTTGGTAAACCATCAGTTCTTGTCGAAGGCAGCGACGCTTTACGAGAACTCATCGAAACTTACGCCACGATGGATATTAAGGCGTTTTGCGCTAAATGGGATTTGGCGATCTCTACAGTTCGTTCTACGGCATCGCGGAGGGGTTTACGCCGTCTTCGGGGGAAAGAGGCTAAAATCGGCACCGCCAACACGGATAGGGGCATTAAGCACCCCTCGTCGCCTAAGCCCGAACCCGAAACCCTGCTCGTACCAGCTTACGAACCGCCAAAGGATATGATTCCGCCATCGTTACTTAAACAGCTGAGAGGTCGCTATTCACGCGTTTGGAGAACGCCCTCATCGCGTGCCGAACTCAACACGATGCCTGTACCGTATCCGTTCAGCGAAATCGCCGACGCACCCTACAATCGGGGCTGGATAAAACGCCAGAAGAAACAGGTCGTGTTCTTCAACACACTAAAAACCGATAGTGATGGATTACAAAGGACGCATATGTCGCCTGATAGTGGATGAACTACCCGTTGACGCCTACGGAATGCGGGTGTTGGCCGCGGCGCGTGAGCTGTGGGCCAAGCAGGGTAAGGTTTGTGTTTCAACTGGCCGCGCTCTGGGTGATTCCTTCACGGTGGTACAGATTATTGGCGGCGAACCGATGAACTATCCCCAGCGTGTTATTGACGTCATCACCGAACTCCGTTCCGCCAACGCCAACGTGCGTGTTAAACTCTTCACGGGGTTTCCTGACGTGGAGGGGTTGTTGAAAGTAGCACCGCTGTGTGACGCTATCGCCGTAACCCTTACCAGTCCTGAGGACGAACACCATTTTCGTGCTGCGCGGTTAGGGTTCCGCGATTTTCGTACTACCCGGATGGAGGTACGATACAACTCCGCTACCGGAGAAGATCCTACTGGTCGCGTATTTCCTCAATATTGGCGGCTGGTGGATATGGCTAAAGAAGGTGATTATCTGTTGGAATCGACGGCCTGGGTGATGAAATACGCCAACGGAACGTTATTTAACTAAAATCTCGTAAACGATATGAACGAAAAACGTAACTACGACGACCCGCGCCTCAGCGAAGAAATGCGCCGTTATGGGTGTTACACCTTACCCAGCGGCGACCCTGAGCGTCCGCACGACGTTAAGATCTATCTGACACCCGAATTCCTGGCCAACACTAAGGGGTACGCATTCACGATGGATATGGGGTTTGGTAAAGAACGCTGTAATTCGTGGACGCGTAACGCCAACGGTGTATTGGAGTCTCGCCAGTTCCCCGACCGTCTGTACTTGGATGAAACCCCTGGCGAAGGTAAGTACACCGTTGAGGTGACGTTGAGGTGCGAGTGTGGTGAACGAATTGCACTAACACACGATCAGGTGCGCATATTCATACGCGGAGCACTCGAACAACGTTACCTCCCCAAGGTGTTACTTCGCTGTCCTAAGTGTAACAAAATGCTATTCAAACCATGACCGCCGCCGAAAAACGAGCCGTCATTACGCGTTGGATTACGGCAGCGCGAAAAAACTATTTTGAAAAGTCGAAACACGTTTCACCTCACAGTGGTTTGGGGATGTGTGTAGCGTTCCACGATACGGCGTGGCAACGGGAAGAATTGACTCTTCAGCTGGCCGATATCTTACGTGACGAGGGTAAGGGGTACGCCGTTGGACAATTTGTATATGGAAAGCCGCTTTACAACCCCGCGTGGCTCCGTTTGGTGATACCAGAGTTTAACCCCGAATTTCTTGGCGGTGCTCAGACGGACGGCAAGGACTATTGGTGGCCATGGCGCGAAATTGAACCGCGAATTCGCGCGTTTGATAAATTGATGGACGCTTATAAGAATTGAACGCGATGAAACCGTTGGCGTATATACTGAGGTTGGTGGTCTGTGTGGTCGCCAACCTCCTTTATTTTATGGCTTGGTCGGTGGTATTGGTGTTATTGGCGATGATGCTATACTCGCTCTGGTGTTGATATGACGAGGGTCTTGGAAAAATCTTCGTAAAAAGAGAAAAATTTTTCAAGATTCTCTTGGCGGTTTCGTAAATTCGCCGTACCTTTGTAGTGGAAAATGAAACTAAAACACTCAAAATTATGAAAGCAACTGTTGAAACTATCCGCGAAATTGTAAAGGTTCTTACCACCGAGGAACAGCAGCTCCTGAAAGATACCTTCTTGTTTGGAGCCTGGGGCGATACCGAAACTGAGTTCCTCAACGAAGAGGGTAAGGTAGAAACCGTTGGCGCTTGGGGGTATTGTACCAACGACGCTCGCGAAGGTGGTCATTTCGCTGGGCGTGTGGTATCGACGATGTTCCGCTCAATTTACAAGAAACTCTGCACCGCTAACCGTCATCAGATCGGCACTCACCTTTCACACTGTAACGATTGGTGGGGTGATGGTAGTGGCGATATGTTGTTCGTTCGCTCGGCGTGGAATAAGGCGTGGATGGAGTGGGCCAAGGCGCCTATCCAGCCTGAAGAACCCAAGAACGAGGAATCGGCTGCTGACTACGTTCGCCGCATATCGGGTGGCGAGCCTAAACAATGGCTCTTCCAGTTTAACACCGAAGGCGGCGACTACCTTGGCCGTGTGATTATTTCGTCCGTCAAAATGCCGACCACACAGGAGGCTATTGCGGAATTCGCTAAGACAGCTCCGCTGGCTGCCAAGCTGGTAGGGAAATATGGCGCTGAAATCATCACTGATAAGGAAGAGCGTCTGGGCGATGTCCCAGTGGGGAGTATAGTTTATTCCAACATCAATCGCCGTACCTACAAGATCGTAAAGCGCTGTAAGAATTACACGGAAGTTTTTTTGCGTCGAAGAAACGAACGATAATAATACTCGTATGATGAAAAACGACTACCTGGTGGTCGTAAAGAGGTGCGGCGAGGGTAAGGACCTATTTACCGGAGCGTTGGTGGACCGCGTTAAGGCAACCACCAACCAAGAACGCAACGACTACAATTTCTTGGTGGACTTCACCGACACAGACGAGGGCGTAGAAATGTCCATAAGTCGTACTGGCTCGGTTTGGAAATCGTCGGTATATACTCGTGAGCAGTTACGCCAGCTATCTGACGCCATCAACGCCTACCTCGCCAAATAAAATAGTCAAAACCGCAAAACCAAATAGCACGATGAAAACGTACCGCATCAACCAATTTAGGACCAAGGAGGCCGTCATGGACGCCATCATCGAGGTCTTCAAACGCCGCGAGGACTGGACCGAAGCTGAGGCCCGTCGTACCGGCATCAACCCCGAACCTACGTTCAAGGCTCAAAAGGCGTACGATCTGGCATTCCAGTCGATGGGTGGTAATTCGTTCCGGGTGGGTGAATACCAAAAGTCGAAGCGCGAAATGGTCGATTACTTGAACAATATGGAGTCGCTGTTCCGCGACGCTCGCCGGGAATGGTTCCGTTTCTATACCCAGCACCGTTACCTTTCCACCGCTACTGGCAAGAGCGAACACGAAGCCCTGCATGAAAAGATTAACACCTATCACGCCGCCATTGAGACATTAACGAACAATTTCTCTCTCGACTTGGCTGGGTTCCTGGAAAAGAACCGTAACTGCGCCGACTGGCGTGTGGCGCGGTATAGCGAGAACTCCGTAACGTTTGGGTTGGTGGACGCAGAAGGTAAAATCGACCAGCGATCGGCGTTGACTTTTCACATCTATCGTGGCGTTACCGGCAACGACGAACCCACGCTGGTGACAGCAGTCGAGAATCAAGGGCGGTTTTCGTGCGAAGAGGTGGGACCGCAGTTCGTCCGATATGCGTGGATGGGGCTACTGCTGTTGGACGACCGCCTAAAATCGCTTAAAGAGGCGATGGTAAGGTACGGGTCCGGCGTAAGTGAGATGACGACTGCCATCAACACCGCCAACGTTCAACTACGTGAACTCGGCTTGGCGGACTACGAAGCCCGCTTCGAAGCGTACGAACTTCAAAACTGGTAAGCCATGAAACCTGAAACCCGCGTAAATCTTTACATCGTCAATGCCGACGCCAACAGCGACCTACGCGATATGAGTGAAAACGAACGTCATATTGTCGAAGAGCGACGGCTGATAATGGCACGTGAGCTGTTGCCCGATCCTAACATCTTCACCCACGTGATAATCCACGGCGAACGACGTAACGCCATAGCGGTCAATAACATTACACACCGCGAGGCAGCCGAAGCGTGGTATCGCGTGGGGGTGACGTTCGGCGACTTCAACCCCGATCGCCAGATGTTCGAGAAAGTAGAAATTGAAGTTTAACCCCCTAATACAACGAATTATGGCACCTAACCGAGTAACCCGCGCCACGGCCATGGCTACGGCCCGTGACTACGCTAAAACCCATTCCAAGGAGGCTCTCCGCGTACAGGTAGCCCTGTACCGCGACCAGGTAAAATCACTCAACCGCGCTAAGGCCAACGCCAGCGAAGAAGAAGTTCGTCGGTTGTGTGAACGTATAGCCGCCACCCGTGAACTGCTACGGGCATTCGAGAAGGAAGCCGCCCAATAACCGAAGTTAAACAAACCATTCAAAATACAGTACAACAAAATGGAAACAAACGCAATTATCACCGTCTTCAACGCCCAGGAGGCGTTACCCATCAACGACGAAGCACGTATCACCAAGGCTCAGGTCCTGTTCCTGTACGCTGCGGCCAACGCTGCTGCCGACCGTCCGAGTATCATCCGTGTTGACGAGGGTCCGCTGCCTTTCACTGACGTAGCTGAGGCTGCTCCGCGTTATGGCGAAATTCGTCAGTGGCTGGGAACGTTCCTGGATAACAACCTGGTGTTTAGGGCGGTGATACCTATCAGCGATGGCGCCACGGTCGTCAGCGAAATCAAGCGTCTGTCGCACGAATGTACCGACGCCGGATTGATGGAGTTCTGCCCTGACGACGATGCGCTTTACTTCACCGCCCTTGGCGCCAAGGCTATCGAAAAATACGGCCCGGTGCTGGATGAGGAGTGGCGCGTTATCGAACGTACGATACTGGAGATCGTCAACGAACGTTACGGCCACTGTGGCATCGGTGTGGAGAAAATTGCTCAACACGTCCCCACTACCAATCCGCGCGAACTCTACGGTCAGTTCGTGTTGGTAGATCAGGACCTGATGGGCGCTACGTATCGCCGCACCGACGGTGTGCTATTGGTCAACGTGTTTGGCGTTGGTACGTTCCTGGTAGAGAAACTGGTCGCTTTCAACGTACCGCTGCTGGCTACGTTGGCTGATGAGGGTTGGCTCCGTACCAATCCTGACGGCATTCAACAAGAGTACCACGCACGTTTTCGTACTCAGTCGGAGGCTTTTCGTCGCGAACACGGTATCCCTGACCCTGACGAAGAGGAACAACCCACTTTCGCTCCCCAGGATAACCCCATGGCGGCGTTGG
>ENA-OPWH01001311-OPWH01001311.1-human-gut-metagenome-genome-assembly--contig:-NODE-1311-length-15944-cov-2.176160_pt1 | contig 15944 bp, 19 predicted proteins | sample MGYA00241506_ERZ502004 | MGnify/ENA primary metagenome ERZ502004 (study PRJEB25962, sample SAMEA2043049) | human gut metagenome | biome: human gut; feature: human-associated habitat; material: faeces... | reverse complement strand
CTTCATCATCTGTTTGATAAGTCTTATCTAATAGTTTGTGATCAATCATATCTATTAGAGTTGCGATATTATCATTTTTTATTTCTTCATAGTATTCTGTTGCGGTTATTTTTCCGCCTTTTACAGATACAGCAACTTCAGCTCCATCTTTTAATTCGGCTTTTTTACCACAACCAGTAAACATTAAAGTAATGGCTGCTAAAAAAGATAGAGTTAATATTAATTTATTCTTTTTCATATATTTTCCTCCTGTATACTTATTTATAATAACAAAAAAAATGATTTCGTGCAATAAATATGATAGATATAATCACACAAATCGATGTTTTGCCATAGAATAAATTGAAAGTAAAAAAAGGAGGAAAAAGTATGAATAACTGTGTATCTTCTTCAGCTATCATTTTAGTATTATTTATTCTTTTAATTATCATTTTAGGTGCTTATATTTAAGGAGGTGTATCTAAATGTCTTGTCCTGAAAATAATACTGTAACTAATTGCAGAAAAGGCAATGGTTATGTAATAATAATTATACTTTATATATTACTTGCTATTATACTTGGCGGAATCATTGCTTATTAATTTTTAGAGGTAAGAATTATTTATTCTTATCTTTTTTTTATTTTTGGTAATACTAATAAGGGTGATTTATATGTATTATTTAAATATGTTTTTTATATGTTCAATGCTTGGATACGTGATGGAGACTTTTTTAAAGTGCTTTTTCTTTAAGTCAATGAATAATGGTATTTTATTTGGACCTTGGATTCCTATATATGGGTTTGGGGCTATAATAATAGTTTTTATTACGGATTATGTATTTAAAAAAAGTGGACTTAGTAGCCTTAAGAGAGTAGTTAAAATAATTATTACAGTATTGTTATCAGTTAGTATTTTAACATTTATGGAGTGGAGTGCAGGTAATTTGATAGAGTTATTATGGGGAAAGGTGTTTTGGGATTATAGTGATTTAAAATATAATTTTGGACATTATATTGCTTTAGAGATTAGTTTGGTATGGGGAGTATTTATACTTATTTTTATGTATGGATTAAGACCTTTGATAGATAAGTTTATAAAAAAAATACCAAGATTTATTAGTTACTTGGTACTTGTTTTATTTATTATTGATTGTATTATTACTTGTTTTCTAGTTTAGAAAATATTTCTTCTACAGGTAGAAGTTTAGATTCATCATAAGTAAAATCAGAGTTATCATTAGGATATCTTGGTATTAGATGAATATGGAAATGTTTAATTTCTTGGCCAAGATCATTATTTTCTGCAATAGTTAGTCCTTCACAGGCAAGGTATTTTTTTAATCCTGGATATAGATTTTCTCTAGTTACTTTTAGACTATGAGTTACTATTTTTTCATCAATATCTAGGATGTTTGTGTAATGTTCTTTTGGAATTATAAGTAAGTGTCCATTAGTATTAGGATTTATATTCATGATAACCTTAATTAAATCATCTTCATATACTGTTTTTGATGGTACTTCTCCTTTAATAATTTTACAAAATAAGCAATCTGTCATATTGTTCCTCCTTAATTAAAATATTTGTATGTGATATTATTTTGTTTTAATAATTCACTGTTTTCATTCTTTATTATATCACTAATTATAGAACTTAAAAGAGTAGAATCTTCAATTATTTCTGTGGTTAGATTAGATATTTTTACAGATTTTGTAGCATCTTTAGAATTTATTATGGTTATATTATAACTTTTTGGTGTTAAATTTTCTTCTTTTAAATTGTTGTTTAGTTTTATAATTTTAGAACCAATGTCATTAGTGTTCCATTTTGAAGTAATGGTTGTTTCTAGGGTGTATATTTTTAATGACTTTAAATCATTCTTTAATATTAGATTGTCCTGTATTTGTTTAGAGTATTCATCTAATGACTTAGACATTATAATATTAAAGTCTTGATTATATTTATTTTTTAGTTCGTCTTCTATCTTTTTGGTTATAGAGTTTAAGAGAGTTTTACCTTGTTTATAATCTTTTTCGTAAGTATCAGTTATTTTTTTATTGTCATAGAATATATTGAAGTAGAGGTTTTTTTTTTTAGCAGTTACTTTCAAATTATATTTAGTTTTACTATAGATTGTTGTGCCAATATCAAAATCATTATATTCATCTTTATATTCAGTTTTTAAATAATCTATAAGTTTTTTTTCTATTTTTGGAGCAAAGTATGGAGCAGACTTTTCGTTTAAAATTATTACTCCAAATGAAACAAAAATAATAAATGTAAAGATGGCCATACCTAGTGTTAATTTTTTTTGTTCTTTCATATAATCACCTTGTATATATTTTATATTAATATTTGGAAATTGGCAAATTTATGAGAAAATTTGATGAATTTTATGATTTGTGGTATTTTTTAGTAGGAGGTAGGTAATTAATGGAAGTTTTATATGGTAATATGAATGGGCTTAGTTTTGCTATTTCTCCTGTTGTTAAATTTAGGGAGACTTATATTGGTCCTTATATACTTCAAGGAGATGAAGTAAAATTTGGAAAGGATGCGCCAATAGAAGAGGAAATTAAAAATAATGAAAATGTTTTATGATATGTTGTTAGGACTAAGACTACACAATTAGATGAGGTTGGATATACTATTCCAATATTTGTTGATAATTATTTCTTGATTGGAGAGGAAAAAAGGAATGGTTTAAAGAGATGTAATAGTATTTTTAAACTTGAATCAGGAGATTTATTTCAAGTAGGAGATCCTAATTCACACATTGATAATTATGGTGTGAGAGTTATTTGTTGTGAGAGTAGAGAAAAATTACTTACTACATTTTTAAGACTAAAACATAATGTTTTTGATTACTTAACTGATGGAAATGGTTTTCGTGAATTTCCAAAACAATTCGTTAAAAAGAATTTAGATTAGACTTTTAGATAAGTCTTTTTTTTGGAAAAAATTTATTGTTTTGTTAAGTAATTTATGCTATCATTATAATGAGAAGAATATAGGTGGTGTTGGATTATGATGCAAGTTCAAAAAGGACAGGTAAAATATAAAGATCGTACAGATATTATTTGCACATATGGTGTTGTTGATAATGGTAAACAATATTACTTTTTAGATGGTGAAAAGCTTGGAAAAGGGCGAATTGTAGCTTCTACAGCTTTGGTTGAAGCAATTGATCCGATGGTATCTGCTTCTAATATAGGTGTTATTGATAGTGATGGAAATGTAATTATTCCATTTGAATATAAAGCAATTAAGCCAGTAGCTGATAAGGCAATGATAGTTGAACTTGTAAATCCTATTACTCCTAGTGTAATAGAGGCAGCAGGTTTAAGAAAAGAGCCATTAGCTGCTACTAGACTTGTAACTACACCAGCTACTATAAAAGAAAAAGTTAATGCTAAAATGGGTCCTGGTGGAAGATTCCTTTTTAATGATCAATTTTCTGAAGCTAGTGTTTATGATTTAGATGGTAAGAATTTATTAGATGATAAATTATATAGTTTTATTGGTTATAATAATGATACTTTGTATTTAGCAACTAATACTCCAAATACTGATGTTTTGACATATTCTTTTGGTGGTAAGAGTGATGTTGATGTAATAGATACAGTTGAGGATACGCTTGACGTTAAAGAAATGAGTGTTCCAACTGAGGTTATAGATGAGGCTTTAAGTGATGATGGTCATGAAGAAAATACTCTTCATCCAGTAGAGTTTAAGGAAGATAAATCTAATCTTGGAAGTCCAGATTTTCCAGATGTTCCTATCGAAGAAGTTAATGATAGTGATGAGGTTAGGGAAGATGAAAAGTTTGATTTAGAAGAAGAAAAGAGTTTTTCATTACCAAAAGTTGAAAATGATACAGTTGTTAAAACTCCTGTATTTAAACCAAATCCAGTTTCATTATTTAAAGGAATAGAAATTGAAGAAGATGGTAGGGATCTTCCTATTGAAAATGATAACAAAAAAGATTCACTTTTTAGTAGTAGTTTAGTTGATAATATGCCGGTTGTTGATGATAGTATAATTGAAGATACAGCGACAGTTATGTCTGGATTAATTGATCAAAATAGAAGACAAAAGAAAATTATTGCTGAAAGAGAAAAACAAATAGATGGTTTATTAGATTTCAAGAGAAAAGCTTTTGGGGAGAATAAAACATTAGTTGAGAATAATGAATCTTTAAAGAAAAAGGTTAGAGTACTAGAAAAAGAGTCTTTATCTAGTAATGAAAAGATTGCTGAGTTAGAAAGAGAAATTCAGAGATTAAAATCACAAGTAGCTGGTAAAGATGACTTAGCTAAATTAATAGCTGATGCTAAGAATTTATTAGGAGATAATTCAGATGTTGAAGATTAGTAATTAAAGAGCTTAGCTCTTTTTTTCTTTTTATAATATTTTTCAACAAATTTCTAATAATTTTGGTATAATATGTAGGTAGATGGAGATGAGGCAGATGTTAGAAATTAAAAATTTATATGTGAATATAAAAAATAGTGATGTTCAAATACTTAAAGGTGTATTTTTAGATATAAAACCAGGTGAGGTACATGCAATAATGGGACCTAATGGAACTGGCAAAAGTACGCTTTCTAAAGCTATTATGGGAAACTATATGTATGATGTTGTTGATGGAGAGATTAATTTTAATGGTGAAGATATAGTTAAATTGCCAGTATGTGATAGAGCTCGTAAGGGAATATTTCTTTGTATGCAAGATCCTACAGTGATTGATGGAGTTTCTAATAGTGAGTTTTTACGTACGGCGATGGGAGAAGTAACTGGAGAGAAAGTAAATCTATATAGTTTTATTAAGAGTATGGAGACTGCTATGAAGGATGTAGAACTTGATAGTAGTATGTTACATAGATCACTTAATAAGGGTTTTTCTGGTGGAGAAAAGAAAAAGAATGAAATATTACAAATGATGATGTTGAAGCCTAAACTAATTATTTTAGATGAATTAGATTCAGGCCTTGATGTTGATAGTTTAAGAGTAGTTTGTGAAAATATTAATAAATATTTAGAAGAAAATCCAGAAACATCTGTTTTAATAATTACACATTATACAAGAGTTTTAAAATATATTAAACCTGATTATGTACATGTTATGAGAGATGGTAAGATTGTTAAGACTGGTACAATGGATTTGGCTTATGAAATAGAAAAAAATGGATATAATGGTATTAATGTTATGATTGGAACTGATTCAAATGAGTAAGATATTATATATTGTAGATAATGGCAAAAAGAATAGTTATAAATATAATATAAAAGAAGATACTATTATTTATCATTTTTCTATTGATAGTAGTAGTGATGTTGAAATTGAGTTAAGTGTACCGGATGTTCAGTTATATTACTATTATAATAATATTAATTATAAAGATAATTATTTTAATATTAGAGTTTTACATAGCGCTAGTAATACACATAGTGAAGTATTTAATCATGGAGTTAATATTTTAGATAATAAACTTACTTATAAAGTAGATGGAGTTGTTCCTAAAAGTAGTAGTAAATGTATTTGTAATCAAGAAAATCAGATTATTAATATGAAGAATGGTAAGAGTACAATTTGTCCTAATTTACTTATTGATAATTATGATGTTATTAGTAATCATGCTGCTTATATTGGAAAGTTTAAGGATGAGTATTTATTTTATATGATGAGTAGGGGTATTTCTTTAGATGTTAGTTATAGGTTATTGTTGAATGGATTTTTAATTAATAGTGATAGTATAGATATAAGTAAAATAGATGAATTTGTTAAGGAAATTGAAAAGATTTAGGAGGTGAATATATGAATAGAGAAGATTTTCCAATGTTAAAGGAAGATATTGTTTATTTTGATAATGGAGCCACTACTTTAAAGCCTTATTGTGTAGTTGAAGCAATGGATAAGTATTATATGGAACATACTTCTAATATCCATAGAGGTGACTATGATGCTGCGATGATTACTAATAAGTTATATGATGGTACTAGAGATGTTGTTGCGAAGTTTATTAATGCTCTTTCTAGAGAAGTTGTTTTTACAACTGGTACTACAATGTCTATTAATATGGTAGTATTTGGATATATGAAGAAACATTTAAAGAAAGGGGACGAAGTCTTACTTACAAGAGCGGAACATGCTTCTAATGTGTTACCTTGGATGAAGCTTAGTGAAGAGATTGGGATAGTTGTTAAGTATATGGATTTAGATGAGGACTATGCTCTTAGTGTTTCTAGTGTAGAGAAGAGTATTACTGATAAGACTAAAGTTATTTCTATTGCACATGTTACTAATGTAATAGGTGATGTTAGAGATGTTTATGCAATAGGTGAGATTTGTAAGAAAAAAGGAATTTATTTCTGTGTAGATGGAGCTCAAAGTGTACCACATCTTAAAGTTGATTTTAAAAAAGCGAATATGGATTTCTTAAGTTTTTCTGGTCATAAGATGTGTGGTCCAACAGGAGTTGGAATTTTAGTTGGTAAATATGAACTATTAGAAGAAATGGAACCATTATGTTATGGTGGAGGAATGAATGAATCATTTGAAGCTGATAATAGTTATGAATTAAAACATGCTCCTACTAAATTGGAAGCTGGTACTCCTGCTATTGCTGAAGTTATTGGATTAAGAAGAGCAATTGAATATTTAATGGAAATTGGTATGGATAATATTGAGAAACATGAATATGAATTAAAGAAATATTTACTTGAAGAGTTAAAAGATATTCCTAATGTAATTACTTATAATAAGAATTCTAAATCAGGAATATTAGCATTTAATATAGAAGGAGTATTTGCACAAGAGAGTTCTATATACTTAAATCATTATCATATTTATGTTAGAGCAGGAAATCATTGTACTAAGATGTTAAAAGATGAGATCAATATTAAAAATACGGTTAGAGTAAGTATGTATTTTTATAATACAAAAGAGGATGTTAAAAGATTAGTTGATGCTTTAAAGGGAAGCAAAGATATATTTAAAATAGTTATTTAGGGGGATTTTATGGATAGTGAGTTAAGAAGAGAAATAATATTAGATAATTATCAAGATCCTATGAATAGAGGTTTAGTAGATGATAATAGTTATATAAAAGTTAACACTAATAGTGAGAGCTGTATTGATAATTTGGATGTAATGGTTAAAGTTGTTGATGGGAAAATCGAAGATATTCGTTTTGATGGAGAGGCTTGTGCTATTAGTACTTCAGCAACTTCTATTATGATTAGAAGTTTGATTGGAAAGTGTTGAGGAGGCTAGAAAAATACTAGAAAATTATCAAAATATGATTAGTGAAAAAGAATATGATAAGGAGTTGTTAGGTGAGTTAAATGTTTATGATGAAATTTGTAAACAACCTAATAGAAAAAATTGTGCTCTTATACCATATAAGGCTATGATGAGTATTTTGGAGGAATTAAATAATGAGTAAATTATATGATACAAATTCAATGAGACTTGCAGAGTTAAAATATTATTCAAAAGAGGATAATGGAGTTGAAGTTTCTTCACCACTATCATTAGGTGTATTTATGCTTTTGGGTGGTCAATGGTTTAATATTTTTGATGTTTCTGATGATTCTGTTATTTTTGAGAGAGTTAAATACTGTGGTAATATTACTGTTGATGGTTTTGAATATGGTTCAAAATTACAACTTGTTTCAGATGGGGAAAAGAGTGTTTCAGGTCCTTGTTGGATTTTAAGTGATAATGCTTTTTCTAAGAATATTGGTAAAGTTATGGTCACTGGAGAAGAAATAGAAGATTATATATTGAGTTCTAGTGAGTATTTTAAAGATCGTAGCGAAATTGCTCGTCAAAGATTACATTCTTGGAGTGAGCCCACTCGAATGTTTAATATAATTAAAAGAGATAAAAAAGATAAGATAAAGATGGATGAGTTTTTTGCCGAAAGAGGTCATGCAATACAAAAAGTAAAAAAAGGTTGATGATAATATGGAGATTAAGGGAATTGATAGAGAAAAGGTAGAAGAAATTTCCAATATAAAAAAAGAAGATTCTTGGATTAGAGATTTTAGATTAAATAGTTATGAAAAGTTTGAAAAAATTGGAATGCCAGAATTTGGGCCAAAAGTAGATTTAGACTTTTCAGAAATAATATATTATAAATCTAGTAAACAAGATGAAGATATTAAAAATAATTGGAATAATGTATTGAAACCAGTTGTTGATGAACTTGATTCTTTAGGTGTTTTAGAGAGTGAGAAACATTTAGGTGGTATGGGAGTTCAATATGAAAGTGAAGTAATTTATCATAGTATGTTAGAAGAGCTTCAAAAGAAAAAAGTTATTTTTACTTCTATTGAGATGGCTATGAAGGAGTATCCAGAACTTGTTAAAAAATATTTTGGTAAGATAGTTAATAATGGTGAAAATAAGTTTGCAGCTTTAAATGGAGCAGTCTTTTCAGGAGGTAGTTTTATCTATGTACCTAAAAATACCAAATTAGATAGACCTTTACAAAGTTATTTTAGAATTAATAGTAAGAATATGGGACAGTTTGAGAGAACTTTAATAATAGTTGATGATAATAGTGATTTACATTATATAGAAGGTTGTACAGCTCCTACTTATAGTGAATCGTCATTACATGCCGCTGTTGTTGAGATTTATGTTGGTAAAAATAGTAAGTGTCGTTATTCTACTATTCAGAACTGGGCTCCTAATGTTTATAACTTAGTTACTAAAAGGGCTCTAGTAGATACTAATGGAACTATGGAGTGGATTGATGGTAATATTGGTAGTAAAGTTACGATGAAATATCCATGTTGTGTACTTAAAGGAGATAATTCTAATGGTACTTGTATTACTATTAGTGTTGCTTCGGCTAATCAGGAACAAGATTCTGGAGCTAGAATGATTCATTTAGGTAAAAATACAAAGAGTAATATTATTTCTAAGAGTATTGCTAGAGGTGGTGGTAATGCTACTTATAGAGGTAAAGTTTTAATTAATTCAGGAGCTGAAAATAGTATTAGTAATGTTAAATGTGATACACTTATTTTAGATGAGATATCTAAGAGTGATACAGTTCCTGTTAATTCTTGTTTTAATATTAGTAGTAGTATTGAACATGAAGCAACGGTTTCTAAGATTAGTGATGATAATTTATTCTATTTAATGAGTCGTGGTATTTCAGAAGAAAGGGCTATGGAATTAATAGTGTTAGGTTTCTTAGAAAAATTTAGAGAAGAGTTACCAATGGAATATGCAGTTGAGTTAAATCAACTTATTAAAAGAAATTTATAAAACTAGTAAAGTTGTTAATTAAAGATAGATTTAGATTAGAAAAAGAAATTTTCGTGGAGATAATTTCTTTTTTTTATATTTTTTTGGTGCTTAATTGTTGTTTTTGGCGATTTGATGTTTCTTTAAAAATTTAATAATATGTTGGCGAAAGGAGGTGAGGTATGCTTAACCAAATAGTTTTAGTGGGTAGACTTACTAGAGATATACAAGTTCGAAAATCAGATAAAGGAACTAAGTTTGCGACTATATCTTTAGCGATACCTAGAAGTTTTAAAAATATGGAGGGAACTTATGATACAGATTTTATTGATTGTATTGCGTTTGAAAATATAGCGGAAAATACATCTACTTATTGTTCAAAGGGAGATATTGTTGGAGTAAAAGGAAGAGTTCAGTCTAGAGTAGTAGAAAAAGATGGTAAGAAAGAATATTTAATGGAAGTGATAGCTGAAAAAATTACATTTTTATCAAGTAAAAGAAAGGAGGAAGAATAGTTTTTATAGAGCAGAGAAATCTGCTTTTTGTTGTTTATTATAGAGTTGTTAGATACTCATTGATGAGATGATAAGGACAATTTCTTTTTGCGGGTAGAAGTTGATTAATTTATAAATTATACTTATTGAATTGTTAAGAGTAGTTTGAAACTAGTAATTTTGTTGGTGTTGTGATATATTTATAATAGGTGATAGTATGATAGATGTTAGAGAATATAGAATGACAGATTATTTTGAGGTTAATAGAATAATTAAAGAGGCTTTTGATGTAGAAAAAGCTAATGTTAATCCGGATGATAATTATACTGAGTTAGTTGGTGTTGTCGATGATAAAGTTGTTGGTTATTTAGTATTAACTAGAGTTTTAGATTTGATAAAGGGTAAGCCATATTACTTAGTTGATTATGTATGTGTTGATAGTAATTACCGTAATTTAGGTATTGGACATAGATTAATGGATAAAGTACTTGAAATAGTAACTACTAATAATGCTTTGTATATAGAACTTACTTCTAGAGCTGAGAGAGTTGCAGCTCATCATTTATATGAGAAGTGTGGATATCAAAAACGTGATTCATTTATATTTAGGAGGACATTACAATGATAGTAGATATTATTAATAAGAAGAGATTAGGATTAGAATTAAGTTATAGTGAATTAGATTTTTTCTTTAATGGATACTTAAATGGCAAAGTAAAAGATTATCAAATGTCTAGTTTACTTATGGCTATTTGTATTAATGGGATGACAGATGAGGAGATATTTGCCTTAACTAAGATATTTATTGATTCTGGTGATGTACTTGATTTTTCTGAAATACCAGGAATAAAAGTTGATAAACATTCTACTGGTGGTGTTGGTGATAAAACTACTTTGATTATTGCTCCTATTGTTGCTTCTTTAGGAATTCCGGTTGTAAAGATGAGTGGTAGAGGATTAGGATATACTGGTGGTACTATTGATAAATTAGAAAGTATTAAGGGTTTTAATATTGCTTTAAGTGATAATCAAGTATTTAATCAAGTAAAAAAAATTGGGGTAGTTGTTACTGGTCAAACAGCTGATTTAGCTCCAATGGATAAAGCGATTTATGCATTACGAGATGTTACTGGTACTGTTTCTTCTATACCTTTAATTGCTTCTAGTATTATGAGTAAAAAAATAGCAGCTGGTGCTGATAAAATACTTATTGATATTAAAGTAGGAAATGGTGCATTATTGCAGAAAAAGAGTGATGCTAATAAACTTAGTGATTTAATGAAGAAAATTGGTAAGTTTTATAATAGAGAAGTTAGAACTATTATTAGTGATATGAATGTACCTTTAGGACATGCGATTGGTAATAGTATTGAAGTAATGGAAGCTATTAAAGTATTAAAAGGGGAAGAAACTAATAATAATTTAGTTGACTTGTGTATAGAACTTGCTACTGAAATGGTTAGTATGGGTAAGAATATTGATAGAGCAGTTGCTTATGATGAGGTAGTTGATAGTATTAAATCAGGTAAGGCCTATAATAAATTCTTGGAGTTAGTTAAGGCACAAGGTGGAAAGATTGATTCTTTAAGACTTAGTGATGATTCTATTGAGATTGTTGCAACTGAAGCTGGTATAGTTAAAAAGATTAATGCTTTAGAACTTGGAAAATTATCAGTAAAACTTGGAGCTGGACGTGTCAATAAAGAAGATAAAATAGATTACAATGTTGGAATTTATTTAAATAAATTAGTAGGGGATACTGTTAAAAAAGGAGACATTTTAGCAACCATTTATGTTAATAAAAATGTTAAGTTAGATGAATTTGATAAGATTTTTACTATTAAATAAAAAAAGAGTTTGAAAAAAGTTAATTTATGGTATAATATTTTTATAAAGGTAGGGTTGTTTATGGAAAAGATATATATGGAAAATAATCAAAAGAAACAAAAGAAAAATATGTGGCAATCAAAGTCAGTAATTGGTACGTTTGCCTTAGCTATTATTGCTTTAGTAGCAATGGTAGTTGTTGGAGTTGGACAAGTATCTTATGCTATTCCTGAGATAGTAGATAAGTTTCCTGATACTTTTACAACTGCAGAACCAGGAGAAACTATTTTAGGTACTAATGGTGGAAATGTATCATTTCCTGTTTTACCATATAAAACTACAGATAATTTAGTTGTATTTTGTATGGAACATCATGTTGACTTTATGTCTGATACTACATTTACTAAGGGAGATGCTATTCAAGACTATGGACTATTGTATTTAATGGCTCATATTTATCCACATCAAACTTTTAAGACTGCTAATGGTACTGAATTAGCAGAACCAGTTCAAGTATGGTTGTCACAAGTTGCTATATGGTTATATTTAGCTGAGATGTATCCAGATAATGCAAAATATTCATTAGCTGTTGGTAGTACACTTACTGCTGAAGAAGCTTTAAATGTTATAAAAAATACCAGAGGTATTTATACTCAAACTGATAGTAATTATTATAAAGCTGATGGTACTAGTGCTTTAGATATTAGTGCTAATGACGCAACATTCTATGATACTTATTTATTACCATTATTAAATACAGCAAAAGCAAATAAGAATATTCCTAATAAAGAATTAAAAATTAGTATGGATAGTTCAGTTGATAAGACAAGTGATGGAGCTTATTATCAATCTTCTGAAATTACAGTTGTGGCTAGTCCTTCTGAAAACTTTAATGGTTATGATCTTGAATTAACACAAGCACCTGAAGGAACTAAGATAGTTGATGTTAATGGTAATGAGATTACTAAGTTAACTGATTTACAAGCTACAGATAAGTTTTATATAAGAGTTCCAGCTGATAAGGTTACTGATGAGAATAAAGTAATTAAGTTTAGAGTTATCGGTTCATTTACTACATATGAAGGTAATTATTATGTAGCAGCAGGTGCTCAAACTATAGCTAGTGTTGATACTGTTACTAATAATAAAGATGTTGGTAGTGAATTTACAATTGATTATACTCCTGATATTCCAGATACTGGTATTTCAGCAGCACAAACAGTATACTTTATTGGTTTAATAGTTCTATTATCTGGTGTTGGTATTATTTATGCAAATGTTAAACCTACAGAACAAAAATAAAAAGCATATTAGAAAGAGTCATTTGCTACTATTTGGCTCTTTCCTTGTGTTTTTAGGGGTAGTAGTTATTTCATGGAATCATTTGATGGCAATTCGTAATGTTGTTTTTTCAGATATGCAGATTGCTATTTCTAATAGTATTCCTGATAATACTTCGGAGATTGTTATTGATACACCAACTGCAGATGAAATTAATGAACAACAGCCTGAAGTTGTGACTCCACCGCCTATTAATTATGATAAGTATTTAGGAGTTTTGGAAATACCAAGGATAGGATTAAAAAGAGGGTTTTATGGTCTTGATTCTAGATTTAATGATATTCAGTATAATGTTACAGTAGTTAGAGGTTCTACAATGCCTGATGTTGTTAATGGAAATTTAATATTAATGGCACATTCAGGTAATACGTATGTAGGATATTTTGCTTATTTGTATCAGTTACAAATAGGTAATGATGCTTATGTTACTTATAACGGCAATCGTTATCATTATAAATTAGTTAATATTTATAATGTACCTAAAGTAGGTAAAGTAAGAGTTGTTAGAAGTTTTAATAAGACTACCTTGACATTAATTACTTGTACAAAGAATGACCTTTCAAGTCAGACAGTTTATATCTTAGAATTAGTTTAGTGGAGGTGGTAGTAGTGTTTTTAACACTTTTAGAAAAGTTTGATTTAGTATTTAAAAATGCTTTTTCATCTTTTTTAGGTTTAGAATTATTCGCTATATCATTTCTACTATTTTTATTTTTAGTATTAAATATTTCTAGAAAAAGTAGTGTTGTTAAAGTTTTATTTTTCTTGATAGTAATTGGCTTCTTAGGTGGAGTTGTATATATGAATAGATCATATACAGTATTTACTATTGATTATTTAATAAAAGCTGTTATGAATTATATTTATTTTCCATCGACATTTGTTTATTTTTTGATAATAGTATTATCTGCTATATTTATATTTATGTCTAATTTTAGTAAGACTATGCCGGCTTTAAAGAAGGTTTTAGATTCTATTTTTTTCGTTATTATATACTTTTTGTTTTTTAATTTTATAATAGTTGTATATAATAATAAATTAGATTTGACTGATAAGGTTAGTTTATATACTAATGATTTAGTATTATCAATAGTACAACTTTCTAATTTAGTATTTGTAATATGGTTAGTAGTTATATTCTTTTATAAGTTGTACTGTTTCTTTAGTAAAAACTATGATTAAAAAAAGATTGGACATGTAGTTCAATCTTTTCCTAAATTGAAATTTCAACCGCACCACCTGGTGCGGCTTTTTGATACAATAAAAGGAGCCAAATCCCGGCAAGGAGGCTCCTATATGAATTATAAACAATTAACAAAAGAAAAGAAAGCACAAATAGATATTTTTCTTCAACAAGGTCTTTCTATGAGAAAAACAGCGGAGGTATTAAAAATTAGTCATTCTACTATTTCTAGATATAAAGCTAATGTTTATAAAAAACGGCAAATAGATATTAATAAAAAATATGATGTGTTTTTACAATATTTATATACTCATTATGACTATAAAACATGTTCTATAGAAATATGTGTCATGAAGTTTAAAAGAAGCTACTTAACTGTCAATTGTCCCTCAATTAAGCAAGTTTATAATTGGATAAACGAAGGAAAAATAAAACTAGCTAAGAAAGACTTATGTTATAAAAAACGACGAGGAAAGAAAACAACTATGTTAAACCATACAAAATGGAATATAGATCATAAAACAGTACTACCAATAAGCCTTAGACCTAAGTATATCAATAAAAGAGATGAATTAGGGCATTTAGAGATTGATTCTATTTTAGGAAAAAGAAATGAATATGATTCCATAATTTCTATAGTTGATAGATGTTCTAGAAGAGTTTGGTTAATAAAGTCACAATATAAAAACGAATATTACACGGATAAAATAATATATGATTATATAATAAGAAACGAAATAAAAGTAAAATCCATTACTGTAGATAATGGATTAGAATTCCAAGCACTAGGTTTAACTGCCAAAAAGCTTGGAATAAAACTGTATAAATGTGATCCCTATTGTTCATTCCAGCGAGGAACAAACGAAAGAACAAATGCATTAGTAAGAAGATTTATTCCGAAAGGAAACTCAATGAAATTTGTGACTCAGTATTATTTAGATAATATTTGTTTTGAAATAAATAGTATGCCACGTAAATTATTTGACTATAAGTGTTCATATGATATAGAATTAAAATATAAATAAAATGGTGCGGTTGAAATTACAATAAAGAAAAAAGATTGGACATGTAGTTCAATCTTTTTATTTTATAAGAAATCTTGCATAGTATTCTTCAAAACATAAGTCATTATCATGGATGTATTTTGCTATTTCTTTACCAACATAACGATAGTGCCATGATTCGTATTGATAACCGGTTTCTGTTACTTTGTTTTCTGGGAAACGAAGTATAAAACCAAACTTGTAAGCGTTTTCTTGCATCCAAGTAAATTCTTTAGTTTTTTCAAAGTTTGTAAAGTATTCTTTACCATTATCAATATCAACAGCAAGACCAGTTTGATGTTCTGAGTATCCAGGTCTTGCAGAATAGGTATCAGCAGCTTCGTAACCATCTCTTTTTGCATAATTGTTATATAAAGTGTTTTGATAAGCATAATCTCTATAACTTGACATGGCTCTTATTGTATAATTTTCTGATTTAGCAGCTTTAGCCATTTCTTGGAAAGCTTCTTTAGCATAACTAACTAATTTTAAAGATTTTGAGGAGTATTCAGAACTTACTGTTTCTAAGTTTTCTGGAATGTATTTTTCAGTTACATAGTTATATTTATTTACTAATATTTTATAAGTATTTTGATATTTGCTTTCTTTAGTGTTGGTATAGTATGCATCATTTAGGCCAATATTTACATTTGTTATTACTTTTTCAATTGATAAATCTTTATTTTTATTACGATATTCTTGATACTTTTCAGTGTTTTCATCGATATAGTAGTCTAAGTCTTTTTTTGCTTTTTCTAGTTCAGTTAGTTCTTTTTCTTCTTTTGAGTTATCTTTATTATTGTTAGTTTTTGT
>ENA-OPWH01001308-OPWH01001308.1-human-gut-metagenome-genome-assembly--contig:-NODE-1308-length-15982-cov-2.328938_pt1 | contig 15982 bp, 12 predicted proteins | sample MGYA00241506_ERZ502004 | MGnify/ENA primary metagenome ERZ502004 (study PRJEB25962, sample SAMEA2043049) | human gut metagenome | biome: human gut; feature: human-associated habitat; material: faeces... | reverse complement strand
GTGCGCGGGAAACTCCCTCATCCGTTGGGCAAATCAAAAAAGTGCAACTTTTTTTGAAAAACCCACTTGACAAGTGGGCCCCGCGTGCTATAATGCAACCAACAAGTGAAGAGCTTCAAACCTATGACGGAGAGAAGTAGCCGATGCAGATAAGCACAAAGAGAGTCCCGGGTGGTGTGATCGGGGCGGCGGACGGTCGGTGAATGGACTTCAGAGGGCGGACCGAACGGCGGAAGTCAAGTAGAGACCGACGGGTATCCCACCCGTTATCCATCGGGGCGCGTATGATGGTGCGCGTAAGCGAGCGGGCGTTTTACAAAACGTCAATTTGGGTGGTATCGCAGAAGTTTGATGACTTTTGTCCCATGTGTATGGGATGAAGGTCTTTTTTCTTTATATTCCTCCTGTTCCGGCAAACCAGGACCTCATCTGCCACCCGAAATCAAATAAATTTGGAGGAAAACAAAAATGAAAAACAACATGGTGAAAAAGCTTCTGACCCTGGCCCTCGCCGGTGCGATGACCCTGTCTCTGGCCGCGTGCGGCAGCAAGAGCGACGACAGCAGCAACGACGCCCAGCAGGGCGGCGACGAAAGCGGCAAGACCTACAAGGTCGCCATCATCAAGCAGCTCGACCACGCCTCTCTCGACGAGATCGCGAACGCTGTGGCCGCCGAGCTCGACAAGATCGCAGCCGACAATAATGTGACCATCGAGTACGACATCACCTCCGGCCAGAACGATCAGACCATCTTAAAACAGCTGTCCGATCAGGCGATCGCCGATCAGGTCGACGCCATCATCCCCATCGCGACGACCGCCGCGCAGATCTCTGCCCTCTCCGCTGAGGACACCAAGACCCCCGTTGTTTATGCCGCCGTCTCCGATCCCGAGGCCGCGAGCCTGACGGGCATCGACTATGTGACCGGCACGAGCGACGCGCTGAACACCAGCTTCATCATGGACATGATGTTCGCCCAGAACCCGGACGTCGCCAAGGTCGGCCTGCTCTACTCCCTCTCTGAGCCCAACTCCACCAAGCCCATCGCCGACGCGAAGGCCTACCTCGACGCCAAGGGCATCGAGTACGTTGAGCAGACCGCGAACACGAACGACGAAGTCGTCGCTGCCGCTTCCGCGCTGATCGCCGACGGTGTGGACGCCGTTTTCACCCCGACTGACAACGTCATCATGGCCGCCGAGCTCGCCATCTATGAGGACCTCGCCAAGGCCGGCATCCCCCACTACACCGGCGCTGACTCCTTCGTCCGCAACGGCGCTTACGCCACCTGCGGCGTGAACTACACCGACCTCGGCGCCAAGACCGCCGACCTCGCCTACTCCGCCATCACCGACGGCATGGACGCCATGGAGGACTACTACCTGATGGACGGCGGCATCATCACCGTCAACACCGACACCGCCGCCGCGATGAGCCTTGACTACTCCTGCTTCGACAGCATGGGCACCGTTGTCGAGGTCACGACCACCAAGGACTAAGAAAACCGTTTCCCCGCAAATGAACTGCCTTTCCCCCGACCTTCCGTCGGGGGAAATTGGCCTGAAAGGAGAATTTTCCCATGCTCATCATCACGCAGACCGCCCTTGAGCTGGGCTTCCTCTACGCGCTGGTCGCGATGGCGCTGTTTTTAAGCTACCGCATCCTCGACATCGCCGATCTGACGACCGACGGCTGCTTCGTCCTCGGCGCGGCCGTGTCCGTCACCGTGACGGCCGCGGGACACCCTGTCCTCGCCATCTTCGTCGCGATGCTCGCGGGCGCGTGCGCGGGCTTTGTCACCGCGTTTTTGCAGACGCAGCCGTCGATCCTCGCCGGTATCGTCACGAACACCGGCCTTTACACCGTGAACCTGATGGCCATGGGCTGGAAATCCAACCAGAGCCTGCTCGGCGGCAAGACGATCTTCACGATGCTGCGCGAGACCGGCATCGGCGGCGAGTGGTACGAGCTGCTGCTCGCAGCGTTTGTCACGCTTCTGGCCGGTCTTCTGCTGGTGCTGTTTCTCGGCACGCGCATGGGTCTTTCCATCCGCGCCACGGGCGATAACCCCGACATGGTGCGCGCCTCGTCCCTGAATCCGTCGTTCACGATCACGGTCGGCCTGTGCCTTGCCAACATGCTCACGGCGCTCTCCGGCGCGATCGTCGGCCAGTATCAGAAGACTGTGGACATCAACTCCGGCACGGGCATCGTCGTCATCGGCCTCGCCTGCCTCATCATCGGCGAGACGCTGCTCGGGCGCAGAAGCGTCAAAAAGGGCGTCATCGCCGCGATTCTCGGCTCGATCGTTTACCGCTTCATCTACGCCATCGTATTCTACACGAAGATCGTGCCCGTCGAGTGCCTGAAGCTCCTGACGGCCATCATTGTGGCGCTGGCCATCGCCGCGCCGAGCATCCAGAAGTGGGCGACATTCCAGAAGCGCAAAATGGCCGCCAGAAATAAGGAGGGCGTGTAAGATGCTGGACATTCAAAATCTCTCCAAGACCTTCAACCCCGGCACGGTGAATGAAAAAAAGGCGCTTTCTTCCCTTTCCCTGCATTTGGACGAGGGCGATTTCGTCACCATCGTCGGCTCGAACGGAGCGGGCAAGTCGACGCTCTTCAACGCCATCGCGGGCAGCTTTTATGCCGACGAGGGCAGCATTTCGCTCGCGGGCAAGGACATCACCTTCATGCCCGAGCACGAGCGCTCCCGCCGCATCGGGCGGCTCTTTCAGGACCCGCTGCGCGGCACCGCGCCGAGCATGACGATCGAAGAAAACCTTGCGCTCGCGTACCTGCGCGCGGCGCACGGCAATCCGTTCAGCCGCATCAGCAAGAAGGACAAGGAGTTCTTCGCCGAGCAGCTCAAGCAGCTCGGCATGGGCCTTGAGGACCGCATGAAAAACCCCGTGGGCCTGCTCTCCGGCGGCCAGCGTCAGGCGCTCACGCTGCTGATGGCAACGCTCAAGCGCCCCAAGCTGCTGCTGCTCGATGAGCACACCGCGGCACTCGACCCGAAGACCGCCGCCAAGGTCATGGAGCTCACCGACCGCATCGTGCGCGAGGGCCAGCTCACCACGCTGATGATCACGCACAACATGCGCGATGCCATTCAGTACGGCAACCGCCTCATCATGCTGCACGACGGCCATGTCATCCTCGACATTGCGGGCGAGGAGAAGAAGAAGCTGACCGTGCCCGATCTTCTTGAGCAGTTCACGAAGGCCAGCGGCGACGAGTTCGCCAATGACCGCGCGATCCTCTCCTAACGTTTTCCCTCTCCCCTATAAAGCACAAAAAGAGCTTGAACGCTTTTGTTCAGGCTCTTTTCTTATCCTTTTTTACGCTTCCCGCAGCACGACCTCGACAATGCCGACATCGTCGGTATCGGGGTAGAAGTTCACCTGCCACGGCTCGGTAAAGCCGGTGTCGACCTCCTCCTGCACAGATCGTACCATGTCGCGGATGCCGTCACGGTCCGCGGTGAAGTACGTGAAGCGCACGGCGATACGGCTGAGCGCGCCCTCGCGCGCCGTCAGGCGCAGAAGGTCAGGCAGCGCCTCGGTGCTCGTCGCGGTGATAATGCCCGCCTGCTCCTCCGCCGTGCGGCGGTAGCCGAGGCGCACGTGCATCTCGTAATAGGCGCGCTCCTGCGTGTCGGTGTAGCTGATGTAGTCAAGAAGATACGCGCCCAGCGCCGTCTCCTCCTGCACTTCCTTGCAGGCCTGCTCGGCCATGGCCGCGGCGTCTTCCTCGCTGTAAATACGCACAACGCCTTCCTCGCTGTGCTCGCCAAGGAGGAGCAGCAGCGCATTGACGAGGTCCTGATAGCTGTCGGCGCGCAGGGTGTCCGCGCCCTCGTTTTCCCAGTAGACCTCGCTGTGCGGCGTGGAAACGCTGTAGGAACGCTCAAGCACGACGTTGCCGCCGCAGCCCGAGAGCATCAGGCAGAGCGCCAGCGAAAGCGGAATGAACTTTTTGCGCACGGCGCTCCCTCCTTTTGGGCGAAATCTCTCTTTCTCAGTAGCCAAGCGGCTCGTCGACGAGCACGACCTCGGTCTCGCAGCTGCGGATGGCCTCCCACAGCACAACAAGACCGCGGCAGATGCGCTGCGGGCTCGTGCAGTCGTAGCAGCGGTCGCCGTTCACTGCGCAGGGCGTCTTCACGCCGAGGCGCTGCGCGTTTTTCGGTGCAGCAATGTTGCGGGCGCGCCAGAGCGCTTCGTCATAGGTCGGCGCGATCTTGTTGCTGCCGACGACAAACCACACCTTCTTATGGCCGTAGAGCGACGAGGACACACGGTTGCCCGTCCCGTCGATGTTGATGATCTCGCCCGTTTCGGCAAGGCCGTTGGCCGAGAGCAGGTAGTTGTCGCACGTCGAGGCGTTTTTGAGCACCTCGGCAGCGTTCATGCCGTCGGGCACGTTCCAGTGGCTGAACATCTTGTTGTGCTTGCCGAGGCTTTCAAAAAGCCCCATCTGAGAGAGCGTCATGCTGCCGCCGAACGACACGCTCTCTCCGTCGATCTGCGCGTTCAGATAGTCCGCCGCTTCCTTCGCCGTCGCGAAGGCGGACACCTTGAAGCCGCGCTCTTTGAGATTCTTCTCCACCGTCGTAAGATCCATTCCTGCTTTCTCCTTGTATCCTGATATCCTTAGAGACCCTGCGGGTCGTATTCGCCAAAGCCCTCACCGAGCACCTCGCTCGCGTCACAGACGATGAAAAAGGCGTCGGGGTCAAGCTCTTTAATGTAGCGCTTGATCGAAACCGCTTCCTTCTTGCGGATGGCGCAGAACAGCAGCGGACGCTCCGCACCCGTGTAGCCGCCCTTGCCGTTCAGGAGCGTCACACCCATGTCGCGTCGCAGCATCTCCTGCATGATCTCCTCATACTTGTCGCTGATGATGTAGGCGACCTTTGCCGTGTTCTGACCGTAGACGACCAGATCGAGCACCTTCGTCGTGATATAGAGCGCGAGCGCGCCGTAGAGCGCGTTGTTGAGGCTGTGGAACACCGCGGCGTAGATCAGAATGATCGTCAGGTCGATGCCAAGGCAGATGTTGCCGATCGACAGCCGTTCAACGTGCGACCGCACGATCCACGCGCCGAGCTCCGAGCCGCCCGTCGTCGTCTCCTCGCGGAACAGCAGGCCTGAGGCGATACCGAGCGTCACGCCGCCGTACAGGCACGCAAGCAGCGGGTCCATGGGCGCAAACTCGTGGATGGCCGCGACAACGTCGATCAAAATGGAGCTCAGCGTCATCGTGTAGATGGACTTGCACAAAAATGCGAAGCCGAATTTTTTAAGTCCCACGATAAAAAGCGGCACATTGAGCACGATGACCATCGTACCGACCGGCAGAATGGGTGCAAAAAAGTTAATGATCTGCGAAATACCCGTAAAGCCGCCGACCGTAAAGCCATTCGGTGCATAGAACCAATCGAACGACAAGGCATACAGCACGCAGGCAAGCGTGACAATGATATAGCTTTTCACCTGCTCGCGCAGTTTTTTATTTTTCATAAATTTTCTCCCCTCACATGTTTCTCTCAGGCTTCCGACGTCAAATCAGCGAGAGCTGCTTGTCGTCGCTGTCCTCCGTCTTGAGCAGCGCGCCCGTCGCGGGAATGCTGCGGCCGCGGTAGCGGGCAAGGTCGGTGATGCCGGTCTCCTCCGGGAAGCGCACCGTGTCGAGCACGTACTTCTTTTTGAGCGTCAAAAGCGCGACGCCCTGCGTCGTGCGCGTCGTCTTCACGCCAAGAAGCGCCGTGTTGACGATCAGCACGCGCGGCTCTGTCGAATAGACGGCGATCTCGCGGTCTTCCTTGAGATGCAACAGCGCTTTGAGCGGGCTCTTGTCGCTGTAAGCGCCGGTCAGGCGGCGGCGGTTCGAGGTCGTCTTGTAGGCCGACAGCTCGACCTTCGCGGCCTTGCCGTTTTCAAAGAAGAAGATCATATAGCCGCTGTAATCGCCGGGAAGCACCATGCCCATGACGCTCTCGCCCTCGTCCATGCCGAGCTTCGCGGGTAAGTAGTCACCCAGCTGGCTCGCCTTGCCGTCGGCAAAGTCGCTCGCGCGCGTCTTGTAGACCTGCGCCTTATCGGTGAAGAACATCAGCTCGGCGGCGTTGGAGCTCTCCACGCTCATGCTGAGCGCGTCGTCCTCCTTGAACTTCTGCTCGCCGGACATGCGCAGCGACTGCGGCGTGATCTTTTTAAAGTACCCGTGCTGCGACAAAAACAGCGTCACGGGATAGTCCTCGATGGCGTCCTCCTCGCTCTCGGCGTCCTCGGCATAGTCGTAGAGGATGCCGGTGCGGCGGGGCTCGGCATACTTTTTGCGCACATCCTCAAGCTCGCTGACAATGATCTTGCGGATGCGCGACGGGCGCGCGAGCGTATCCTCAAGGTCTTCGATCTCCGCCTCGAGCGATGCCGTCTCCTCCACGCGCTTCAGGATATACTCGCGGTTGATATTGCGCAGCTTGATCTCGGCGACATATTCCGCCTGGATCTGGTCGATGCCAAAGCCGATCATCAGGTTCGGCACGACGTCGGCCTCCTTCTCCGTCTCGCGGATGATCTTGATGGCCTTGTCGATGTCGAGCAGGATGCGTTTAAGGCCCTTTAAGAGGTGCAGCTTGTCCTGCCGCTTTTTGAGCACGAAGTACACGCGGCGCTTGACGCTCTCGGTGCGCCACGCGCACCACTCGTCTAAAAGCTCGCGCACGCCCATCACGCGCGGCATGCCGCCGATCAGGACGTTGAAGTTGCACGACGCCGTATCCTGCAGTGTCGTCGCCTTGAAGAGCTTCTGCATCAGCTTGTCGGGGTCGGCACCGCGCTTTAAGTCGATCGTCAGCTTGAGGCCGGAGAGGTCGGTCTCGTCACGCATGTCGGAAATTTCCTTGACCTTGCCCGCCTTGATGAGTTCGGCGACCTTGTCCATGATGGCCTCGGTCGTGGTGGTGTAGGGAATTTCATAAATTTCGATGAGATTTTCTTTTTTGTCGTAGCGCCAGCGGGCGCGCACCTTCACGCCGCCGCGGCCGGTGTTGTAAATGTCCTCAATGGCGCGCGGGTCGTACAGGACCTCGCCGCCGGTCGGGAAGTCGGGCGCGAGCAGCGTTTCGCTGATGCGCACCTCAGGATTTTTCAAAAAGGCGATCGTCGTATCGCAGACCTCGCCCAAGTTAAAGCCGCACAGCTGGCTCGCCATGCCGACCGCGATGCCCTGGTTGGCCGAGACCAGGATATTCGGGAACGTTGTTGGCAGCAGCGCCGGCTCTTTCATCGAGTTATCGTAGTTGTCGACAAAATCAACGGTGTCAGAGTCGATGTCGCGGAAGAGTTCGGCGCAGATGGGCGCGAGCTTCGCCTCGGTGTATCGGCTGGCCGCCCACGCCATGTCGCGCGAATAGACCTTACCGAAGTTACCCTTCGAATCGACGAACGGGTGCAGCAGCGCGCCGTAGCCCTTGGAAAGGCGCACCATCGTGTCGTAGATGGCGGCGTCGCCATGGGGGTTTAAGCGCATCGTCTGTCCGACGATGTTCGCGCTCTTCGTGCGCGCGCCGGTGAGAAGCCCCATCTTGTACATCGTGTAAAGGAGCTTTCGGTGCGAGGGCTTGAAACCGTCGATCTCCGGAATGGCGCGCGAAACGATGACGGACATCGCGTAGGGCATGTAGTTCGTTTCCAGCGTCTCGGTGATATTCTGCTCCACCACATCCGCGTGGAGGCCCATGACGTTCGGGTCCGCGCGGCGGTGGGTCTGCTTGGGTGTTTTGTCGCTTTTCTTCATTCGGTTACCTCAAAATCGCTCCGACGGCAATATGGCCGCCGGTCATACTATTTCTAATATATCCTATCACACTTTTTTATGCTCTGCAACACCGCGGAGGAAGAGAAAATTGCCGCAAAACGCCATTTTTTCGCCAAAGGCGCACAAAACCGGCGCGGCAGCGCATATTGGCAAAATCGCGGCGCAGAGTGTACAATGCAGATACCCCAACAGGTATGGAGGTCAAACGATGAAACAGTGTATGGACGCCGACAATCTGCACCGCCGGCTCAAAAAGATCATCGGTCAGGTGCAGGCCATTGACCGCATGGTGGACGAGGACGTCCCTTGCGAGGATATTCTTGTGCAGATCAATGCGGCCAAATCCGCGCTGCACGGCTGCGGCAAGGTCGTTCTCGAGGGGCACATCAAGCACTGCGTGCGTGACGGCATCGAGCACGGCGACGCGGACAAAACGATTGAGAACTTTACGAAGGCGGTCGAGCGCTTTTCGAACATGGGCTGAGCAGGTTTTTCCTCTCTCGCGCCCGTTTTCAGCAGAATTACATGAAAGAAGAGAAGCAGTTTTGTGCTGCTTCTCTCTTTTTGCGCGCTTTATAACCTATACTCCCATATGTATAATAAGCCCATACCCCATATGGTACAGAAGGAGCCACTTCCGTGAAACTGGCAATGGAAAAGCTGGAGCATTTTTTAGAGCTGGGCGGCACAAAAAAAGATATCACACTGCTCGTGATCTCTGGCATCGCGCTGATCGTCAGCATTTTTGATCTCGTCCCCTTGCCGTTTGACGCCTCGTGGGCCGCGATCATCCTCTGCGGCATCCCCATCATTTTAGAGGCCGTCATCGGCCTTGTCACGGCGTTCGACATCAAGGCAGACGTGCTCGTCTCGCTCGCGCTGATCGCGTCGGTCTGCATCGGCGAAGACTTCGCCGCGGGCGAGGTCGCGTTCATCATGCAGCTCGGCGGTCTTCTCGAAGAGCTGACCGTCGCCCGCGCCCGCGCGGGCATCGAAAAGCTCGTCCATCTGACACCGCAGACCGCGCGCGTCATCACCGGCGGAAAGGAAACGGCCGTCCCCGCCGAGGCCGTCAAGGTCGGCGACCTGCTGCGCGTGCTGCCCGGCGAGGCCATCCCCGTCGACGGAGAGATCGTATCGGGCCAGACATCTGTGAATCAGGCCGTTATGACGGGTGAATCGCTGCCGGTCGACAAGGGCGTCGGCGACGAGGTCTCCTCCGGCACGGTCAACCAGTTCGGTGCTTTCGAGATGAAGGCCACAAAGGTTGGCGAGGACAGCTCCATCCAGCGCATGATCCGCCTTGTCCAGTCCGCCGACGCGGACAAGGCCAAGATCGTCGGTCTATCCGACCGCTGGGCGACATGGATCGTCGTCATTGCCCTGACCGCCGCGGCGCTGACGTGGCTCATCTCCGGTGAGATCATCCACGCGGTGACGATTCTGGTCGTCTTCTGCCCCTGCGCGCTCGTGCTGGCAACGCCGACTGCCATCATGGCCGCCATCGGCAACGCGACGAAGCACGGCTTTTTCGTCCGCGAGGGCGACGCGCTTGAGCGTCTCGCCGCCGTGAAGAAGATTGCCTTCGACAAGACCGGCACGCTGACCTACGGCACGCCGAAGGTCGTTCTGGTGTACAGCGCGCTGCCCTCCCTCTCCGATAACGAGCTCTACCGCCTCTGCGCCGCGGCGGAGCGCTATTCTGAGCACCCGCTCGGCAAGGCCATCACCCGCTGCTGTCAACAGGAGACGGGCGAGGCCGAAAACTTCCAGATGGTGCCGGGGCGCGGCGTCTCCGCTTGCGTTGACGGTAAAACCCTCCTCGCGGGTAACGCGGAGCTTCTCGCCGAGCACCGCATCGCCATTCCCGAAGAGGCCGCTAAGGCCCTGTTGTCCAGTTCTCGCAGGGCTGCACCGTCGCCTACGCCGCCGTGGACGGCGTGTTCGCGGGCTTCCTCGCCCTGTCCGACACAATCCGTGAGGACAGTGCTGGCATGATCAACCGGCTCTCCGCGCTTCAGGTCCAGCCCGTGCTGCTCACGGGTGACCATCAGAACGCCGCCGCGGCCATTGCCGCGCAGCTCCACATCGGCGAGGTGCACGCAAACTGCCTGCCCGAGGACAAGCTCGCCCACATCCGCGCCTATCAGGCCGCCGATGTCGGCATCGCAATGGGCGGCGTGGGCAGCGACATCGCCGTGGACGCCGCGGATATCGCACTCGTCGACGACGAAGTCACGGAGCTGCCGCACCTCATCGCGCTCTCCAAGCGCATGATGCGCACCATCAAGCTCAATATAACATTCTCGCTCACGCTCAACTTCATCGCCATCGTGCTCGCCATCACCGGCACACTGAACCCTGTTGTCGGCGCGCCGGTCCATAACGCAGGCAGCGTGCTTGTCATCACAAACTCGGCCCTGCTGCTAAAATGGAGGCAAACCGCCTCGCAGAGTTTCGCGTCCGCAGACGCGAAATCTGTTTGATCGTAAATTCCGACGACAGGCGCGTCGGAATTTACTCTTTGCGCGGAGCGCGTGCCGCAGCGGCAAGGCACGAAGCGCAGCGAATCCTTTTCAAAAAGAGTGGATTGCAAAATTGCGATCCACCCTCTTTGATTTTCTTTTATTTTCTGCGCCAGACAGAGGGCATTAAGAGGACAAGCAGCGGCATGATCTCAAGACGGCCGAGCAGCATGATGGCGCTCATCGTGAGCTTGCTGATGCCGGAGAGGAAGCCGAAGTTGCACGTCGGTCCCACTGCGCCAAGGCCCGGGCCCACGTTGCTGATGGCCGTGAGCGAGGCGGTGAACGCCGCGGTAAGGTCGATGTTGTCAAGCGACAAAATCAGCGTGCCGAGCAGCAAAATCGCGATATAGACGAAGAAGAAGACCGAAACGGACAAGACGGTCTCCTCCGTCACGCGATGTCCGTCGAGCGTGATGGGGCGCACCTCGCGCGAGTGCATCACACGCCGCAGATCACGCCGCAGCGACTTGCACAAAAGCACGATGCGCGAGACCTTGATGCCGCCCGCCGTAGAGCCCGCGCAGCCGCCGAAAAACATCACCAGCACGAGGATACAGCGGCAGAACTGCGGCCAGAGGTCAAAATCCTCCGTGCAGTAGCCGGTCGTTGAAATGAGCGTTGTTACCTGAAAGGCCGCATTCTCGATGGCCGAGCCGATGTCGCGCCCCGTGCGCACGATCAGGTCCGCCGCGATCATCGCCGACGCGCCGACCACGACCAGCGAGTAAACGCGCAGCTCCTCGCTCTTGAGCGCCTCGCGGAAGCGGCGTGTCACGCAGAGGTAGAGGAGCGTAAAGTTCACGCTTGCGGCAAACATGAAGAAAATGAGGATCCAGTTGACAAGATGCGACTGATAATACGCGATGCTCGCATCCCGGATGGAAAAGCCGCCGGTAGAGATCGTCGTCAGCGCCGTGGTGATCGCATCGAACAGCGGGAGGCCCGCAATGCGCAGCAGCAGCGCCTCCGCCACGGTGAGCGCGATGTAGATGCGGTACAGGATGCGCGCCGTCTCACCCGTGCGGGGGCGGAGCTTTGTGCTGATGGGGCCGGGGGATTCCGCTTTCATCAGGTTCACGCTGCCCTCACTGAGCTTGGGCAGCAGCGCCAGCATGAGAACGAGGATACCCATGCCGCCCATCCACTGCGTGAGCGCGCGCCAGAATTGGATGCCCTGCGGCAGCGACGCAGGCGACGGGAAGATGGACGCGCCGGTCGTCGTCAGGCCGGAGACGGTCTCGAAAATGGCGTCGATAAAGCTGCAGCTGCCGCTGAAAAAATACGGCAGCGCGCCGAACACGCTCAGCGCGATCCAGCACAGTGCCACGCAGACAAAGCCGTCGCGCGTCTGGAGCCGCGCGTTGTCCGCGCGGATGAGCGAGAGCAGCACTCCCACGCCGCCGCAGATAAGCAGCGCGTACAAAAAGGCCCTCTGGTCAACACCACCGCCGAACACGCTCAGCAGCAGCGGCGGGATCATACAAAGCGCCTCGATACAGAGAATGACGCCCACGATTCTGAGAATAAGATTTTGGTTCATAATGAAACTTCCTTGCCGCAAGCAGCCGGCACATCAGCCGAGAATATCGTTGAGGTCCTGCAAAAAGAGCTTTTTCGCCACCACGATCACGCGGTCGCCCGCATGGATCTGGGAATGGCCGTTCGGGATCTCCATCCGGCCGTTGTGCACGATGGCCGCAACGAGCAGGCCGTTTCGAAAATGCAGGTCGCTGAGCGGCCGGTCGAGAAAGTGCGTGGCACTCGTCGCGGTGAATTCGACCGCCTCGATCGCGCCACCGAGGATATAGTGCAGGCTCTCCACCGCGCTGCCCTGCGAGTTGGCAAGGCCGCGGACGTAACTTGAGATCTGGCTTGCAATGATGGCCTTGGGCGAGATGACCGTGTCGAGACCCGTGAGGTTCACGATGTCGAGATACCCCATGCGCGACATCTTCGGCACGACCTTTTTCACGCCGTAGCGCTTGGCCGTGAGCGCCATGAGGAGGTTTTCCTCGTCGCGGTCCGTCACAGCGATGAACGCGTCGCAGTGGAAGATACCCTCGGATTCGAGCAGGTCGTGATTCGTGCCGTCGCCGTGGATGACGGTGACCTTGGGGAGCTTTTCCGCCAGCATCAGGCACTTGGCCTCGTCCTTTTCCACGATCGTCACATGCGTGCCGATGTCGGTGAGCACCCAGGCAAGGTACTGTGCGATGCGGCTGCCGCCAAGGATGCTCACGCGGCGGATGGGCGCCATGGCCCTGCCCATCGAGCGCAGCACGCGCGTCGTCTCCGCGGGCGTGCCGATGACGTACACGCGGTCGCCCGTCTGCGGGACGAACGAGCCGTTCGGCACGATGACCTCTTCCCCGCGCTTGGCCGCGCACATGAGGATGCTGTTGGGATTTTCGCGGTTGTAGTCGATGAGGGACTTGCCGACAAGGCTGTCGCCCTCTTCGGTCTGAAAGCCGATGAGCTCGACAAGTCCGCGGGCAAACGTCTCCACGCTGAACGCAGACGGCACGCGCAGAATGCGCGAAATTTCCTGCGCGGCGGCATTTTCGGGGTTGATGATCATATCAAGCCCGATCTCGCGGCGCAGGATCTGTGCATCGCGGAAATACTCGGGGTTGCGTACGCGGGCGACCGTGTGCTTCGCGCCGAGCTTTTTCGCCATCAGGCAGCAGATGAGGTTGACCTCGTCGTTTTCCGAAACGGCGATGAGAAGGTCCGCCTCGCGCACGCCCGCCTCCAAAAGGACGCTGGCGCTCGCGCCGTTGCCCTCCACACACATGACGTCGAGCATGGAGTCAACGTGGTCGAGCACGGCGCTGTTGCGGTCGATGACGACCAGATCGTGGTTTTCGCCCGTCATCTGCTCGGCGATGGCGTAGCCGACCTTACCGATACCGACAATGATGATTTTCATTTCTGTGTTTCTCCTAAATTCCCTTCGGCTTCCGCCGTGTGCTGCTTACGCAGCACCATCAAAACGCTGTTGAATTCCGCCCCCATGATCAGCATGACCGAGGCGAGATACAGCCACAAAAGCAATACGATCACCGCGCCGAGCGTGCCGTAAATAACGGAGTAGCGCGCGATGTTTTCAACATAATACGAAAAAAGGAATGACAATACGAGCCACATCACGAGCGAGAACACCGCGCCCGGCCAGATACGGTTCATCCGGTGCGATTCCTGCGCAAGGCCGTACATCATCGCGATGGGGAAGAATACGATGCCGCCGATGATAACAAAGCGCAGGCTCGACCACAGGCGGATAAAGCCGTCGCTCAGCGTGATATAGGCCGACAGGTGGCTCGACACGTAGTTCAGCACCCGCCCGCCGACAACAGATAAACCGATGGAGAGCACGATCATCAGGATGAGACTCAGCGTGTAGAGCAGGAGCTTGACCTGATAGCGCAGAAACTGCGTGGGCCGATGCTCACCGTAGGCCCGGCGGACCGAACCCATCAGAGAGCTTGCCGCGCGGTAAGGAAAGTAAATGGAAAAAATCAGTGAGAACCACAAAAGCCGCGGGCTCGAATCGCGGCCGACGTAGATGAGGTACTGCTCGATGATGTCGAGCGCCTCCTGCGGGATGAACGCGCGGATCTCGTGCAGAAAGCCGCTGATATCCACAGACATGATGCCGACTAAGTTGCTCAAAAAGATCAAAAGCGGGAAAAGCGCAAACAAAAGGTAGTATGTGAGTGCCGCACTGTCGCGGCCGACATGATGATCGAAGTACCGCCTGACCATCAGGTAGATGCCTTTCAAAAAACGGTGCCGGTCAAGATACTGCTGCAAGGACGATGCTCACCTCCTCAAAAGTCGATTTCTCTTCAATTTATGTAGTATAGCACAGCCCAATTCGAAAGGGAAGCAGAAACGCGTGCCATGACATACTTTTTACAGAAATAAAGCCGGAAAAGGGGTTGACACGACGGGAAAATGTGCATAATATAGTGCCGTTAAGTTCATACATCGTCCGGTAGGTAAGGCTACCACAAGGATACGGACTGCTGCCGCGGAGTAGTGGAGACACTATGAGAGGGTTTGAACAGGTTGCATCGAAAGCAAGGTGCCATCTAATGCAGTTTCACCGCCTCGTGATGCTAAAGCTTGAACGGTAAGGAAACTTCTCGCCAGGGGCGGGTGTTTCTTGATTGTCGCTCCCATAGCCGCGTCGCCGGACGCAGGATATGGGGGATTTTTTATCGCAAAATTCACCTGAACACTTTGATTTGGCACTATCTTCAGAAAGGAGGAGTCGGTATGGTCGGCTTTGAAGAAATGCGCGACGAACTGCTGGAAAGAATCGAGGATCTGCTCAAGCGAAAACAATATACCGCGCTGCGCGACCTGCTTGCAGACCTGGAGCCCGCGGATATCGCCTCGCTTTTTGAAGATTTGGACGAGGACAGCATTCCCCTTTTGTTCCGGCTCCTTCCCAAAGAGCCCGCGGCGGAGGTGTTCGTCGAGCTCGATCCCGACGCGCAGGAGATGCTGATCCGCGGCTTTTCGAACACCGAGCTCAAAGAGGTCCTTGACGAGCTGTATCTGGACGATGCGGTCGACATCGTGGAGGAAATGCCCGCGAACGTCGTCAAGCGCATCTTAAAGCACGCGGACCCCGACACGCGCAAGAGCATCAATGAAATTCTCAAATACCCCGACGACAGCGCGGGCGCGCTGATGACGACGGAGTTTGTCGACTTAAAGCGCGATATGACCGTCGAGGACGCGCTCAAGCGCATCCGCCGCACCGGTACGGACAAAGAGACCATCAACGTCTGCTATGTCGTCGATCCGGCGCGCAAGCTGCAGGGTATCGTCTCGTTGCGAACGATCCTCCTCTCCGACGAGGACGACACCATCGACGAGATCATGGAGACGCACGTCATCTCTGTCTCCACGCTCGAGGATAAAGAGGACGTTGCGCAGACCTTCTCGAAGTACAACTTCATCGCCCTTCCGGTCGTCGACAAGGAAGACCGCCTCGTCGGCATCATCACGGTCGACGACGCCATCGACGTCATGGAAGAGGAGACGACCGAGGATATCGAAAAGATGGCGGCTATGCTGCCGACGGATAAGCCATACCTCAAGACGAGCGTCTGGGAGACGTACAAGTCCCGTATCCCCTGGCTGCTGCTTCTGATGGTCTCGGCCACGTTCACCGGCCAGATCATCGCCCGCTTTGAAGACGCGCTCAGCGCGTTCGCCATTCTGACAGCTTATATCCCGATGCTGATGGACACGGGCGGTAACTGCGGCTCACAGGCGAGCGTCACGGTCATCCGCGGTATCTCGCTCGACGAGATCGAATTTTCCGACCTCTTCCGCGTCATCTGGAAGGAGATCCGCGTGGCGGTCTTCTGCGGCGCCACGCTTGCCGCAGCGAATTTCGTCAAGCTCATGCTTGTCGACAAGATGATCTTCGGCAATCCCATCACCATCACGGTCGCGCTCGTCATCTGCCTGACGCTCGTGGTCACGGTGTTTGCGGCCAAGGTCGTGGGCTGCACGCTGCCGCTGCTCGCCAAGAAGATCGGCTTCGACCCCGCGGTCATGGCCTCGCCGTTCATCACCACGGTGGTGGACGCGATCTCGC
>ENA-OPWH01001282-OPWH01001282.1-human-gut-metagenome-genome-assembly--contig:-NODE-1282-length-16211-cov-1.419101_pt1 | contig 16211 bp, 16 predicted proteins | sample MGYA00241506_ERZ502004 | MGnify/ENA primary metagenome ERZ502004 (study PRJEB25962, sample SAMEA2043049) | human gut metagenome | biome: human gut; feature: human-associated habitat; material: faeces... | reverse complement strand
CGATGTAGGCGTAGCCGCCCCGGATGGAATCCTCCATGGCGATCTCCACAACGTGCTTGGCGCGAGGGGTCAGACCCTGAGCGGGATTGCCGCCGGGAAGACCGGCGCCGACGCTTTTCCGAACCATTTCCGTCAGCAGGTCATCGGTCAGGCCCGCCTCCGTCAGGACGGTGTGGGCCATGCCCTCGTCCTCACGCATCAGGCCCAGCAGCAGGTGTTCCGTCCCCACATAGCCGTGACCCAATTCGCCTGCGGCCTCTTGTGCCAGCCGCAGGGCTTCCTCCGCAGTGGGAGTAAATTTATTTTCATTCATAATTCAATACCTCTTTTATTCTGGGGTGTGCGTTTTGTTTGAACGCGCCTGTTAAGCGCTTTCCTTGCCGTCCTTGTGGGACTCCTTGGCCTCCTTGTGGGCCTCCTCCAGCTTGTGGATCTCGTCCCGCAACTGGGCGGCCCGCTCGAAGTTCTCCTCGTGGATAGCCTTCTTCTGCTCCAGCTTCAACGCATTCAGCTGACGCAGATAGGAGAACCGGCTCTGTTCCTCATGGCTCATGAGGTCATCCTTCTTTTCCTCCTTGACCTCCTGCACCGGCGCTGCGCCGATGGCGGGCATGGCGTCGAAGAAATCATCGAAGGGGCTTTCCAGCATCCGGTTCATCCGACCCAGCAGAGAGGGCATGGGGCTGAAGAAATCTCCGAAGAAATCATCATTGCCAAAGAAGCTGTCCCGCATGGACGGCCGCCGGTTAAAGAGCTTCTGGGTATACCCCAGTTTTTCCGCGCAGGCCTGGCAGAGATGGTGTTCTTCTGTTCTTCCGTTGATGCTGCTGCGATATACAAAGCTGACTTCATTCTTTCCGCAATTCTCACATTTCATAATGCATTCCTCCATAAACTGTATATAAATTTTTTCTTAACTGTGTTGCGTGCCGTTCCTCAGGCGTTCACACCTGTAAGATCAGCACCTGTCGCAGGATATCCGCCCGGACAGCGTCCCGGCTCTCCCGGGGCACCCGGCTCAGGGCCTTATCGCCCACGGCGGTGAGGATCGTCTGACCCATGTCCCGCTCCAACGCGCCGGACTGCACCAGATTGCTGAGGATAGCTCTGGCCGAAGCCAGATCCACGCTGCTGCCCAGACTGTTGATGACGTGCATCATCAGCGTCTGCCGGTCCACCTGCACCCGGGTGATGCGGATATATCCGTTGCCGCCGCGCCGGCTCTCTACGATGTAGCCCCGCTCCGGTGAAAACCGGGTGGACATCACATAGTTGATCTGGCTGGGTACACAGTTGAACCGCTGGGCCAGCTCGCTGCGCTGGACCTCCAGCACACCGTCCTCCGCCGTATCCAAGCTATCCTGCAAAAAGCTGGCGATCAAATCTGAAATCCCCATGGGGACATCTCCTTTCTCGTCTCCGTCTTTTGACTTTGACTATCTTTAACCTTTGTTTGATTGTAGTATAGCACCATCTTTTCCAATGTCAATAGCTATTTTTGACTTTCTTTGACCATTTGTGTAAACAGTTTGTGAACGCTCATTTCCCCCCATAGTTCGCATATGCAGTTCAATATCTCTAACCGCCGAAAGGCCCTGCTTTTTCCAATGTTTTTCCGGTTTTTGTGACATTTTCACAGTTTTCTTTTTCCTTGGTAAGAATTTAACAAATCGCCCTTGCTTTTTAGAAATTGTATGATACAATGAAGGCACATTCTAATGGAGGTGTGTACACATGGCTTATAAGATTACTTCTGCTTGCGTCAGCTGCGGTTCCTGCGCAGACGTTTGCCCCGCCGGCGCTATCAGCCAGGGCGACGATCAGTACGTGATCGATTCTGCCGCTTGCCTGGACTGCGGTTCTTGCAGCGACACCTGCCCCAACGGCGCCATCGTCCCCGAGGAATAATTCTTAAAGGGATACATAAAACCGTCCCAGGCCCGATCCTGAGACGGTTTTTTTGTTTGCCGCCGGGACTTGCGGAGAAAGCGGTTCCCCTATATAATAATAGAAGCGTTCAATGGGAGGTGACGGCGTGGAGCATTGGGAATACCTGAAACCGGACGGGCTGCGGTTCGTCTGGGATGATACGCTGTTCCGCCCCGGCACGGACTCCTTTCTGCTGTCCTCCCTGCCGAAGCTCTCCGCCGGACTGCGGGTCTGCGATCTGGGCTGCGGCACCGGCCTGCTGGGGCTGCTGCTCCTGTTGCTGGTGGTGCCGATGGCTACCACGCTCTCTGCACAAACGGCCCGACCGATGACGCGGCCCTATGCGGATCATAGACGATTTAACTGGGGATTTCACGTGGGAGCGCATGTGGAGGATCTGATCATCGACAACTTTGGCCCGACTGAAGGGGAGGCACAGACGCTCTATGCGGCAGTGCCTAGCTATAGCCCAGGATTTAGCGTGGGGGTCATCGCAAACTACAATCCGCATATAGACTGGAGCATACGGGTTCTGCCGACACTACACTTTGGAGAGCAGCGACTACTCTTTAGGACTTGGGAGGAAACGGGCGAAGAGGCCTTTGAGTCTATGCCGATGCGCACCAGTCAGATTGAGCTGCCACTGCTGGTCAAGTACAGTTCTGTACGCTTCAACGATACCCGCCCCTACCTCGTGGGAGGCGTCTACGGTTTGCTACACATGGGTCAGAAAAAGGGTGCCCCCTTGCAGTTTGCTCCGCTCTCGGCGGGCTGGACCTTTGGCGTAGGGTGCGACATCTACCTGCGCTACTTCAAGCTCTCGCCAGAGCTACGCTTTGACTTTGGCTTTACTGACCTGATCCGTCACAACCGACCCGACCTGGATGACGGGGCTAGCATGCGCTACACCAATGCGCTACGCCGTGGCACGGGACGGATGATCATGCTCACCTTCTGCTTCGAGTAGGCGAGACGGCACAGTTACTCCTCCGACTCCCACTGCGTAGAGAGCGTATGTGTAAGAAAGAAAGCCCGATACGATCGATGAGGAGAGCGGCTCCTACTCAGCCATTGTCCCAGACTCTCGAGACGACAACGGGCGGACTCACCTAGGTGAGCCCGCCCGTACTATTAATGTCGAAGTTTATATCGCTCGGTCTAGCGCAAACGCTTCAAGCGTTGTGCTATTGGAGTTGCCGAGCTGGTGAAGTCCTCGATAGGGCTGAAGCTGACACTAGGCAGGAAGATAGTACCGTCATCTATCTGTGCCATCACGCCCTGTGCCTCGTTGACGTAAGTAGGCAGTGCGATCGTTCTCTTCTTGTCAAAGACAAACCCACTACTCTCTAGGCTCTTTATCAGAGCGGGAGAGCGAAGCGCTTTCATATCTGAACAGAGGACTATTGCAGCGCCATAGAGCGACTCGTCCTTGTCTGCTGGAAATAAGATAATGGACGGGAAGTACTTGCAGCGTGTCTGAACGCCTTGGAAGGGTAGATCGTTAGAGAGCATATCCACGACCGCTGCCGTATAGTCTTGATCGGCATACTTCTTCATGACATCATCTATCTTTTCCTTATCAAAGCCAAAGAGTGGCATCGGGAAGTCTACCTCCTCATAAGGAAGTAGCTGCTCTATGTCACTATTGTAGTAGTACTGGATACCTGGGCGGAAGCTTGCCTTAGCTGTTTCGTCCTTAGGAATGTTCATATCTACATTGGCAATGAGCTTGGTGATCTTGTCATAATAGATAGGGTTGCCCTCTCCATCTTTGAGACCTGAGGCGCTAAAGCCTTGTGCCGTAAGGTAAGCATCGACCTGCTCAGGCGTAGGACGATGGAGCGTGTCACAAGAGACCTTGCTCTCCTCAAGGAAGTGGTTGGTCTTGAGGTCTAGCCAATAGGTTACTTCTGTGTAAACTTCATGACCAGTCTTGAACTTGAAGACGCCCTTGTCAGGCTTGCTCGCCTCAGCATCGAAAGTGTGTCCCATGCGAGCCTCAAAGAGCTGAACCATCTCAAGGGTAGCTCCGTAAGGTAGGAGGGGCATCCAGATACCGGTAGTCTGGTCCTGAAGAGGATCGACACGTAGCCAATTGGTCTTTTTGTTGTCGTTGCTACCCCACCAGAAGATAGGCTCGGTCTTGTCGCCGTCTACGAGGACGACTGAGGAGACACGGCTACCGCGGGGTGCGCTAACGTAGATCTCTTCCGTAGCCTTGGCGGTGCGGAGGTTGCTCTTGACGAAGCCGTTGTTGAGCAGATACTCGTCGATGAACTGCTTGGAGGCCTCCTGCGAAGCAAACTGTACGCGGGCAACCTGATAGAGCCCAGCCCGGTCAAAGTAGTAGACGATCTCTCGTACCGCCTTGGTGTCTTGAGGTGTAGCGGTCAGGGTCATCAGCTCTTCTGAGCGCTCGACCTTGTTACCACGCCCCTCTTCGATCTGAGCCACCTCGTCGATGGAGATGCCGTAGCGCTCGATGGGGAGCATCCACTGTGAGATCTTCTCAGGCCCTTTTGGCGTGTCACCACCCGTGATGGGGTTGTCATCATCACAGCTCGTGAAGGTGAAGAGTCCTGCTATGAGAAGCAGGAGGATTGATGTGAGTCTTTTCATAGGGGGAACTGTTTTATAGTTAAACTGTTTAGTGTGTATATGTTCGCTTAGCACGCATCATCAGCGTAGTGTGTTGATGGCAGCGATGAAGAGTATCTTGCCCGTCTCGGGGTGTACGATAGCGGCAAAGAATGGTCTGTCGAAGGCGATGCTACGAGGCTCAAGCGGATCTCCAGCACTAGGCATCACGGGGCCTATAACCGTTGCGGCGGCTCCCTCGACGCCTTTCTCATCCCACTGGAGTGTCGCTTGGTGGTATAGGCGGTTTTGTCGACCTGACTGCTCGCTCATCTGCTGCTCTAGAAACTTCGGGTCAAACATACGGCTGAGCTCCGTGAGAGGTACTCCCAGCGTCTTGCATAGTCCTAGCCCCATCAGCTCAGGCGTCAAGTCTAGCGTGGGGATCCCAGCGTTCAGGCGAGGCAGTCGTATATCTAGTGCGTAGCGCTTGCCAGCTGTGGTGAATTTGCGTAGCTCTTCAGTTGTCGGTAGGCTCTGTGAGAGCGGTAGCGTACGATCTTTCGGTAAGATGAGTAGCATACGAAACGGTGTCTCACCATACTCTTGCAACTCCTCTCTAGCTTGTAGACCAACCGAAAGCGCCTCAAAGCGATCATCGGCGAAGTAGTCGATGGAGGTGTCATTGTGGATAGACATCATCATAGCAGGCTCCTCCTCGCCAGCACTATTGGTAAACTTACCCGTCTGGGTCCGCTCTTCGCTCGTCTTCCATTGCCACGCAGCTGCAAAGAATGCGGTATTAACTAGAAAGGCAAGCGGATCTTGCTCCCCAGCATGACTAGGGTCTAGCATATGCGGTATCTTGCCGTAGGTCTTGCGACTGATCCAAGCATTGACCGCCTCGTATGAGGCTGGATCGCTGAGGTCAAGCGTCGCTGTCGGAGCTCCAAAGAAGTCAAAGAGTTGCCGTGGATAGGACTTGATCAAGTGACTTTGATACTTTGAAGAGACCCAAAAGCTACTAGACGGGAAGTAGCAGGCGTATTCACCCGCACTACACATCACCTTGTTGAGCTGCTGGACATACTTTGCTACAGAGGTAAGGCTCTGTGTAGCGGGTAGCTTCAGTGCCGATCTGTATTCATCAAAAGCTTCGTCCGACAGACCTGTCGCATTCATCCCAAGGGCCGTCTCGATAGAGATTGGTGAGAGCACAAGGTTAGCACTGGAAGCCCGATTCTCCAGAAGAGCCCCAAAGAGCTTAAGGCTAAAGGCATTGCCAGCCTCTACCAGAGGCATACTCTCTGCGGGCAGGGAGGCATGCGACACGTTGGCAGTCTTAGGCATAGAGGTGCCAGCTGCTGGTGCCTCGCCACCAACTAAGAAAGTGATAGGACCCTCCTTGGGGTCTCGCAGCTCCTCGTCGCAAGCGCTCAGTGTGACAAGCGCCACAGCAAGCATAAGAGCTAAGCCAAAAATCGAACTATACTTCATAGGTTATTATGCAATAAGTAAATAGGTTAGTAATGGTTTGCGGAGTTACAGCAGAGCATTGCAACTTGGCTCCTCCTATATGGTATCTACGAAGAAGCCTATTGGGAAGAAGATTCGCTACAATCCTTCTCTGTGACTGCCGCTAGGCAAATATACTTATTATTTCCTTACAGCAGTTCAATAAAGGTGAAACCTTGCTCTCGCAAGTTGAGTGGCTTGCTGAAACGAGAGCCCTCTAACCTCTAATTTTCGACTTCTCCGGAGAAATTCCCGAATAGCTCCGTGAGGGTGCCCATCAAACTCCCTCTAAAGCTTTTTGCCTACATTTGTAAGCGCACTGCACTTGACACAGAAATGTGCACTGCCCCATACTTACTACGATAAGAAGCGAGATACGATATGGACGAGCAACGGATTATCATATACAATAGCGATGATGGGCGTAGCAAGGTCACACTATACGCTCAAGACGGGAGCGTGTGGCTCAACCAAAGTCAGTTGGCGGAGCTTTTTGACACCTCCAAGCAATCAATCAGCTATCACATATCCAACATACTGGCAGAAAGGGAGTTGAACACAAATTCAGTTGTCAAAGATTATTTGACAACTGCCTCAGATGGCAAGCAATACAATGTAACCTTTTACTCCTTAGAGATGATCCTAGCGATAGGCTTTAGGGTGCGGAGTAGACGAGGCACGCAATTTAGACAGTGGGCGATGCGCAATTTGAGGGAGTATATGGTCAAAGGATTTGTCATCGATGACGAGCGACTGAAGAATCCTGATGGTAGACCTGACTACTTTGACGAACTCTTGGAGCGTATCCGAGAGATCCGTGCGAGCGAAAAGCGCTTTTACCAAAAGGTGAGAGATCTACTTGCTCTCAGTAGCGATTATGATGCTAGCGACAAGGCGACTCAAATGTTCTTTGCCGAAATACAGAACAAGCTGATCTATGCTGTGACGCATCAGACGGCAGCCGAGCTGATACTCTCACGAGCAGATGCTAGCAAGCCTAATATGGCGTTGACCTCTTGGCAGGGGACTGTAGTTCGAAAGCAAGACATTTTGATCGCAAAGAACTACCTACACCAAGAGGAGATTGATCAGCTCAACAGACTTACCACACTCTTCCTTGACTCAGCAGAGCTACGAGTCAAGGAGCGGAGAGATCTTACACTCAACTATTGGCGCAGTAATGTGGATGCTTTGCTTCAGTTCCAAGGGAAGGATCTGTTGCTCGGCAAAGGAGCTGTGTCGCACAAGCAAATGGAGCAACAAGTGCGCAAGGTCTATGCGCAGTTTAACCAGCGGCGAAAGTTAGAGAGCTTGCATGAAGAGGAGCTACGAGAGGCTCAAGAACTGAAGCAACTAGAGGAGACTGTAATAGCACGCACTAAAGAACAAGAGGAGAGCTCGGAACGGGACAAGACTTTGAACTAGACTACCTTCTTTTCACAAAGCTAAAGAGCAATATTGAATTGGATAAGTCTATGCTCAATCCCGCAAGTTGAGTGGCTTGCTGAAACGAGAGACCTCTAACCTCTAATTCTCTATTTCTTCGGAAGAATCAAACAATTCTTCGGAAGAATCAAATGAAACTTCGGAAGAATCAAACGATATATCCGAAGAGTTTTTTCTTTCCTCCGTGGGAAATAAAAAATCTCCACCGAAGAAATCGCCAATTCTTCGGTGGATATTTTGAAGGACCTGCAGCTTGTAGTGTAAGAGCTACATAGAGAGCCTGTTTTACAGTGTGCGGTGGTCTATGTAGACGGTATCGGCAAAGAAGGCGCCTCGTACCCCATCGGGATAGCGGTCTACGACGATGACCGTAGGGTGAGCGATGGAGAGAAAGCGTGCCAACTCTTCGCGGGCCTGTTGTCGTGCATTACGGATGTAGCCTGAGCGGTAGACTTCATCGATCAGTCTCTGCGGGATGCGTCGCTTGGCTCTATTCTCTTGCTCTGCGGTGAGTGTCCTAGTCGTGAAGCCTTGGCGTAGCGGATGTACATCGATCACATTGTATCCAATCTCGTGTGGAGTGACTTCTTCGGGTGGGAGCTGTACATAGAGCGTGTCACCCTGCAACTGGGTGGGGAGCTGGTCTATGTCGAAGTCTATGTAGGTACGAGCCTGTATGACATAGGCTATCACCATGCCATCGATGGTGTCGACCATGGGGATCTCTTGATAGCATTCGCCTGTAGAGAGCTTGAGTACCTCCTCGATCGAGCGGACGGTCATAGCGTGCGTGACGACGTCGCTGTAGTCCTCGCTCTTGCTCTTGGAGCAGCTACGCCATAGGAGGACGATACCGACTAAAAGCAGTATCGCTAAGAGTATGTAGAGGATGCGCTTAAACCATTTGCCCATAGGATTGTAGTGCTACTGAGGTGAGGTGGAATGAGTGCTGGGCTGTGCCAGTGCTGAGCCGCGCTCTATAATGGCGACCGTAGGCGGCAGCTCGTAGGAAAGGAGGAGCTGCGTGAGCCATCGGCGTAGCTTCTCGATAGAGCGCTGTCGTATCTGAGCGATGAGTTGACCATTGGAGGCAATCTCCTGCTGGAGTACCTGGTAGGCTCTCTCCTTGACACGGGCACGATCTTGCGGGGTGATAGCCTCTCGGAGAGGCGCTACATACTCGTACTCAGTCCTTAGCGTGAAGTCTCGCCCTCGTAGCTCTACCTGTATGGGAGATATGTAGACGGTGAGCTGCTGCTGGTCGGTGTCGTAGGTTACATCATCTGCGGAGAAGCTGGTTAAGTCGGTATAGCTTACCAGTGTCGCATCAAAGGAGTAAATGCCGACACGATTGCCTATCTTCGTTTGGTTACCCAGCCATGTGGCGAAGTCCTTGAAGCTATCGATATCGTAAAAAGTAATCTTGGGATCCTGCAGGGTGACCGCCTTCTGGAGCGTGGTCTCCGTAAGGAGTAGCTTGCCAACGCTCTGATACTGTTGTACAATCGCCTCTTGCAGTAGCTCTTCTGCAGTCTTGCGCTTGGAGCAACTAGGCAGGCTCACGAGCAAGCAGAGGAGTGCTGTGAGCAGTAAGAGGCATTGGTGCCGAAGATGCTTCATAACTGTGCAGTACTATATATCTATACGGGGTTACTGCTCGACCATCTTGAGGACAGTGGGCAGCATCTCTGCTATATCGCGGGCTATCATACCGCGTGGCGAGTGTCGCTCACCATAATGATTGGCTGTCAGCCCATGAATGTAAACGCCTAGAGGAGCCGCCTCAGCGGGTGTGTAGCCTTGTGCCAAGAGCGAGAGGATGATGCCTGTGAGCACATCTCCGCTGCCAGCGGTGGCAAGGGCGGGTGTGCCTGAGCTGTTGAAGATAACCTCGCCAGTGGGTAGGCAAGTTGCTGTGTTAGCCCCCTTGAGTACGACGATGAGCTCCTGATCCATAGCTAGTTCCTGTGCTTTGGTCAGGCGGTGGTGGTCATCAAGCGCATTGCCTATGATACGGTCTAGCTCGCCTGGATGCGGTGTGAGGATGGTGTCCTTGGGCAGAACGCTCAGCAGCTCGGGGTGGAGTGCCAAGAGGTTCAACGCATCGGCATCGAGTAGTAGCGGGGTGGTAGGCTGGATGTTTTGCAGCAAATGCTCCAAGAGATGTAGCGTGAGCGGTGCTGTGCCAATGCCAGGTCCCATAGCAATAGCGTGGTAGTTGTGCAGCTCCTTAGGAAGGCTACCGACGATGGTCTCCTCCTTGTCCCTCTCCACGAGTGCCTCTGGGAGGAGTGTATTCGCTAACTGAGTCAGTGAACTGGGTATATGCATCGTGAGCTTGCCTAGTCCCGAGCGCATAGCGCCCATTCCTGCCAGCATAGCCGCACCTGCCATCGCTTCAGAGCCTGCGATGAGGAGCGCATGTCCCTGTGTCCCTTTGTGCGCAAAGTGTGAGAGGGGCTTCAAGGCTTTGTGGGCATCCAGAGGGGTGTAGAGATAGTAGTCCGTCTCAATGGCGGGGTCGTCGTCCATGTTGAGACTGAGCGAGAGGAGACGTAGCGAGCCTGTGTAGCACTCATTGTCTGATAGGAGTAGAGCTATCTTGGGGCTCTCGCAGGTGAGGGTGTAGTCCGCCTTGATGATCGCCTGGAGGTTGTTTTCGCTATTGTCCTTGTCATAGAGTCCCGAGGGAATGTCCACAGCGATGACAGTGGCTGGCGAAGCGTTGATCAATTGATCTACCAGCACGGCAAAGCCTCCCTCTAGAGGACGCGAGAGTCCTGTGCCAAAGAGCGCATCGATGACGAGCGTCTGAGCGGTCAAGAGCGGGGGCTGAAACTCATCTGCGACAATGGTTAGAGCATCTGGGTGAAACTCCTGGAGTTTCGTCTGTTGCCAAGCACAAGCCTCTGAGAGTTCCTCCTCTTGCTTGCAAAAGAGGTAGCAGTGCACTCGGTGTCCGTCCTGCAGTAAGCGCCGTGCGATGGCTAGACCGTCAGCTCCGTTATTGCCAGGGCCTGCGAAGACGTAGACGATGCCCTGTGGCAGGTCTGAGATACTCCTGAGCTCAGCTACAAAGCGCTGAGCGACACGCTCCACAAGGTCGTGGATGGAGATGTGATCACGCTCGAGGATATAACTATCCGTGGTGCCCCATTGGCGTCCGATGAGTATCTTTTTCATTGTTTCAGCTGGTATGTTTAGTTGGTTGGTTGCGACTTAGCTACGGTCTCGGGGCTTTTGTCTAGAGTTAATCCATAGATCCCCGTACGATGCCGCGCTTGCTGTCGCTGATGAAGTTGTAGATGAGGTCTCGCTCGTAGCACTGCGGATAGCGACTCTGTATCTCTACGAGTGCCTCGCTGTTGTTGAGCCCCCCTTGGTAAAGTGTGCGGTAGACATCGTTGATGAGGAAGATCTGCTCATTGGTGAAGCCCCTGCGACGTAGTCCCACGATGTTGATGCCGCAGTAAACGATCGGATCGCGCCCCACGAGACAGTAGGGTGGTATGTCTTTGGTTACCTTAGAGCCTCCCTGTATCATCACGTGCTGTGAGATACGTACGAACTGATGTACCAGCACGGCGCCACTGAGGATGGCGTAGTCGTCTATCTCGACCTCCCCAGCGAGCTGGGTCGCATTGCCTAGGATGATGTGATCCTTGAGGATGCAGTCATGCGCTACGTGTGAGTAAGCCATGATGAGGCAGTTACTGCCGATGACTGTAGTGCCACGCGAAGCGGTGCCACGATTGACGGTGGCGAACTCTCGGATGGTGGTATGGTCCCCGATGACGGCTGTGGTCTCCTCACCTTTGAACTTAAGGTCTTGCGGGATCCCTGCGATGACGGCGTAGGGATGTATGTGACAGTCGCTACCGATGCGTGCCCCGCTGCGGATCATGCAGCCTTGGTCTAAGACACAACGATCTCCGATGACCGTGTTGGCCTCGATGGTGACAAAGGGTCCGATCGTCACCTCAGCTCCTATCTGTGCTTCAGGATGCACCTGAGCGAGAGGAGATATATGCGTTTGAGCCATATAGTGGATATGATTGTTTACTCCTTATTCTTTACTATCTGAGCCATAAAGTCAGCCTCACAAACCAACTGACTACCCACGAAGGTCAATCCTCTGACACTAGCCAAGCCACGACGCACCTCACTGGTGAGCATCACCTTAAAGAGAAGCGTATCGCCTGGCACCACCTTGTTTCTAAACTTCACATTGTTGATCGTCAGGAAGTAGGTCGAGTAGCGCTCGGGGTCCTCGATGCCACTGAGCACGAGTAGACCAGCCGTCTGCGCCATCGCCTCGACGATGAGCACGCCCGGCATGACCGGCTCTGTGGGGAAGTGACCGAGGAAGAAAGTCTCGTTAAAGCTCACGTTCTTGACCCCTACGATATGGTTTTTGTCTAGGTGGATCACCTTGTCCACCAGAAGGAAGGGATAGCGGTGCGGTAGGAGCCCTTTGATCTGGTTAAGGTCGAGTACGGGTGTTGCATTGGGATCATAAACGGGGGGCTGTGTCTCCATTCCCTTGATCTCCTTGCGAATGACTCGTGCCAGCTTATTATTGATCTTATGCCCAGGCTTGGTCGCTATGATATGTCCCTGCACGAAGATACCTGCTAGGGCTAAATCGCCTAGGATGTCTAGAATCTTGTGGCGTGCAGGCTCGTTGGGTACGCCCTCCTTCGGATTGATCACGCCGAGCTGATTCACTTCAGCGACAGGACGATGCAGAGCCTCTGCCAGCGCCTTGGCGTCGCTCTCAGAGAGCGGCTCATCGTTGATCACCATCGCGTTGGCTAGGTCTCCGCCCTTGATCAGTCCCTGGCTCAGTAGCGGAAGTATCTCTCGTACGAAGACGAAAGAACGAGCCTCTGCTATCTCCTCGCCGTAACGACTCAGGTCGCGCAGCGAAGCATATTGATTGCTCAGAAGTGGGGAGGCAAAGCTTAGGTGCGCCTCTACACCGAGCTGATCAGATGGAAGAAGGAGAATGGAAGCTCCCGTCTCCTCATCTTTCACCTCAATAGGCTTACGCACGACAAAGACCTCACGAGTAGCAGACTGCTCCTTGAGTCCGGCCTCTTGGATCGCCTGCACATAAGGCTGTGCAGAGCCATCTAGTATAGGCGCTTCGTCGCCATCGACCGTGATAAGACAGTTGTCCACTCCGAGTGCGTAGAGCGCACTGAGACAGTGCTCGAGCGTAGAGACCTGGACAGCGCCACGCTCTATACGAGTAGCACGCTGCGTCGTCGTGACATAATCCGCATAAGCGGGGATCACGGGGCTGCCCTCAAGGTCGGAGCGACAGATCTGGTAACCACTATGGGGCTCGGCAGGTGAGAGGGTCAAGGTGCGGTTGGCTCCCGTGTGAAGCCCTACCCCTTGGAAAGTGAGTGTCGTAGCGAGTGTGTACTGATTCATAACGTGAGTGTGTCTGCTTTTACAAATGTGTCTATTTGGTTGCCGATGAGGTCTGCTCTTCGAGCTTGTCTACACGGCGCATCAGCTCAGGAAGCTTAGGGAGCGTGGCGAAGGCTCGGAGCGCCTTGCCCACAGGCATAGCGGGAGCACCCATCACGACGCTGTGTGGCTGCAGGTTGCCCAGTACGCCTGTCTGACCGCCGAGCTGTGAGTGGTCGCCTACGGTGAGGTGACCAGCGATGCCCACTTGACCGCCCAGCTGGCACCACTCCTTGATGTGTGCTGAGCCTGCTAGTCCAGCTTGGGCTGCGATGACCGTGTGCTCATCGACGGTGCAGTTGTGCGCTATCTGTACGAGGTTGTCGATCTTGACCCCCGAAGCTATGCGCGTCACGCCCATCGTAGCGCGATCAACGCAACTGTTAGCCCCGATCTCCACATGGTCGCCTATCTCCACATGTCCTATCTGCGGGATCTTGTCATAGCCATGATCCGTAGGGGCAAAGCCAAAGCCGTCGGCACCAATCACCGTGCCTGCATGAATGCGGCAATGATGGCCGATGATGCTATCCGAGTAGAGCGTGACTCGTGGGTGTAGTGTCGTGTGATTGCCGATCGTGCAGTTGGCACCGATGACGCAATGTGCCGAGATGATAACCTGCTCGCCCAGCTTGACATCTGCTTCGATGCAAACGTACGGACCGATGATGCACTCCTTGGGTATTTCTACCGAAGGATCCACGATAGCTGTCGGGTGAACACCTGTCCAGTGAGGTTCCTGCTGAGAAACGTAGAGTCGCATCAGCTGTGAGAGCGTCTCGTAAGGGTTGGCCACACGGATCAAAGTCGTAGAGCAGGGCTGTGTCGGAGCAAATCGCTCATCGACGAGTACGGCTGAGGCGTGTGTCGTGTAGAGGTAGGGCTCGTACTTCATATTGGCTAGGAAGCTCAAGTCCCCCGCCTTCGCCTGCTCAATGCCTGCAAAGCCCTGTAGCTGAGCTGTGCCATCGCCCTCTAGGGTGCCCCCGATGAGCTTAGCAATGTCTGCAACTGTGTACATCTACCTTATATATTAGTCTATGATACCCTTGTCTATGAGCGTCTGTTCCATCTGGCGTGCTAGGTCAGAGGCAGCCTGTGCAGAGGCAGAGGCAAAGCGCTCGTCATTGCCCGCATAGATGATTCCTCGCGAACTATTGACGATCAGACCGCAGTCGCTTGTCATCGCATGCTCTGCGACTTCATCTAGACTACCACCCTGAGCACCTACACCAGGCACAAGGAGGAACGCATTAGGCGCCACTGCTCGTACACGCTCCATCAGATTGCTCTGCGTAGCACCCACGACAAACATGATATGGTCCGCACCCTCCCAGCTCAGAGCCGTCTTGAGTACCTGCTCGAAGAGACAAGTCTCCTCGCCCGTATGGAGCATCTGAAAGTCCTGCGTACCCTGATTGCTCGTCAAGGCGAGTAGGATCACCCACTTGTCGCTATACTCTAGAAAAGGTAGCACACTATCACTCCCCATGTAGGGCGCCACGGTGAGCGCGTCGACCTTAAAATTCTCGTAGAAGGCACGCGCATACATCTTGCTCGTATTGCCTATGTCGCCACGCTTAGCATCTGCGATGATCAGCTGCTCGGGATAATTCTGACGTATATAGTCTACCGTATCACCAAAGACTTGCATGCCGAAGGCTCCAAGCGTTTCATAAAAAGCTAAGTTGAGCTTGAAGGCTATGGCATATTGTGCTGTGGCATCGATGATAGCTTTGTTAAAGTCCAGGATAGGATTATCCCCCTTCAGCAGGTGCGGAGGCAACTTCTGTATATCTGGATCGAGGCCCACGCAGAGATAGCTCCGCTTGGCTCGTATTTGTTCTATGATTTGCTCGCGATTCATGAGATAATCTTCTGTTTATTTGAAGTGAGTAGTCGTATACGGTCTACTAAGGTAGTGAAAAAGTATCACATAGGTGTCACCCGCCAGATAGTCTAGGTATGGCAATCTGGGGCTAGACGCCTGTAAATGTGCGAAAAGAAGCCCGAAGGGAGCCATATAGGGGAACTCCTCACGAAGCCACGGATGACGGCGTCAAGTGCATCACTACATAGTAACGTAAAGGAGAGCCTACACCCCGTATGAGGGACTGTAGGCTCTCCTCGTATTGACTCTAGACGTCACGCTATATGTGTATAGCTAGATATCTCTCTGATAGGGCGAGATTACTCGTTGTGCTCTTCAGAGTCGCTGTGCTCCTCGTGCTCTTCGCCTTCTGCCTCTTCAGAGTCAGCAGCTGCAGCATCCTTACCACGTGCTACACGTGTCAGCTTGACAGCACAAACGACAGCTTGTGGAGCGTCTACCAGCTCGAGACCCTCGAAGGAGAGCTCGTGAACCTGGATAGTCTTACCCAGTTTTAGGGTAGTCACGTCGATGACTAAATTCTCGGGGATTTTGTCGTAGATCGCACGTACACGCAGTGTACGCTTCTCACGAACCAGCTTACCACCAGCTTTAACACCAGCGGCGTGACCATCGAGTACGACAGGTACATTCATGACGATAGGCTTCTCATCGCTTACCTCGTAGAGGTCTGCGTGGAGCGTCTTGTCACTTACTGGGTGGAACTGAACCTCCTTCAGTACAGCCTTGTACTGCTTGCCCTCTACGTCTAGCTCGATGAGATAGATGTCAGGCGTGTAGATCAGTTTATTGATGTCGTCAGCCTTGACGACGAGATGCTGTGTCTCGCTACCCCCATAGAGGACTACAGGTACAAGCCCCTCACGACGGAGAGCCTTGGTAGCTTTCTTGCCGAGCTGGTCGGCTTTGCGCGCAGTGGCGCTGAGCTTAAAATGCTTCATTAGTACAAATAGTTAGTGTTACTCAAAATTAGTCTTGCTAATCTCCCATTACACTGTGGCACTCTGCCAAAGCCTTTGCGGAGCGTGTCAAACGGTGGTGTCAGACAGCACATCAGCTCGGCTAGAGACCAAAGGCCCCGTCACACAAGAGCGGGGTGTACAATTGGATTCATAGGAAAACCGTCCGCAAAGGTACAAATTTTCCAGAGATCCTCAACCCTGCAAATCGAGTAGTATGATGAAACGAGTAACTCTGTGTGGGGACGCACGGCTACTCGTTCCCTCTAATTTATAATTCCTCCGACCTATTCCCCATTTTCCCAGGGAAGAAAGAAAAATTTCCTCGGAGGAATCAACTGAAACTTCGGAAGAATCAAACGATAAGTCCGAAGAATTTTTCCTTTCCTCCCTGGGAAATAAAAAATATCCAC
>ENA-OPWH01001277-OPWH01001277.1-human-gut-metagenome-genome-assembly--contig:-NODE-1277-length-16247-cov-4.756238_pt1 | contig 16247 bp, 8 predicted proteins | sample MGYA00241506_ERZ502004 | MGnify/ENA primary metagenome ERZ502004 (study PRJEB25962, sample SAMEA2043049) | human gut metagenome | biome: human gut; feature: human-associated habitat; material: faeces... | reverse complement strand
TAAAAAAATCCCCCTAAAGCAGTTTGGTTATTTACCTTGTCTGCTTTAGGGGGATTATATCATTTTGGCGCGTGTGTCTTTTTTGATGCGGCATACGGAGAAAAAGTGTTGAGGGAACGGAAGTGATCATTGGAGATCTTCGCGGTGCGTTTTTTCGCAACGCCATGCCCTCTGCGTCTCTAGGAACTGAGCCAATAGCAGAGCCCAATCGGATCCGTATGTTCCCGGTGCCTGCTATTTTCTCAAGTCGATCCCGCGGATCTGCTGACGGAGCGGAAGTACGGAGTAGGGGGCGACGGAGAATTCATCGACACCCATTTTAAGGAAGGTCTCCGTGATGGAGAGATCACTGCCGAGCTCACCGCACATGCCGACCCAGATGCCGGCTTTGTGTGCATTTTCTACCGTCATCTGGATGAGCTTCAGGACGGCAGGATGATGCGGATTGAAGAAATCGGTCAGGTTGCGGCTGGTGCGGTCGACGACCAAGGTGTACTGCGAGAGGTCATTCGTACCGATGGAGAAAAAGTCGACTTCTTTCGCGAGCTTGTCGCTGATGAGTGCAGCAGCCGGTGTCTCGATCATGATGCCGATCTCCATCTGCTTATCGTAAGCGATGCCTTTCTTATCGAGCTCCATCTGGACTTCCGTCAGGATCTCCTTCGCCTTCCACACTTCCCAGACGGAAGTAATGAGTGGGAACATGATGGCCGCTTTGCCATAGGCGCTCGCACGGAGGATGGCACGGAGCTGGACTTTGAAGATCTCAGGACGCTTCAGGGAGATGCGGATCGCGCGCAGACCGAGCGCCGGATTATCCTCTTTCGGCAGATGGAAAGCGGAGGCTTCTTTGTCTGCGCCGATGTCGAGGGTACGGATGATGACACGCTTGCCGGCCATGGTCTCGATGGCGAGTTTATAAATATTAAACTGCTCTTCCTCTGATGGCAGCGTTTCACGGCCCATGTAGATGAATTCGCTGCGGAAGAGGCCGATGCCTTCCGCGTCATTCTTGAGGACGGCAGAAAGGTCGGAGGCAGAGGAAACGTTTGCTGCGACCTCGATGCGGTGACCATCGATCGTTTCGCTCGGAAGACCCTTCAACTGTAGGAGGAGCTCCTTTAGGTGGATGCTCTGGCTCTGTTTCTCTTTCATACCGGAGAGGATAGCCGGTGTCGGTTCGAGATAGACCACGCCGGAGAAGCCATCAATGACAGCGGTCTTCCCATCGTGGGAGGCATCGACATCCGTACCGGTCGCAACGATCGCAGGGACGCCGAGCGCACGAGCGAGGATCGCGGTATGTGAAGTCGGAGTGCCTTCCTTCGTCACGAATCCTAAGATCTTTGTCGTATCCATCTGAATGGTCTCGCTTGGTGTGAGGTCATCCGCATAGAGGATGCAGGGCTCATCCGAAGAGAAGAGAGCCTGCTTCTGACGGAGCGTGCGGAGCAGGATGCGTGCGACTTCCGCAAGGTCGGCGATCTGGCCATGGACATAGTCATCCGGATCCGCTTCATAGATACGGGTGAAGTTCTGCTCAGCCTGCTGGACGGCGTACTCTGCATTGACGCTCTGCTTCCGGATGATAGACTTGACAGCGTCAACGAATTCAGAGTCTGTCATCATCTGCTGATAGACTTTGAAGATGGAAGCGTTATCCAGACCGACATGAGAGATGGCTTCCTGATAGAATTCCTTCATCTTGACAGCGGCTGCATTGCGCGCGGAGTCAAAGCGTGCGACTTCGGTCTCCGGTTTTTCGATCTCTGTGCGGGCGAAATCCATCGGCTGGTGCCGGAAGATACGCAGCGGGCCGATCGTGACCATGCCGGAAATACTTTTGCCATGAATGGTAAGCATAGGTGGTATCCTTTCGTTTTGTATTGTAAATCAATCGGGCTCAAGGGGTGTTTCTACAAGCCCTCCTATCTTAATTCTCTATTCCCTTTCGACATTCCACGCCCTTGTCGTAGTAATGCCGGATCTTTTTCATTTCTGTGATGAGGTCGGCAGCGTCAAGAATGATCTTCGGTGCATTTCTTCCCGTGAAGACGAGTTCGCAGTCCGGGCTTCTGGCGGCGAGGATGCGCTTCGTATCCTCCTCGGTCGCAAGGTCATACCAATAAGCCATGTTGTATTCGTCTAAAACAACGAGATCATAGTCTTTGGAGACTGCTTTGACCGCATCCTCGATCCCCTTGAGGACCATGTCGCGATATTCTTTCGGCGGATGCCCTGCGGGGTAGACGCGCAATGCGGAGCCCCAGGCTTTGATCTCTTCTTCTGAGAGCATACCTTCTTTGGCAATGAAATATGGTTTACCCAAAGTAATGAGCGTCAGGCCCGGAAGTCCCTGCAGGATCTTCTGCTCGGAATAGGCGAGTGACTTCATAAACTGAATAAAACAGACTTTCTTTCCGGCACCGACGGCACGGACGGCAAGTCCGATGGCAGCGGTGGTTTTCCCTTTTCCGTCGCCTGTATAGACTTCGATATATCCTTTCATAAAAGACCTCCTTGGGGAAATCTGAAAGGTAAAGGAATGATGAGTAAAATCGCTAGACCTTCCGTCTATTGATACCTATATTATACAATACGAAGGGAAGAGGAGAAAGTGTGAAAAAGAGGAATGCGGCTGGACGTGTTTCGCTACGACCTGCCGCTTTGCGAAAGTGAGGCGGGGACTGAAGCGGAGGCGCCCTGATCACAGGGGATGTTTTTTATCTTTCACGCCTTGATTTCCATAGTGTGCAATCTACATTGGTACGCATTTTTGAAATGTCTCGAAAATAGACATTTATTGGCCTCCATATAACTGAGGCTTTGGGTATCTATTAGATTATGTTATGGAAATAGCTCTTTAGCATCAGCTGCTATATGATGTTTCTGATTGGCTATGTGTTGTAATAGTATAAAATATCTATGGAAAAATCAGATTTTATCGATACTGTTAGTTTGAACCTACTCTTATTGTTAGTTTTCATTCCGGATAATTCTGGTTATTTTCTGTTTTTCCCTACTTGCTAATCTTTAGTAAAAGCTGTAACATATTCTCTAAAGAAAGTAATGAAGATCTATCATTTTGAGGAGGATATGGGAACATGAAAAGAAGTACACCGATTCTTATAGCCACTTTATCACTATCTATACTTTATACGCTGCCGGTTTCTGCCATAAAGGCATCTGAGCCTTTTATACAGCAGGAACAGCTGAACCAAGCTCGGCAATTGGAACAATGGAAAAAAGACAGAGCCGTTCTGCCCCGCATAAAAGTAGAAAAAGCAGCCATCGAGAAAGAAACACAAGACATCTCTCCCTCGATGGCTGCTTTTTATGTGGACGAAATTCATCTAGAAGGTCTACCGGAAGAACTGGATTTCTTGAACGACAAGGTGCATGCCTACGAAAAGCAGAAATTGAGTATGAACGACATAGAGAAACTAGTGAGAATACTCAATCAAAAGCTGCAAGATAAAGGCTATGTGACCACCCAGGTCGTGATTCCTGAGCAGAATATTTCTGCAGGCACTCTTCATTTATTATGTTTGCCCGGTAGACTGCATCAGGTCATCTACAGCCAGGGCAGTAAGAAACTTCCCTGGCAGAACGCATTCCCCATCCGGGACGGAGACCTCTTGAACCTTCGCATGCTGGAGGAAGGCCTGGAAAATATGAAACGAGTATCGTCCCAAGAGGTGTCCATGAAAATACTTCCTACGGCTAAGGCCGGCTATTCGGACCTAGAACTCACCGTGCAACAGGGAAAGCAAGTCCATGGGATGCTATCGTTAGATGACTCCGGCATGAAAGAAACAGGGAAATACCAATGGAATGCAGGCATTGTTTTTGATGATGTATTTCATGCCAATGATACCTTACAACTATCTGCTGTATTGGATGGAAGTCGGAGAGGCTCTGAAAAGGGGAGTCGGTACCAGAGTTTTTCCTATACGATCCCGAAAGGGAAAGACCGTCTGACTATCAGCCACAATCGCAGCCGCTATCATCAAACCGTTGCCGGTATCCCTTATGACTTTATCAGCAGCGGGAAGACGCAGACCACCCGCTTCACCTATGACCATATGATTTCTCGTTCCCAATCAGAAAGAAAAGCACTGGATATTTCTATGATCAAGAGAGACTCCCATTACTTTATTAACGACATGGAAATCCCCGTACAAGCCATGGATACCACTGCTTTAGAGGTTGGTTTATCTGATCGCATATATATAGGAAGAAATACCCTCTATGTACGACTGGGGCATAAACAAGGAACCGGCTGGATGGGTGCCCAAAAAGAAAATACCTATCCCGATTCTCCAAAGACAAGGTACCAGATGTGGCTCTTTGACATCGACTGGCAGCAGCCGTTTACAATGGGGCATCGTCAAGCATCCTTTTCCAGCTCCCTTCATGGACAATGGAATACAAAAGGAAATAGGCTATACGGCGTAGATGCCATAAGCATAGGAAATAGATATACCGTCAGAGGCTTTGATGGAGAATATACCCTAATGGGAGAAAGTGGATGGTACCTGAGAAATGAACTATCTTCCAACATTCCCACCCTTCATAGCGATATCTACCTGGGACTGGATGTAGGCAGCGTATACGGTGTATCTACTGATGTTCTGGTGGGCCGCACCATAGCAGGTATGGCATTGGGCCTTCGTGGAAACTTTTCCTCAGGGCTTTCCTATGATGCCTTTATAAGTCGTAGCCTGTACAAACCCGAAGGCTATCACACCAGGAAATGGGTTCCCGGATTTACTGTAAGCTGGAAATTTTAGTATTAGTTAGCAAGAATTAGTTAGTGGTAGGCAATTGGTACTCAGCAGTATATCAATGACGGCTAACTGCCTACAGATATAAAGGAAGCATCATACCATGAAATCCATACCATCCATGTCTCTCAAAACAAAAGCCATGAAATCCTTAGGACGGAAGATACTCTGTGTCTTACTGAGCGGTGTCTTTTTCGGTGATACCATCGCATGGGCAGAAGCCCCCATTCTTCCTGATACAACAGCACCGGGAAATCGGTATCCATTAGTGCAGGAAACAGCCAATGGGATCCCCTTGGTCAATATTTCTGCTCCCACTGCCGGTGGCGTCTCTCGGAATGACTATGAACGATTCAATATACCTACTAAAGGGGCCATTCTGAATAACTCCTATACCCTATCCAAAACGGAACTGGCCGGTTACGTGCAAGGCAATGCCAATATGGCACAAGGCCCGGCGAAAATCATTGTGAACCAAGTGACCAGCGGAAATCCTACGACGATGAATGGATTTCTGGAAGTAGCAGGCCATAAAGCTGATGTGATCATTGCCAATCCGAATGGTATTACCGTCAATGGTGGCGGATTCATCAATACAGCTCGTGCCATTTTGACCACGGGCAAACCGGAGTATGACAGCAAGGAACGACTGAAAGATTTCCGCATAGATAATGACGCTACCATTCTTATCACCGGAAATGGGCTCAATGGTAAAAAAGCAGACACATTGGAACTTTATACCAGAGCCGCAGAAATCGAAGCGGCTATCTTTGGGAATACCGTACATGTCACCACCGGTGCCAATGTGATTGATGCCAATACAGGGAAAGTCACTGCTATCGAAGGAAAAGGAAAGAAACCGGAGATTGCCATTGATGTGAAAGACCTAGGCGGCATGTATGCTGGACGTATCTTCCTTATTGGCAATGAAAAAGGCCTTCCTATAGACATTAAAGGTGCCATCGAAAGCCAGCATATGGTGCTGGATAACCAAGGAAACTTATACCATGCCGGCACCACCCACAGCACGGAAGACATGACCATCCATGCGGAGACTATACAAAATACAGGAACCATGGCTTCTTCTGGACATATGAGCCTGCAGGCCGATGGACAGATCACCAATGATAAAATCATGGGAAGCGTTGGAAATATGGCAATCACTGCCAACCAAGTCACCAATCACAAGACCATTGCTTCTGAAAAAGACTTGGCCATTACCACAACCAGTGAAGAAGAAAATGCACTGGACAATTCCAATAGTGAAATCCTTGCCAATGGAAATGTGACTATCCAAGCCAGTCATACGGACAACATGAATGGTAATATCGCTTCTGGTAGTACCTTGTCTATCCAAGGAAAAACACTAAATAACTCTCAAGGGAAACTAACTGCTTATGGGAGCAATACCATTTCTGTATCAGACAAACTGGAAAATGAACAAGGTCTAATCGCTGCCAATGAGAATATTTCTATTTCATCTGATCAGATTCATAATGCCCAAGGAACCATCACGGCTGGGCAGAATGAAACTATCACAACGAAAGATATTCAGCTGGATGGGAAATTGGCAGCAGGTAATAACCTGACTATCACCACAGATCATGACATCACCAATGACAGTGCGAAAGAAAACTACGGTATCACCCAGGCAGATGGAAATCTGACCATTTCCGCCAAAGGTAACCTGACTAACAGCAAGAAACTGGAATCCAAAGGGACACTTACACTCAATGCCAAAGATATTTCCAATAAAGAAAGTGGTGAGATCAACGGTGGCAGTGTTTCTATCACGTCCACGACTCTGACAAACCGTGGTTTAGTGAGTGCTGACCAAGCAAATACAATCACCACAGATATATTACAGAATATAGCTACCGGTCGCATCTATGGTGAAGACATTACCCTTCATGCTAAGACGCTGGAAAATAGAAAAGATAAAGTACTGGAAGAAAAACTGGCTGCTGCTATGAAAGATTTAAAGCAGAAAGAACAAGATCTGGATGACGCCTTTGCCATCGACGTGACCGCTTTCAAGAGCAATAGTGAAAAAGAAAACTATTTCAAAGAAATAGAAAATAAGCAAGCGGCCTATGCTGCTTCCAAAGCGGCTGTCGATGCTATTTTAGCAGATATGGCACAGGTGAAGTCTGCCACTATCGCTGCACGGAATGACATGATCATTACAGGGGATACCTTGCTGAATAGTGCCTCTTCTCTGCTCTATGCCGGTGGCGACATGTCTATTTCCGAAGCCAAAGACATCACTAACCAAGGAGCTGACATCAAAGCACAAGGAAATATGTCTCTCACAGCTCCTACCATCACCAATGCCAATGAGGCCTTCTCGGCAAACCGTGTATGGACAAGCAAAGTCACTAATCCTGACCTTATCCGTATCGATGAAAAGGAACATCCAGAAAGAGGGCAATCTTTCACCAGAGATGAATTTTCTGCTCTGGATAGCGGCTATGGGGCGTACCATAACAAAGGTATCACCCCGAAAACACTCTACGAAGAAGCCGGTTATGACAAGATAGAACAAATCACCGAGGAAGAACGGAAAGACGGTGAAAAACCAGTCCCCGACGAATTAGTAGGCCAAGAAGCACCAAACTATGACTACAATGATCCCATTTTTAAAGAACTGGGTGTCAAATCCATGGATACTCCACGCCCCGGCTATGATGATCCGAAGCAAGCCGATTGGGACAAGCAGTATAAAGAAATATTGAATCAACTCAATGAAAAGATAAAAGCCTACAACGAAGAAGCCAAGGCTTACAATGATTCCATCGGTGCTATCGAAAGTAAAGCCATCAAATACTACACCATCATTCGCACCATCACCCACACGTCAGAAAAACAAGTGCAGGAAACGAAAGCGGGCAACATTTCCAGTGGTAAAGATATGACACTGACAGGTAACGTGACCAATGAAGACAGCCGCATCACTGCTGGGAATACCCTCACAGCCACTGGTGGCACACTGAATAACGTAGCTGAAAAGAACCAAGTACAGAAAATCACCTTCGGCACCACTCAAGAAAGCTATACCAAGAAAAAGCACTGGCCTCATAAAGCATGGAGACGGCATTATCGCGACCCAATCTTCATGACACCACAGAAAGAGCTGGATAACCCCACCTCTCTTGATGTTGGATCCTATGAAGGAAACACAGGAAAGAATCCAAATAAAGAAGACATCACCCAGACCATGCGTGACAACGTCCAGCAGCATTTGAATCCATTTGCTACTGGGAAAGAAACCAATCCAGGCAGTACAGCCGGAAAAGAAACAGGTGGCACGCTGTCTTTTATCCCAGATAGCTCTCTCTACAAGCTCCATCCAGAAGAGAAGGCCAAGTATCTCATCGAGACCGATCCCGCCTTCACAAACAAAAAGACATTTCTCTCGTCTGATTACATGTACAACCAGCTTCTCTGGGATAACGATAAGGTAAATAAACGGCTCGGTGACGGATTCTATGAACAAGAACTCATCCGGAACCAAGTGACCCAGCTCACGGGTATGCGTCATCTCAATGGCTATACCAATGATGAAGAGGAATACAAGGCTCTAATGGATGCAGGGATCGCCTATGCGAAAGAATATAACCTGAAACCGGGCATCGCCCTCACCAAAGAACAGATAGCCGCTCTCACCAGCGACATCGTCTGGCTAGAAACCACCACGGTTACCGTGAATGGCAAGACATACACGGTTCTTTATCCTCATGTGTATCTCAAAGCCAGCACGGCAAAAGCCCTCACCGAAGACGGCAGCCTCATCAGTGCCAATACCTTGATTACAGATACCAAGGGCACTTTGACGAACCAAGGCACACTCAAAGGAAATACCATCATCACTAAGTCCAAGAACATCGTGAACAAAGGCACCATCTTCGGCAATGACATTTCCCTCAAAGCTAGCCAGGATATTGTACATAGTGGTATCATCGAGGGAGAAAACAAAATCTTACTCGATGCAGGTAGAAACATTCTTATGAAAGACACCGTCCAACATGGCAAAAACCAAGATATCCTAGATACTACCGCTGGCATTGCTGTGAAAGGGAAAGAAGGCGTACTTCTCATGCAAGCAGGACAAGACATCACCATGACTGGTGCTACGCTAGCAGCACTCGGCGAAAATGGCTCTATGATCCTCTCTGCTGGGCACAATCTCACTATGGATACGGATAGTCTGGAAGCCAAGAAAGATATGACTGAGAATAGTGACAACTATATCCGCACCTATCGCAAGACAGAAACAGTGAATACTTTGACCGCCGGGAAAGATATCTCGCTCATTTCAGGCAATGATATGAAAGCGAGAAGTACCATTGTAGCTAGTGAAAATGGGCAGATTTCCATGAAAGCTGCTACTGATGTAACCATCGAAAACGGATATAATGAAGCTATGGATGACTACGGCTTAAAGTACAAAGAAAGTGGCTTCCTCTCTCATAAGACAACAACCATAAAAAGCCATGACGAAAGCAAGACGGCAATTGGCAGTATGCTTTCTGGAGACAAAGTAAGCATTACTTCTGCTGGAAACACCACTATCACCGCATCCAATGTGGTAGGTACGAACGACGTGTTTATCACTTCTGGTAAAAATACGACTATCACCAGTGCAGAAGAAGTAGAACAGCACGACTATGAGAAACGCGTCAAGAAGAGCGGACTTCTTAGTGGCGGATTAGGATTTACTATCGGCAGTGAGAAACGGAACGATCAGTATGCTGACACTGATGTGACGCAAAAGGGTTCTACTGTTGGAAGCATCGCAGGAAACGTAACCATCGAAGCGAATAAAGACGTACACGTGAATGCATCTGACATTATTGCTGGGAAAGATATTTCCATGACTGGTGAAAATGTAGATATTTCCAGTAAAGATAATGTATATCACAGCGATGAAAAGCATGAGTACAAGAAGAGCGGACTCACGGTCTCTGTCGGTGGTGCGACCATTGATGCCATCAATAGCGTCATACAACCTATTACCCGAGCTAGTGAAGTGAAGGATAAACGGTTGGCTGGATTGTATGCTGTCAAGGCAGGTCAAGAAGCCAATCAAATTTCTAAGACATATAAAGGGCAGCAAGACGTTATCGATAGTTTGTATGACAAAGCTGGTAAAGAAAGTGATCTTTGGGCTAAAGGTAAGGATTGGAAAGAAGCGGATAAAGTCAAAGATAACCAGCTGGGCGGAAAGAATACCTTTACCCTGAATGTAGGTGTCGGAAGCAGTCATAGCCATGCAGAAAGCCATAGCGAAAGCACGGTAGCACAAGGCAGCCAGATCCAGGCTAGTGGAGATGTAACTATCAAAGCCACCAAAGAAGACATTCAAATCAAAGGAAGCCAAGTCAGCGGAGAAAATGTCAATCTGCAAGCCAAAAAGGATATTACTATCTCTGCTGCAGAAAACAGCAATAAGACAACAGAAGAAACCAAGTCCAGTGGCAGCAGCATTGGTGCTTCTATTGGTATTGGCGGACTGCAAGGCATTCAGGCCAGCTATAGCAAAGCCAAAGGCAATGTAAAAGAAAATGCCACGACCTATGAAAAGAGTGACATCCATGCCAATAAAGACCTGACCTTTACCAGCGGAAAGGATAACACCATCACAGGAAGCACTATGGCGGGAGATAGAGTCACCGGTAATGTGGGTGGTAATCTCTCCATCGAAACCAAGCAAGAAAGAAATACCTACGAAGAAAAGAACACCTCAGCCGGCGTGTCTATGAATTATGGTGTAAAAGAAGGAAAAACAAGCCTTAGCGGTGGAGCTAGTCGAGGCAATACCAAGAGCAACTACGAAAGTGCTAAAGACCAGTCAGGTATCCGTGCAGGAAAAGAAGGCTATGACATTACCGTGAAAGATAACACCCATCTCAAAGGCGGCCTTATAGACAGTGACGCAGCCAAAGAGAAGAATACCCTCACCACCGGAACCTTAACATGGGAAGATATGGACAACAAAGCAGACTATAAAGCAGGCGGAGCAGGGATTTCCTATACGCCAAAAGATACTAATACGCAGCTGAACCAGAAAGGGCTGACCCCATCCATGACACCTACCGTCAAAGGAAAAGCAGATAGTACGACCAAGTCGGCTGTAGCAGATGGAACTATTACGATTACAGATAAAGAACACCAGAAACAAGATGTATCCACTCTGAATCGAGATACCAAGAATGCATTGAATCAACTGGAAGACATCTTTGATAAAACCAAAGTAGAAGAAAAGCAGGAACTGATAGGCATGCTGGAAAAGTACGGCAATCAGGCAATCCATACATATGCCGAAAGCAAAGGATGGGAAGATGGCTCAAGTGAAAAAATGCTGCTTCATGGAGCCTTTGGTGCCCTAATGGGAGATATGGCAGGAGGCAGTGCGGCTTCCGGTGCCTTATCTGGCAGTGTGAATGAGTATGTGATGGGATACTTAACCAAAACAAAAGGTCAAGACTGGGTACAGAAACACCCGGATACCGTACAATGGATCAGCGCTGGAGTAGGAGCTGCTATAGGAAAACTTAGTGGTAAAGATGTATCTGATGCAATTAATATTGCCTTGACTGCAACTAAGTGGAATGAATTAGCCTACGAAAGACTTACAGAAGACGATGTAAAAAATTTTCTATGCAAAAAGAGCGGACAACAAATGACTGACAAAGAAATTGAAGGACTGCTACTGGATATCTTAGTCAAAGTCCGCTCATTGGATCCGGAAGCAGACCAATCAAAATATTGGGAATATGGTAATAAAGAATCCGAAAATGCCGTGGTAGATTGCTTAAAGGAACATGGCATTGGTGATGAGAATATAGCACGCATTATGGATGTGTATTTTAAAGAATTTCTGGAAGCACATCAGGAGGATTTGAATGTAATCAGGAAAACACATGACTTTAATCAATCCAAGTCAGATACACTAGGGAACATCTATGAACTACCTGGCATTAATGTGACTGCCAAGAAAAATCATTCATTATCAGAAGAATGCAATCATTCAGATTGGTATGAGGCTAAGATGGATCTAGAAAGAAACTTGGCTGCTGACTTGGCAGATTCAAGAGAGAACTTTCTTACGAAATTAGCGCTAAAATCGCCGGAAGTTTCTATGATGAATTATAGTGGGCTAAAAACAGTAGGATTTATTGGTGCAGAAGCTTCGGAACGGACATTGCATACACCAATTGCCTCCCAATTCTTAAAATATAGCTTAGCTGGAAGTGGAAAACCATTGTCCTTTGCCTATGGCTCTGATGTGTCAACAGATTTGGAAAACTCCGAAATATTAGCGACTAAAGTAAAAGAATTAGCGAGAAACATAAAACCCGGTGAGAAAAAATATTTTTATTCTTCTATGGATTTTAATGGATCAACAGGGAATGCTGCCAAGGACCAACAACTGGCCTATGGTAAAGTAAAATTGGCAATTAGCATAGAAAAAGATAAAAGCGGTCATATTTTTTATATGGGGGAAGTCGGTGATACCTATAATTTTGATTGGCATGAACTCACTAGGTCAAACTACCAAAATGAACATATTAAGCTCGTCATGAATAATGGGGCAGTGATATATCAAAAAATTGGGGCGTTGCAACCATTTAATTGGACTGCTTCTATAAAGGGTCATATATAGGAAGGAGCCAAAATGATGAAAAAATTAACTCCGAAAAAGGTAATTATATGGCTACTTATGGTTATTTTTGGATATCATGCCATATTCGGTGCAGCCAGGGCACTTATTGATTTTAAATATCCAATGGGAAGTTATATTAATACAATTATTGCATTTGGGCCCCAGCTTCGAATAGGAATTAGATATTATTATAAACCGTATAATCCTTCTATGTGGTTTTTGGAAGATGTTCAACCGGAGGAGCAATCAGAGACAAGATCTGATTTTATAGCAACACACTTAGATAGTAATGTCTATGATTATGAAATGGAAATGGGATGGTTTTACCAATATAAGGTATTATACGTGCTCGGTCGAGATGGGTTTTGGATAATACAGGCAGATCCATTTCATATTACTTTGCTACGGAATGAGAATATTCCGGACAAGGATTCCCAAGACTTGGATGAATCGATAGCAAAGTATGAAAAGTATGGAAAACAATTTACCCAAGTCTATTCTGAAAATGAATTAACCCCAGAAGAACAAAAGGCCTACATTAAGTTGCAGGAAAAAGCACAACCTAGAATTCAAGAGCTAAAGGAACTGGGATTGCATCCATAAAATTTTGACTGGTGACAATGTCACCATCACCAGCAAGGACAATGTATATCATAGTGACGAAAAGCATGAGTACAAGAAGAGTGGACTCACTGTCTCTGCTAATGGTGGAGCTGCTGACATACCAACAAACACCATTGATGATGCAAAGAAGGCTTCCAATGCTAGAGATAAACAGCTAAAAGCACTCTATGGCGCAGAAGTCTATGAAACCATTGCCAAGGGGAAAGACTCTTTGAACAGCATCCTGTCCGGTGCAGCCTCCGGAGCCACTAAGGAAGGCTTGCAGCCCATGTTTGACACCTTCCTGAAAGACCATCCGGATATGAGTATGAGGTAAATCAATCAAGCCCAGAAACAACACCATTTATACCTTTATTCAAAAACACGCTTAAAAATTTTTTCGGCGGTCTTGACATTGGGCTCATTATAGTTTGCGATCTACATTGGCATATTTCCGTGCGATGTATTATAATGTATACGACAAATTGTAAAAATTATTTTTAGAGATCTTACTATATGTATCGCTGCAACGCTGCCCTGCCGTGATGCCTCTGAAACTATGGGTGGCCAAAGGGTAGAGCATGGTAGATGAATATAAGAAATTCATCGGGGTACTGATCCTGGTCATTGCGGCCGCGGTCTCTGTATTCGTGATGAAGACGTACTACCCGGAATTTTATGACCAGACGATTCAGCTGACACTGGCGGGGGATATTGATGGCTTAGGTGATTATATCTCCTCTTTTGGCTATGGAGCCTTTGCGGTGAGTATTGGGCTTTTGATTTTCTGTAATGTCTTCGGGATCCCGACGATTCCCTTTCTTACAGTGAACGGAGCTCTTTTTGGTCTGATTCCGGGACTGGTGATCTCCTGGCTGGGGGAAGTCTTGGGAATCGAGCTGAGTTTTCATATCGGGCGTATCTTCTTCAGGCAGGAAGCGAGAAGCTTCATCGAGAAGCGGCATATGCTCGAGAAGCTCGATAAATACAGCAGCGTGAAGCATATGATACTTACGCGGGCGATCCCCTATTCGCCGAATATTCTCTTCACGGCGGTCGCGGTGGTGTCGAAGCTGTCATCGAAGGAGCATTTCAAGGCGACGCTCATCGGAAAGATCCCCTCGGTCGTGATCGAGGTGGTCTTGGGACATGATCTCATTTATTTTCAGGAACACAGCACGCGTTTCATCCTGCTGTTCCTTCTGCTGATCGGTAGCTGCGTGTCACATCGGATGTATAAAAAGAAACACTCCAATAAATAAGGGCGAAAGGATGCCGAAAGGCATCCTTTTTTGACTGGGGCTGATGGAAGAAAAGAGAGAGATTCCCGTGGATTTTCTTCGGCCTCTTCTGACTGAGGGAGCGTGCGTCCTTGACTTGGGAAGAACGAGGGGGCGCAACGCCATGAGCGGGGCTTGCTCCCTTTCCCTTCTTTCTGATAGAGTATATAATACAATCGATGATACGAAAGAGAAGGTGAAACACGTGGGACTCTTGAATCGGATTTCTTCCTGCTTTACGAAGAGCTCTTTTGCTTCCTGCTCTTGTGATGAGCGGGGGCAAGCTATAGATGCGGGGGCGAGGCAGATCCTCGCAGCGCTGGAAGAAACGGGGAAAGAGGGCTATATCGTGGGCGGGTGCGTCCGCGATCTTGCGATGGGAAAGGTGCCGCATGACTGGGACATCACCACGTCGGCGCGTCCGGAGGAAATGCTCTCTATCGCTGCTTTGCGTGGTTGGAAAGCGATCGATGGCGGCGGACGCCGGTTCGGGACGGTCATCATTGTCCTGGGCGGTGAAAATTACGAAGTGACGACATTCCGCAGCGAGAAGTATGGGGGTGATGCCCATCGGCCGAGTGAGGTATCCTTTGCAAAGACGCTGAAAGAGGATCTCATGCGCCGTGATTTCACGGTGAATGCCATGGCGATGGATCGCAGAGGCCGTCTTTATGACGAGTTCGGCGGACTTTCGGATATAGAGAGGAAGCGTCTGCGGACGGTAGGGGATGCAGGAGAGCGTTTCTCAGAGGATGCGCTGCGCCTGTTTCGCGCCTGCCGGTTTGTGGCTCAGCTCGACTTTATGGCGGATAGCTCGCTGGTAGAGGGGATGGAGAGCGCTTTCCCTCGGGTCTCGGGGCTGTCGCTTGAGCGTGTGCGCCAGGAGATGGACCGGCTGCTCGTTTCGAAGCATGCTGCGCGCGGCATGGATCTTCTGGTACGAAGCGGCCTCGCTCGCTGCTCCTGCCGCATCAAGGAAAAGGGAGCATATACGCAAGTCCCCATCCTGCCCGAGCTTTCTCATCTGGTGGGGCTGCCGCAGCAAAAGGAATTTCATAAGTATGATGCATGGTATCATACGCTTGCAGTGCTTGAGGCGGTGAGCCCGGAGCCGCTTTTACGCTGGGCAGCGCTGCTTCATGATGTAGCCAAGGGGATGCCGGGGATCCGCGCGATACGTAAAGGCCGGCTCACGGACTATGGCCATGATAAGAAGGGGGCTGAGATGGCAAGGGATATCCTTACGCGCTATCCCCGGTCTCCTGCTTTCACGGAAGAGGTGGTCTGGCTGGTGGAGAATCATATGCGTTTTCATTTTTTCGCTAATTCACCGGAAGCGGATGCAGAGAAATGGGTACGCCAGCTCGCAAGAGACCATGTATTCTCTTCTTCTGAAGCGATGGCGGAGAGCTTTCTCCATCTCAAAGACCTTTGCAAGGCGGACATCATTGGCTGTGGTCGACCTCTTTCCGCGACAGAAGGTCACGAAGCATTCGGCAACTATATGGCAGAGCTCTCGCGGCGTATGCCTGTTACCAGCAAGGAGCTGCACTATCCGAAGGATGTACCCGCTATTCTTGCTCCGCATGTGGCAGAGGGCATGAATAATCTGCTTTTCCGCGTGCAGAATGGCGATCTGGATAATACAGAAGAAGCGCTTCACGAGGCGGCGCTGCGATTTGCGAAAAGACATAGGGATTAGAAGTGACTGGTGACTAGTGGCTGGGGATTGGGAGACGGGTAGATATCAGACTCTCTCGCATCGTCATTGAAAGCGTTGCCGAAAAATCTTTGTCATTCGCGGTTTATCGGTTGGTGATAGGAAAGCCCAAACGGGAAACCTGCTCTCCAGGAACTTTTCGGGCATCGCCCTATTTATACTCCGCGGCGCTTCTGATTTTTATGCGCCGC
>ENA-OPWH01001271-OPWH01001271.1-human-gut-metagenome-genome-assembly--contig:-NODE-1271-length-16320-cov-1.938272_pt1 | contig 16320 bp, 12 predicted proteins | sample MGYA00241506_ERZ502004 | MGnify/ENA primary metagenome ERZ502004 (study PRJEB25962, sample SAMEA2043049) | human gut metagenome | biome: human gut; feature: human-associated habitat; material: faeces... | reverse complement strand
CGCCGCCATGATTCCAGAAAATCAGGCTGTATCTGTCAGCCGGACAATTTCCGGCTGCCCATGTTATAAAATCAGATACGCTTGATTTGTCCACCATACTTGTTCTGCCAAGATTCTCTTTCTCAGTTATTTCTTTATTCCTGATGACAAAACGCTGTGTCTCTCCTCCGGTCACTTTATTATTATGCCATTCCTTCGTACCTCCGGTCTGAAGTACGACGGTCACATTATCGCCTATCCCGGATTCGATCATTTCATTGATATCTTCGGTTGCACAGGCAGCATCACTTTCAAGATCAGAACCTATCATATATACCATAACAGTATAACCACTCTTATCATCCGGTTTACCGGATGTACTCTGTGAAATATCGTCAAAAATTATTCCGCCTGTCACTACCATGATTATAAGTCTTATCACTACAACAAGCGATATCCCAATAATTGCCATAACCTTTTTGCCGTTATGTTTTCCGGTTGTTTCCATTTTCCCTCCTGTATCCACACACTCTTACAACGATATATTACACTATTTTTAACCGAAAATAAACCTTTATCTTTTAATGTTTACTTTTTTTTCGAAATGGCTATAATGTTAGGGTGACAGGAGGTGTTACATATGCCGGGTTTTGTAACTCATTATATTTTCGGCGTTAATGCTTATAAGCAGATTGATAACAGTGATATTCATAATATAATATATCGCAATAGACAAGCGTATAGTCTCGGGCTTCAGGGGCCGGATTTATTTTACTATTTTATGCCGGCCTCACTTGGTTTCAAACCGAATATTGCCAATATCATACACAAGAAGAAGACCAACGAATTTTTCAGACAGTTGATAGCGTCGGTTTCATCTCTTACAAGGCATCAGGACTATGAGACCGCTTTTGCGTATATCGAGGGATTTATGGGTCACTATCTTCTGGATACGGCGATGCATCCTTATGTATATTCAAGAGTCGGCACTTCGATTTCTAACCGCACGCTCGGCGAGCATTTTGCAATTGAAACTGATATAGACAGAGAAGTTCTCTGGAAATATAAGAAAAAACACCAGACGGATTTTCCTCATTCTTCATGTATAAGGCTTTCACCCCGTGAGCGCAGTGTTATTGCCCGAATCCTTAGCATTGCCATACTTGCCACATACGATATTAATGTGACTACCAGGCTGATCAAAGCTGCTATGGTAAGTTTTAAAATTGAAAGTTCCATGCTTATAGATGAAAAGACATACAAACATAATATTATCCAATTCATTGAAAAACGTACACTTGGATATAATATTATCTCTCCGTTACTGATCAATGAAGTCAGACATGTGGATGATCCATGCAACCTTTCACATGAGCGCTGGGCTAACCCATGGGATAAGGATAATTGCAGTACGGAGTCTGTTTTTGAAATAATGGAATCCGCTGCATCCAAATATGCTTCGTATATGATCAAGATGGCTGATGCACTTGATGATGCATTTGAAGTCATTGAAGATAATTCTCCGGCAATTCTTGAGATGTTATGCAACAATTCATATAACAGCGGTCTGGACTGCCGCAAAAAGCTTAAACGCGACAAATAATATTTTAAAAGCCGTTGGCATTTAAACCAACGGCATTTTTTTATCTATATTTTTCTATCTGTTCTTTAATAAGTGCACCATCATCGAAATAATTAATCTTCATGGATGCCCTTCCCTCAGCAAGTGTCTGGGCTGCCACAGCCTCTGCTTTACGGCTGCCTTCTTTGAGAATGTCATATACAGCAGGTATATCCTTCTCCCACACTTTACGACGTTCACGAATCGGAGCAAGTTCCGACTGTATTACATTGTTAAGGAACTTCTTAACTTTAACATCGCCAAGTCCGCCCCGGCTGTAATGTGCTTTAAGTTCATCCAGATCCTTGTACTCAGGAAGAAACTCCTCAAAATGTTCAGGCTTGCAGAAGGCATCAAGATATATAAATACAGGGTTGCCTTCAACCTGTCCCGGATCTTCCACACGAAGATGATTAGGGTCGGTAAACATTGACATAATCTTCTTGCGGACATCTTCTTCCGTATCCGAAAGATATATGCAGTTACCGAGTGACTTACTCATCTTAGCCTTACCGTCCGTGCCCGGAAGTCTTAAACATGCCTTATTCTCCGGAAGAAGAATTTCCGGTTCTACAAGCGTCTCACCATATACCGTATTAAACTTATGAACTATTTCCCTTGTCTGTTCAATCATCGGCATCTGGTCTTCACCTACGGGAACAGTCGTCGCCTTAAATGCTGTAATATCTGCCGCCTGGCTTATAGGATATGTGAAAAATCCGACCGGAATGCTTGCCTCAAAATTACGCATCTGTATCTCTGACTTAACTGTAGGATTACGCTGAAGTCTCGACACTGTCACAAGATTCATATAATAGAATGACAATTCTGTAAGTTCCGGAACCATTGACTGTATAAAAAGTACCGACTTGGCCGGGTCAAGTCCGCATGCCAGATAGTCAAGTGCAACCTCTACTATATTCTGCCTTACTTTCTCCGGATTATCCGCATTATCGGTAAGTGCCTGTGCATCCGCAATCATAATATATATATCATCGAACTTACCCGAATTCTGTAATTCCACACGTCTCTTAAGTGAACCTACATAATGTCCGACATGAAGGCGTCCGGTAGGTCTGTCACCCGTCAATATAACTTTACTCATCTTAAAAACCTCTCGTTTCAATAATGTGATATATTTAATTTTATAATATCATTGTAAAAAGTCAAGTACAAAAAAACCGCCCCTCCGGTATGAAGAGGCGGTTCTGTGTCGGTTACTATATAATTTAGAACAAATCAACTTTTCCGGCATATTTGCTGTTAATTACATAATATGCTGCTGATTCTTCCGGCTTAAGATATACCTGAAGAGACTTAATTGATGAAGCTCTGTGTCCGTCTGCAACATAAGCCTGTGTAGCTCTTTCAATCACTGCATCAACCTTAGCTTCCTGTCCTGCGAACTGAACATATACTTCTGATACAAGTTCATTCTTCTTCTCTGTAACTTTAGCAGCAGTCTTCTTAACTGCTTTCTTAACTGTATCTTTAGTCTCTGTTGCCTTATCAGCAACTTTCTTAGACTCTTCCTTAGCTGTTTCCTTAACCTCTGCAGCTTTCTCTGAAGCAACTTTAACTGTCTCTTTGGCAGCCTCTGCTGTCTTGGATGCTACTTCCTTAACTGTGTTTCCTGCTTCTTTAACCGTTTCAGCTGCCTTAGCCGCTGTAAACTTAACTGTCTGCTTGACTCCGGTTGACTTTCTAGACATAACAAATTCCCTCCTTGAAAATAAAAATATCCACAAATATGTATATTTTGTGTCACCTGTCTTAAACACGGATATAATATAACTCATTTATCAGAAAAAAGCAAGGATTATTTATTATCATTGGTAAAAAGCCTTAAGCAGAAATTATAAAGTGCATTCTGCCATACCTTTGTCTGGTGTCCGCCAGCTGTATCATAAAATATATGCTCGATTCCTTTTTCGGTCATCATCCGGTCAAGATCATATGTCACCCATCCGCACACATTATCTTCGTTGCCCACCTCTAACATAAGAAGCTTAAACCCTCCATACTCCGGGTCAATCACCAGGTCATCCAAAAGCGGATACATAACCGTTTTCTTTGATTCTCCTTTAACAACACCCGCTGTTGAAAATGCCCCGACATATCCGAAGATATCCTGGTGTTTGAAAGCAATGTACATAGTGTTACGGCCACCCATGGAATTTCCTGCTATTGCAGTATTATCCCGTCCGGTTTTAACAGGATATTTTTCTTCAATATACGGCATAAGATAATTGATCAGGTCTTCTTCTGTCTTGTCATATATCGCAATTCGTTCTTCTATCGGCAGATTATCGGCATCTTCTTCTTTATTTACTTCACTGTTAGGAAGCACAACAATCATATCCGGAACATTATTAAAATAATTAAGATTATGGATTATCACATCCGCATCCTTATTAATCCATGTTTTATGGCTGCCTCCGAGTCCATGCAGAAGATACAACACAGGATATTTTTTATCATCGTCATAATCATCCGGCAGGATTACGGTTGCGTGTCTGTAGGAATCTGTTACTCCTGAATAATATTTTATGACAACAGGTTCTCTGTATGCAAAGCCCGGCTGCTTCGTGGCGAAGTAAGGGTTATCGTCCATATACTGCGCAATTCCCTGTTCATTGGTCTCCTGCTCATATGAAAGAACTTTCTTTCTGATATGATTTCTGTAGGAGTCTGCACCAAAAAGGACTGCCACCACCGTCACGATAACCGCCGCACACAAAGCAGCCGGTATTATCACTTTTCTTTTTGAAAATTTCTTTTTATCCATTATTTCAAGTGCTCCTTGGTTATTCTTTATCAGAGTATAGCACCTGAAGTAAGGTTAAGGTCAATATTAATTTGAATTTTTTACAGCTTTTTTATAAATTTTACTGCCTGTAATCATAACTGTCACAACAGCCGCACCAAGCATTATAACAAGCTTAAACAGTCTGCCATCGCCGGCTCCTACATCCGGATTTTTCTCTTCCGGTTTATTATTACCGCTGCCATTATCGCCGCTGTTATCGCCACTGTTATCACCACTGCCGTTACCACTGTTGTCACCCGAGGGTGTGTCGTTGTCACCTGATGGTTTATCATTATCTTCATCTGAAGGCTTGTCATTATCCTCATCAGATGCCTTTACAAGTGTAAGTGTGAAGTCATCAAGTGTTCCCCACGCACCGGATGGGAGTGAAAGTGCTGCGCCGATTGTAACGGTTCCGTCTTCACCTACAACAATTTCTTCAATAACAGGATTCTGCCATGTGGTCCATCCCACAAGTTCAAATGAAGCGTCCTGTCTTACACCTGATGATATGGCATAGATTGCATTAACTGCACCGGCTGCATCTCCGCCCTGTGCTGAAACTGTAAATCTGTATGTTCCGGGTTTAAGACCGGTTATTGTCTGAGATACGTCAAATGCATAATCACTACCCTTCCAGAAATGAAGCGAATAATCTCCGCTTGCTGCATCAGCTGATTTATTCTGGTAATCTGTTGCATCCGCATCTCCTGTGATAACCCACATGCTTCTGTCAGAATCTTCAAAACTTGGATTGACTACATAATTATGTGCTTTTACATTGACATTTAAGACAGCCTTTATATCACATCCCTGAATTGTTCCGTAAAATACATATGTGCCTTCTTCTAATGTAGATACGTCAGTGCCATTGGTATCCCATGTTACATTTCCTTCTCCGGTAGTTCCGTCATTGTAATAAACAATAACCCTATCCGGAAGTGTAAGTGCATCTCCGGCATTAATTTCTACATTAAGAGCTTCGGCCGAATCTACTTTAACAGTTGTCTTTGCACCGGTTCTGACATATTTATACACATTGAGTGATGCTAATGGTTTTCCTGCAAAATCAAACATAGCCTGATTGTCCCATGCACTTCCGCCATACCATACTCCTGCATCATCCGGATCATATTCAACGGCATGGCTTGATGCCCATCCTGATCCTTTGCTTTCCCATATTGTTTTATTTGATGCAAGTATATCTTGCGATAACTTTTCATTCTCATAAGCATATTTAACAGGAATCCATGCAGGTTCCCAGTAAAACATACCTATTCCGGCACTTCCGATGTCCGCAACAGCCTGAATTACATCCCTGACAACATTTGCCTGTCCCTGTACCGTTGCGTTGTATCCGCTTACAAGATCCGTTGCTGAATTTTTAATTGTGTTTTCATGTCCGTCTCCATCCTGCATTGTATATGCATATGATGTTTCGGCAACCATAACTTTCTTGCCGTATGTATCGGCAATATTTTTGAGTACCGATGTCAGATTGGACATTGTTCCATGCCAATATGTGTAATATGATGATGCAAAAACATCATAATCAACATTATTGGCTGCCAGCTTTTCTGCAATCGAGGCATAGCTTCCGGCATTTTCAGGGTTAGTAAAATGCAGTGCTATAAGTATATTGGCATCAACCGCTCTGACAGCCTCGCTTCCTTTGTTATACAAAGCGCACTTGGATGTCATATCTGTTTCGCCGCACATACCGTTATTGGTTTCGTTTCCAACCTGCACCATTCCAACATCAACTCCGGCAGCTTTTATTGCTGTTAATGAGTCATATGTGTAATTGTAAAGTGCTGTTTCCTTTTCTGTAAGGCTCATGCTGCTCCATGCCTTCGGAGCTTTCTGTTTAGCCGGATCTGCCCAGAAATCGGAGTAATGGAAATCAACAAGTACCTTCATTCCCGCATTAGTCGCAAGCTTTCCGATTTCAATAGCTTTATCAAGGTCATTATCACCTCCGCCATATCCGTTTCCGTTTGCGTCATAAGGATTATTCCATACTCTGACTCTTATCCAGTTAACACCGGAATCGGCAAGGAGATTGAAAAATCCCTGTTTATCGAGCGCATTGCCATCCCAATCATAGTATACAACACCCGATTCTATTTCAGAGATGTAAGATGATACATCCATTCCTGTAATAAAATCATCCGATAATCCCTTTACTTTTTTGACAAAGATATCTGCATCAACAGTCGTATCTGCTTCTTCCGTATCTCCGTCAGTCTTCTCAATCACAAGATTATCGATATTTCCCCAATATGTTGCTGTTTCCGTTCCGCCAAGTGTAACCGTAACCGTACCCTGTGCGTCAAGAACAATCTCGTCAGATGTAACTGTCTGCCACGCATCCCATCCTGTCGTTGTTATTGCATCGGATGTGTAAAGCTGTGTTCCATCAGCTGCATTCACCGACAGCTTAAGTCCCGAATTCATTTCTGCTCCGGATATATCAAGCGAAACCTTGTATGTGCCGGCATCAAGTGTTCCCGTCGTATAAGATGCGCTTACTTCCGTATCAGCCTCATACCACGGTAATGTAAGCGTAAATGTTGTGTTATTTGACGCATACTGATCTACCGATACTGTTGCACTGTCCCAGCTAAGATTCCATTCATCCGCCGTACCTGTTTCAAAATCTCCGTTGCCTAACATTACATTCTGAGAACCCTTTACGGGCGACAACGCCATTGAACCAATTGCCATTGCCGCCGCCAATCCGACAGCCGTTGCCTTTCTTACAATACTCTTCATAAAATACCTCCATAGATTATAAATGCCTATATGCGCAAACGGTTGCGCTCTCCATGGTTTGAGTATAACACTTTCACATATTTTCGTCAATACAGCATAGAAATATTGTGAATATTTAACAAATTCTTTTGTTGATTATTGATAAAAACCCCTTGTCCATGGTTTATCGAACCGCTGAGCAAGGGGTTTATTATATATCCGCGCTACCGTTTGCGTTGCCGGTATTACGCTTTATTCTTCTGTATATTTCTTATTATTCTCTATGGTAAAGCCCGGTTCCATCATTCCCGGACACTGATTTGATCCGTCATTGAAAATTACAAGAGCAGCATTCCAGTCATTCTCAAGCACATAACTGTAAAGTCCGTTGCCTTCATCAGTCATCGCAACTCCAGGCCATGCAGCATTCTCTTTAACTTCCGACGATGACTCATCATATACATAAGCATTGACCGTATTCGCCCATGCTGCAGGTTTCTGGAAATATATTTTGGTTCCGGAACTGTTAGTCGTCTTATGTGTAAATACATATGTCATTACAGTCTGGTTATTTCCTGATTTAGCTGTAAGTCTGAGTGTCGCGGTATTATCGCTTCCTGCCTTGATTTCAATCTTATCACCGTCAGTATAAGCTGTCTCGGCACCTCCGTTTAAAGAATATGCCGCGCTGTCAGCATTGGATGCCTTAAGTGTTACCTGAATGGAATCTTCATAAAATATGCATGATGTTCCATCCTCAATCTTAACCTCCGGCAATGTACCATATTCTTCATATCCGTCATTGCAAAGGATTATTGCGCTTCTCGCCGGTATTGTTCCCGTGATCTTACCGCCATCAACAGTATATTCCGTGCTGTTATCTGCTCTGTTAACGTATTTGCCGTCAGCAAGCGACACCTCACAGTTAATCTGCTTATCGGATGAATCACTATTCACAACAACAAGTCCCTTGTTTCCTCTTTCAACCATGATAACAGATGTATCATTATCCGGATTGCTTAATTTCTCGCTTTCTCCGGTAACTGCCTTGTTAAAGAGATTGGCAGCAGCTACCGTTGCATCTTTATATAAATAGCTTCCGGCTACTCCGATTCTGTTCATCGCGCCCCACATATTGTCCGCGCTGCTTCCGTAAGGTCTTGCAAAAAAGAGTGCATTTCCATTCTCCCTTGCTGCAAGAAATGCCCATCCGAGTTTAATATCCTCATCCGTAAGTGATGTTGATTCCTCTCCGGTATATGTATCATGTGACTCAACCCATGTTACTGTTGATGCATCTCTTGAACCTACGGCATAATCTTTAAGATCTCCGGCATCCATTTTAGCTGATTTAATTGCTGTTCTTAATTTATAACCATATGAACTTGCCGTTGCCGCGCCTATCGTGTCAATATAATCTGCAATTCTTTCATTGTCTCCCTGAAGAACTTCTCCGTAATTAAATATATTATCTGCATTATCTATTTCGGTAATAACTCTTTTCCAGAAATTATTTTCGGAAACGCCTGTATCCTTAGGGTCATCTTCCAGTCCTATGTGCTTAGCTGTATCATATCTAAATCCATCAGCTCCACATGCGATACACTCGTTAAGGTACTCAATAAAATAGTCCTGAAACGCCTTATTTTCTGTATTCACATCATACAAGCCACCCTGACTGTATAAGGTACACTGAGCTCTGTCTGCATAATCTGTTATATCTTTCTTACCAGTTGAATGGTAAAGCTTATCGATTCCGCCGACAGCATTGATCAGATCCTGTGAAACGGCACTCTCATCGCCTGTAGTATGATTTGGAACAACATCCACTATAACCTTGATTCCGTAACTGTGTGCTTTCTCACACATTGCCTTGAATTCTTCTTTGGTTCCGAGCTGATAATTTCCTATCTTCCAGTCCGTAGGCTGATAATGGTAATACCACTTGCCCTGTCCCATAAGTTCCATTCCGCCATTACCGCCGACAATACATTCATTGGCAGGGGATGTCTGAATAGCCGCATATCCTGCATGAGCTATGTCTTCCATTGATTCGCTGATGGTATTGAATGACCACGCGAAACACTGGAGTATCGTGCCATTGATATTTTTACCGGACGATTTATCAGGCTTTTCAGTATTCTGTGAGTTTCCGGCTTCCGTTCAACTGACGTTTCACCGGCCTGTGTAGCCTCATCACCTGTGTTGTTTTTCTTTCCGCATCCGGCTGCAGCAATAATAACAAACATGCATGCCAGAATTAACGACAAAATCTTTTTCTTAGTCATCTTCGTTCTCCTTAATGTTAAGATTTAACTTCGTACTAATTCTATCATTGCAGTCATTATCTTTAAATATTAGATTTCTTAGAAAATATGTTGTTTTTTTATGAACTTCGGCGGTTTCTTAATATTCCGATTATTCCCGCAGCACTGACGACGGCCGTTATTGCTTCCGATACCGGATACGCACTCCATACTCCGGTCATCCCTGCTATCGCCGATAAGATGAAGGCACATGCGATTATAACAATGAACCCCCTCATAAGCGATGTAACAAAAGCCAGCCTGGCCTTTTCCACCGAACTGAAAATATTACTTCCAACGATATTGATTCCCGCAAATATGAATCCCGCAAAATATATATGCATTCCGTTTACCGCCATCCGGGTAAGTCCGGCATCATTATCCCTGTTAAATATACCTGCTATCTGCGGTGCAAAAAACGCCGCACATACATATATAACCGTACCGATTATCACTGCGGTTATCATAGCTAATCTTACAAGTCTGTTCATATTCTCCGTCTCACCGCGTCCGTAACACGAACTTAAAAGAGGCTGCGAGCCCTGCGCCACGCCATTAAGTGTAGCAACCGCAACAAGTGCCGTATTAGCTATAATTCCGTATGCAGCGACTCCTGAATTACCCGCCAGGTTAAGTATGATGTAATTAAATACTACCGTTATGACACCTGAGGACATTTCTCCCACAAATGCTGATACTCCCACCTGACATGAGTAAAACATCCTTCTGACCGACGGTCTTACCGGTCTTAAGGAAATCGTACTCTTTCTGCCAAGAAGATGTGTCATACATATTCCGATTCCGACAACCGGAGAAAAAGCCGTAGCAAGCGCCGCTCCTTTCATTCCAAGTCCGCACGGAAACATAAGAACGTAATCAAATATAATATTGAACAAACTGCTTAAAAGCGTGGCAAGCATTGCAAGGCCGGGTCTGCTATCATTTCTGACAAATGCATTGCAGATATGATTACAAATAAAAAAAGGTGCAAACGACATAAAAATCCTTGTATATCCGCTTCCCACAGCAATAATTTCTTCATCTCCGCCAAGAATTCCTATTATCCTGTCCGGAATGGTTACTCCGACAACTGCAAATATAATTCCTATAACAATGCCACATTCTATCGAATTCATAAAGAGGCTCCTGCATTCATTTCTTCCGTGGCTTGCCGCTACCGAATACCTGATTGCCGCTCCGACACCTATCATAAGTCCAAGTGCAAATATAAAATTATACAATGGCAGTACCAGATTAAGGGCTGTAATGCCGTCTGCTCCGACCGCTTTTGAAATGAAGAAAGTATCTGCCAGTATATATAATGATATTCCAATCATTCCCAATATGTTCTGCGATACGTATTTTGCAAATTGCCTTGTTACTTCTTTCTTATTCATTCTGTATATCCTCTGTCCGCAATATAGTCTCTGTCCCACATGAGAACCTTTAACTTGTCAGCCGCTTCCTTTGCAGGTGCCGTAAAATAACTGTTAGTCATAACCACTCCGACCATCCGGTCATAGAAATCCTTAGCCGCGTATACTTCCTGTACGGACTTAATTCCAACCATATCAGAATAGCATTTACATTGTATTGCATATGTCACGCCATCCCTGCTTGCTAATATGTCTGCCCCAAAGTCCCTGCTTGCTTTCGTTGTGATTACTTCATCAAAACCATCCAAAGCCAGCATCTGTGCACAAAAAGCCTCAAACTCATGTCCTTCCATGTCATCTATCGAAAGTTTTCTGTGTCTTACGGCACGTCTGATCATAAGTATTATTGTGAAGATTAAAACAGCGGCAGCTAATGCCACCGCCGTAGTTATTATCTGTTCCTTAGTCAATTGATTCCTCCGAATCGTGCATTCCGCAAATATCCCTTGCAACATATATACCACTCGCTGATGCATGCGAAAGTGAATGAGTCACACCACTGCCATCGCCTATTATATACATGCCATCATATTTACATTCAAGATGTTCATTAAGTTCAACTTCCATATTATAGAATTTGACCTCAACACCATAAAGAAGCGTATCATCATTAGCTGTACCCGGAGCTATCTTATCAAGCGCATATATCATCTCAATAATACCATCAAGGATACGTTTCGGAAGAACAAGACTCAGATCGCCCGGTGTAGCCGACAATGTAGGTCTTACAAGACCCTCTTCCATTCTCTTGACATTACTTCTTCTTCCTCTTATAAGATCTCCGAAACGCTGTACAATTACACCGCCGCCGAGCATATTGGAAAGTCTGGCTATGCTTTCACCGTATCCGTTACTGTCCTTGAACGGTTCTGAGAAATGCTTGGCAACAAGCAGTGCGAAGTTAGTATTCTCCGTCTGCTTGTCCTCTCCTTCATAGCTGTGTCCGTTGACGGTAATTATACCGTTGGTATTCTCATTAACAACTATACCCTTCGGATTCATGCAGAATGTTCTTACATTATCCTCAAACTGCTGCGTACGGTATACTATCTTGCTTTCATAAAGTTCATCCGTGAGATGTGAAAATATAACAGCAGGCAGTTCAACACGCACACCTATGTCTACGCGGTTGGACTTTGTCGGTATATCAAGTTCCTGACATACATGTTCCATCCACTTACTTCCGCTTCGGCCTACAGAAACCACGCATTTATCGCACTCATAAACCTTATCGTCTTCACATACTACTTCAAATCCGTTGTCCAGCACCTTTATCGACTGTACCGGAGTATCAAAATAAAAATCAATTTTATCCTTAAGCTCATGATATATGTTATCAAGAACTACATAATTAATATCTGTTCCGAGATGACGTACTGATGCATCCAGCAGCTTTAGCTTATTCTGCATGCAGATTTTCTTGAACTTGGTTCCGGCGGTTGAGAAAAGTCTTGTTCCTTCTCCTCCGAACTTCATATTAATATCATCCACATAGCGCATAAGTTCAAGCGCCTTCTGTCTTCCGATATATTCATATAATGTTCCGCCAAAATCATTTGTTATATTATACTTACCATCCGAAAAAGCTCCGGCTCCGCCGAATCCGCTCATAATCGAACAGCTCTTGCAATGGATACAGTTCTTAACCTTAACCCCGTCGATCGGACACTTTCTCTTTGCCAGAGGATGTCCTGCTTCAAATACCGCGATACGGCAGTCAGGTCTGTTATTGATGAGCTCATAGGCAGTGAAAATTCCACCCGGTCCTGCTCCTATTATTATAACGTCATATTTACTCATATATTATACCTCCTGTTGCATAATATCCCCAATTCAGTAATCACTCAAGTACATAATTATATCTTATTATCCGGCAACTTTCAACTGTTATTACATATATTTCCTGAATCTGTTCGGAAGATTCTGCCTCTGCAGTCCGGGGTTATATCTGGACTTGATTGCAATGTTATCTTCAAAGACTTTCCATAATTTTCCAAATTCGTCCGTTATCTCCTTATCTCTTATTATAGCAAGCATATCATCTTCTATGTATGTCATATAACTTGCATTACTGTCATGAACGCCGGCAAGACCTCTTACGACATCGATTATTATAAAACGTTCCTGCTTCAGCCTGTCTTCGAAAAACTGCATCAATATCTCGCAAATATTATTCTTCGGCTCTATTCTTGCAATCAGATATCCCTTACAGTCGCGGAACCTTAAAAAACCTCTTATGTGCTGATATTCACGCTGACTCGCTCTGTGCAATTCAAACACACGCATAACGTATTTATCATGCAGATCATTCACTATACCGCATCCTACCCGAAGTCCTTTACGTATAAACTTAAATATCGCATCTCCGCGGTCGTCCGCCCCGGATACGGCTGCAAAATAGATCATCTCGTATGCATCATATCCCATAACCGCAATAACTTTAGCCGCCACGCGTGATGCCTTAGCGCTGTCAGTAACTATATCAATATAATCGGCAAACCATTCGATGTTGCCCTTACCTATACTGATTCTGCTGTCATTCACGCCTGCTGCCCATGCATCGAACACAGCTGTAAGTATTCCATCGACTGTCCCGTCACAACAACATACTATCATAGCCACCCACCTATATCTGTCCGGATATAACACCATATGAATTATTCTGCATGAACCCTTCCGGCATTATGTCCGCATACGTATCATCATCAAAAAACGAAATCTGCTTATATGTCAGATTCCCTATCCTCTTGCGTATATTCATATCCGCATCCGCAAGATTACTTACAATAAAATCTTCATTTATCCTTATTCCCTGATACATCATCCTGCCCGAACATGTAATGAAATACACTGCACGCTTAAGCACAACGCCCATCTTACGTATATCTTCAAAATCGAGTCTCGCACTCTTACGCGCATTAACAATACGCCTGGCTGAATTCGTACCTATTCCCGGCACCTTAAGCAATGTATAATAACCGGCCCTGTTAATCTCTACAGGAAACTGTTCCAGATGTCTGACCGCCCAGTCGCACTTAGGATCGATAAAAACATTAAAATCAGGTCTGTCCTCCGATAATAGATCCGATGCCTTAAATCCATAAAAACGTAACAGCCAGTCTGCCTGATACAGCCTGTGCTCCCGTAAAAGAGGCGGTCCCGCTTCTGTGGAAGGCAATGCCGAATCGTTATTGACATTCACGAATGCCGAATAAAACACCCTCTTGAGCCCGTAGTTCTTATATAAAGCTTCTGCAACGGTTACCAGCTGATAATCGTTCTCCGGTGTCGCACCTATTATCATCTGTGTACTCTGTCCGGCAGGAACAAAACGTGCATTGTCATGTTCCGGACGCATAACTCCATAATTAACAACATTCCGCTCTGCCAATGATTCTCCGGTGCCGCCATACTCCTTAAAAGTAATACCATTGCCATATGCCACGTGATTATCATTCAATCTCAACACATTATCCTTAATCCCGTTCTGAATCTGTCTCATCGGCGTCAGGATATTATGTCTGGACTTATTCGGAGCAAGGCTCTTAAGCCCATCCGTAGTCGGTAATTCAAGATTCACACTCATTCTGTCCGCATACCATCCGGTCATCTCTATAACTGACCTGTCAGCACCCGGTATCGCCTTGACATGTATATATCCTCCGAAATTATATTCGGTCCGCAGCCTGTATACAACCTGATACAGAAGTCCCATCGTGTATGTGGGATTCTTCACAATACCAGAACTTAAGAATAATCCCTCTATATAATTCCTCCTGTAAAATTCCATGGTGAGTGTACATATCTCATCAGGTGTAAACGAAGTCCTGACAACATCATTGGAGGATCTGTTAATACAATAACGGCAGTCATATATGCACTCATTGCTCATAAGAATCTTCAAAAGAGAGATACATCTGCCGTCCGAGGCAAAGCTGTGACAGATTCCGCATGCTGCGGCACTTCCTATTCCGCGCCCGTTATTGGAACGCTCTGTTCCGCTGGAAGTACATGCGACATCATATTTAGCTGCATCGGAAAGAATAGCAAGCTTATCCGTTATATTAAGGTTATCACATATATTCAAAAATCCCGCCTCCACATCGAACATTTGTTTGTAAAATCATTATAGCACAAACGTTCGATATGTCAACGGGATTTTATTTTTTAATTTTATTCGGAAACCATTGAATTCTCAGATATTGTTATTACAGGCCTTACTCCTATATCCGTTCCAATCACATAGTAACCGTCACACGCAAACACACCTGTTGTATTGGTAAACATCTCAAGTGCCATATTGACACCGCATGTTCTGAGCCACCATTTACAATATCCGTTCGTGTCTGTGTACACACCCCTGTCCGATGCAAATTCAGTAGGCTTACACAATCTGTCCTTGTCTGACGCTTTTCTGTCGCCTGCAAAACCGTTAGCTCCCTCGCTGCATTCTTCAGCCGAGAAAATGCTTACCATATCACTAACTCCGCCTCCGGACACCAAACCATAATCCGGATTACGTGATGATGACGTTGTCATACTGAGCATATTTTTCTTCTGTTCATCATTAAATGCAATATCATAAAATGTCTTATTAAGCCAGTTTCTTAATGAACTGTTATTCCAGTCAATATCGCTGTATTCATCATTAAACTGCACCGCATCTATCGCATATTCACTCATGAGAACGCATTTGTCCTTGTCCTCACTGACAACTCTCCATGTAATATCATTCATTACATAATAACTGTATTTTCCGTCTTCACCGGTTCTGAAATATTTGATGCCTTTGACCTCGGCTATGCCGTTGTCATCATATTCCGCATCGGTTATGCTCTTTGTAAGTCCGTCCGCTTCCACGCGTTTGTCTGGATACATGCCGAAAAGAACTGTTTTCTCACCGGATCGGACAGGAGCATCATTATGCACCTTGTAATCAGGATTGGAATAATCGTCAAGAAGACCTTTCACTATATCAGATCCCGACATAAGAATGCTTTGTGCCGTAACACTGTCTCCGTCGGCAACCAGGATGTCTGCATATTTATAATAAATATCTTTGACCGTGTCCGGTACTTCCTTATCACTCCAGTCGATATCATTGATTACTTCTATTGCTTTTGCGAGTGTTTCCTTAACTCCCTGCGTATTATTTTCTGCCTCATATACCCCGGAAATCCCGATATATGCATCTAAAAGTTCCGGATTCTCCTCAAGAGCCATGTTATAAGCCGACATCGCCTTGCCGTATTCCTTATCTTCCATAAAAGCTGCCGCATTTTTCATATGATCATCAGCCGTAAGTTCCTTAGGCTTTCCGGTAATACTTACAACTATCATGATAATTACTGCTGCAACAGCGACCGCTATGACCGCCGCCATAAGGATTATTATCTTTTTTTTATTTGTCTTTAC
>ENA-OPWH01001244-OPWH01001244.1-human-gut-metagenome-genome-assembly--contig:-NODE-1244-length-16511-cov-5.913162_pt1 | contig 16511 bp, 10 predicted proteins | sample MGYA00241506_ERZ502004 | MGnify/ENA primary metagenome ERZ502004 (study PRJEB25962, sample SAMEA2043049) | human gut metagenome | biome: human gut; feature: human-associated habitat; material: faeces... | reverse complement strand
GCCGCTTGCAGGATGGTTCACCTCAGTACGGCGGTCACCCATGTCGTAAGTGGAGGTCGTTACATTGCCCTCCGTGTCGGTGACACGAACAAGACGCTGTATGCCATCATACTCAAACGAGGTGGTAATCTCGCCGTCAGGACCGCTCTTCTGGATGGTCTTCAAGGTCTTGCCACTGCCATTGGTATGGGTAGCCTGAACATTATGGAGTGCATCGGTCACGGTAGTGGAGCAGATTCTGCAAAAGGAAATAAGTCAAAGATTCAAAGGAAAAAATCCTCTGATATTCCCTGCTGATTTTTAAGGCGGTTTGAAGCCTTGTCTTAATGTTATTTTCATCTCGCCAACTTTTTGTGTTATAGTTGAAAGACGATTGTAATTTGCATTTATTGCATAGATTTGTTCTATTTTGCAAAATAGATAGCAAAAAAGGGTATGACGAAACAAGCGGCACCTTTCAAGTGCTTGACAACAATGTCTTGATGCTTGTGCGCTCTTCAAGTGGCGAGCATACCTTCTATAAAGTGAAGGATGCCAACAATGTTGTCTTGACAGATTCACTGGGTAATGAACCGAAAGGTGAGACTGCTAAGCTATATGTATTGAAGAAAAAATAAGTGCATATAGGTCGTGTAAATTAAATCGTCTTGTAGTGCAGATACATAAGGTCTGTAAAAAATTCCAGCATTTTGAAGCACCACTCTGTTTTGATGTCACTTTTTTTCAAGGTGGCTCAAAGATAAAACGTAAATAAACTGTGTTTACCAATTGTAGTATGACACAGTTTATTTTACATTTCTATTCTGAAAATCCTATTTTTTGTGTTGCTTTTTTTGCAATAATTTCAACAGCTTTATCATCATACTCTTTCAACAAATCTACAACATTTAAGATATAATACTTTTGATTTGCTGAATGAACCTTGTGTATTTCAACAAAAGAAACAATATCGTTTCTTATTGTCATAGACTTATTTGCTGTACATTCATTCATTATCAGATCTAACTGTTCATCCCAATTATCAAAAAACAAATACTTTCCTTGTTTAGGGAACAAAACTGTAGATAAATCACAATTGTCACTAAATGTCACATCATGTAATATTGCATCCTCAAAAGATACATTTAGCATTTTATTCTGCTTAGCATTTCCAAACTCTTTTTTAAAAGATTCTGTAGGAAATCCTCCTCTAAACCACACGTTATCTAAATTGCCGATGAACTCACAATTTTCAAAATTTGAAGCTTGAAAATCCACATCGTAAAAATCACAATTTATAAATTTGCAATCTCTAAATTGTGGTTTTATAAATGCACCGAATTTGACTTTCTTAAAAGTACAATAGGTATAGCACGATGAATCGTATCCTATAATTGCATTTTTGAAATTTATATTTTCAAACATACAGCTATAAAATTCATTTCCATGTTCTGCTAATGCTCTAAAAATTGTTTTATAAAATATTGAATTTATAAATATTCTGTTTTCTATCCAATATATTCTATTGGAATGAGCAAACGACGATTTAGAAAAATCGCATTTTTCGTATTTGTTTGCCAAATCGGAACTATCTATAAATTGGTTCTTTAAATCCACATATCCATGTTCATTTAAGGAATATTCTTTCCTATTACTTGGAGATAATTCTCTTTTTTTATTGAAATAATGGAGTAAATTCATTTCATCTTATTTTATTATAGAGCCAGAAACTGAATGTCTCTGGCTCTAATTACAGTTATTAACGTTTAGGAGCGGTGTTTAATAAAGTGCCATTTTTCCCATATTTATTTACATGTTTCTGCCATTGGGCATGAGTTGTCATATCCCACCATTTGTTTCCTCTGGTAAAATCTGGTCCATTAGTATAATTGCTTTTTATATCAAACCATTTTAGAAACTTGTCATTTCCAACTTTTTGTCTGGTACGCACATCTATTCTGTTACCCCTATATGCTGGATATAATCTCGAATTCTTTTGGACTGCTCTAAGTTGTTTCTGAGTCAATGCCTTTAGTCCTTCTGAATCAACTTCCTTGACAGCTTGATTAACATGTTTTTGAAGTCTCCCAGTGACAAATCTATTGCTTTTGTATAGTCCAGAGCCTCCTCCGACAAAACTTGTTCCAACATCTACTGTTGTTGCTATTTTGTCAGCTGTCTCCTCACTGGCCCCCAATTTTTGAGATGCATATTTAGTGCCAGCATATGTACATGTAGTTTGGCTTTTTCCAGTCCACATTTGCTTTGCACCTGCATAAGCATTGTCGGCACCATGTAACAACAGAGCGACACCACCAGCAAGACCTACACCTGTTTCTGCAGTAAGAATTCCACCGATTCCTCCACCAACAGCCTCAATAGAACCGCCAACCATTTGGACACCTCCTAACAATCTGGTTCCAACATTGTTTTGTTTCCACCAATCAGACAGCCATCCTTCCATTCCTGTTGGATCTACATATCGTATTGGATTGTTATAAGCATAGCAATAAGTAGAGATGTCGTAGTATTTTTCTTGCAAAGGATCTGTAGTTATCCATAGTCCTAATCTTGGGTCATAGTACCTCGCTCCATAGTAATACAATCCCGTCTCTTCATCGAATTCCTTCGCATTGAAAAGATAAGGTGTATTCCAAATGTTGTTGCGCTCCTCAACGAAAACCTCACCGAAAGGAACATACTCGATATGCTGCACCACTTCGCCTTCAAGGTTGGTGATGTAACTACTGCTACCCAAATGGTCTGGGTGATAGTAGAACTGCATCTTCTCGTATGAGTCACCCTCTTGGAAATTGTTCTTCATTGCTCTTGCCATAACACGTGCCTGCGCAGCCTCCAAGCTGCCGTCATTGCAGCAGAAGCCCTTGCCATCGATATAGTCGTTGTTGTCCTCGCCATTGTACGGCACTGCAAAGGTTACATAATTATCCTTGATAACCTGCAACTGCTGGGCATATTTTTGCTTATAGTCAACAGCAAGACCATCAGTCTCGCTACCTGCATACTGGATGCGGCGTGGGTCAGAACCGTAAGAGTCAAAGTCGCCAATCTTGCTGACTACACGCTGGCTGCCAATATAGATGTGCTTGGTGTAACGTCCGCCTTGGTTGGCAACGAGGTAAGGAGATACATACAATGAGAACTTGGCTGTGTTTGTGCGACCTCCAGCAAACTCGGAGTTCACATAGACTTGATCACTCTCACCCGATGTTTTCACCGTGCGCTCACCGTCTGCGTCATACCAATAATTCGTCACGAAGCCATTGTCATCAGAGGAAAGAAGACGGTTCTCCTCATCCCACTTCAACTTGCGCTCCGCTGTCTTTTCGTCAGCAATGCCGTCCTTCTTCGTGCGACTTGTGTTGACGTAAACAAGATTGCCGTTAGCATCATACTCGTAGGCGTGGTTGTTGTTCACATTCTCGCTTTCGGATGGAGTCTCCTCTGTACGATAATTCACATCCTTAACGTTGGCAAGCTGGAACTTCTTTCCTGTGTCCGTACCGTATGTATAAGTAAGGTCATAGCCAGCGTTCAATGAACCGTTGAACTGCACATTGTTCTGCGTGAGAATCTGACGCTTCGATGTGATACGGTGCATGTTATCGTAGCCCATCGCAAGAGTGTAGCTTGCAGTCTTGTTGTCCGCACCAGTATAAGTACCAGTTGCGCTTACAAGACGGTAGAGGGCATCGTATGTATAGGTATGCGCCATCTGTCCGCCAGCCTTTCCACTCTGTGGAACTGACGCACCGTTTACCACGCTGAGCACATTGCTCACCGCATCGTATGTATAGGCATTGTCCATGATGGTGTTGCCACCACTATTCACAGTGAGGTTCTGCAATCTGCGACGCTGTGGGTCGTAGGTGTAGAAGGTCTCAGCACCGTTGCAATACTTCAAGTATGTGCGCTGCTCGAACTTGTCATAGCCAATCTTGCTTACATAATCGTAGCCGTATGACTTGTAGCCATGAACCTTTTCAAGCTGACCACCGAGATTGTAAGAGTAAGTAATCTTCTCCTCATCAGGATAAATCATCTCCAACAGACGGTTGTGGCTGTCGTAAGTCCATTGCGTCACATAGGTTGCTATCGCCTGGTTAGGCACAATCATCGTGCGGCGGGTCTTGGTGACTTCGCCCATCTTGCCATAGAAGTATTCGATGGCACCTGTTCCGTCCTCACGGAGCATCAACCTACCGATACGGTTCTGAGAGGCATTGCGACCACCATAGTAATACTTCACGTTGTTCTCCGGGTGGTCAGGATAGTTGATACCCGTCAGACGCTGATAGTCATAATCGTAGGTGATGAACTTGCCTTCCTTTGCAAGGTTGGCAGTCTGCTTGGTCAGCACATTGCCGAGCGCATCGTATGTGAAACTTGTGATGCCGCTTGCAGGATGGTTCACCTCAGTACGGCGGTCACCCATGTCGTAAGTAGAGGTCGTTACATTGCCCTCCGTGTCGGTGACACGAACAAGGCGCTGTATGCCGTCATACTCAAACGAGGTGGTAATCTCACCGTCAGGACCGCTCTTCTGAATGGTCTTCAATGTCTTGCCACTGCCATTGGTATGGGTTGCCTGGACATGGAAAATATTTCAAAGAAGCTAAAAGGATCATATCCTCTGATATTCCCGATTGAAGTTTAAGGCGGTTTATAGCCTTGTTTTGTTGATACTTTCATATTGTTTTGCTTTTATGTTATAACTAAATAACGACTGGATATTGAATTTATTGCATTGAATTGTAGTATTAATCAAAAAACGCACAATAATATGTCTGTCAATGTTTTCCATTGTCTCACCAAGCAGGGACTATTGGGCGACACGCATATTCAAATCATATATGCTTTTCCGCCAAAGGTACGTCTCTGCAATCCTGCTCTCCATCCTGCTTCTGTCGCGCCATTCAAATAGACCGATTACTATGGTACATCCTACTACGATGGTGACAATTGTTATGCCAAAAGCCATCCATCGGCAGAGATGCCCGGTCTATTCCTTGCGTTCCATTTTGTTGCTGATTTTAATGTTTCTACTAAATTTTGATATGATTTAATTTGTTTGAACTGGCAAAGTTACGGTTGGAATGTCACAATCAAGATTTTTCGCTGCAATTATAACAAACTTTATATTATAACTATTTTTGCGCCCGGTATCGTGCAATGAACCTTTACTTTATATGTAGGCGAAGAAATAGAAATCCGTGGATAAACAATAATCCACGGATTTCTATTCTTTGTCAATTCAATGAATTTCTTATATTCCATTGAAACCAGTAAGGGTCTCGTCTTTTTTTATTTCATACAAATACGTGTACCCTGTTGGAATATTATAATTTATAAATACACATTTTTTTTTATGTCTTATAGCCTTTGCGTAACTCGGAGATTTATCGTCAAATAATGTAGTCTTAAAACTATAGTACATTTTTTTTATTGGTGCGCCAAACACAAAGAGATATGTATGATTGTTAAAATCAAGTTTATTTGTATCAATAATGGCTTCTACTTTTATTGCATTGTTAATTAATTTCATATTTGACAAAAACTCTTCTTTTGTATTTACAAATTTATAAGCATCTGGATAAAATGGAGTTTTAGGTATCGGAAGCTTGTAACAAGCACTATACTTAATATAATGCTTGTTACAAATAATAAAAGATAGTCCAAAGACTATTACTACAAAACATAATTTCATATAAAGCATCCTATCTTTTGCCATTTCTCTCTCTTCTTAATGGATTATTTGATAAGTCTTTCTACAATAGGACCAACAACCAATTGCTGTTCTGGTCCATCTTTCAAGAGTTTCTTTATATTACCGTTCATTTGCTTTGTCTTATCTTGTATCATGATAATTCGATGCTGCTTCCTTTTTAGAAGCAACATCGAAAATTCTTATTTTACTTTACTCTGCATCAATTCCTCCGCCAGCTCCACCTGATGATGAACTTCCACCCGATGTAGAGCCACTACTTGAAGAAGGACCAGAGCCAGATGCCGAACCGTTACCGCTTGGTGTACTTGTGCTGTCCGAAGTAGATGGAGCCTTGGCTTTTTGCCCGATAACCTCACGCTTGTAGTGGGTAACTTCCGTATTCACATAGTCAATGAAAGCCGTATAATCCTTTTCACCAAAGACGAGTGCAAGGGCGTTTACCATCTTTACCAAAGCACGGTAAGCATCATCACTTGAAGTGCGAGCTGCTTTCAAAGCTCCAACTGTCACACCCATTTTCTCATTGGTACGCTGCAAGGTAAGCATTCTTACTCGTTCGTTAGCTTCTTTCAGATTTGTAACAAATGCTGTCAAGCCTAACTTTGCAACTTGTGCGGAATACTTGTCTTCAAGGTCTGTAATGAAATTAACCAAAAGACCAGTCTCCTTATCGAGTTGGCCAGCGGTGTTAATCTTGTAGTCCTTGATGTGCTGTGCGAGAACCTTTGCTGCCTGTGCCATGTCAGCGATAGGCATTGCAAGGAATGCTTCAACGGCTTTCTTGTAGCCAGCATAGAGAGCGTCACGGTCGATGTCAGCCTTGGCAATATCATCAGTCAAGAGACTTTTCTGTGAAATTTTCAAGGCTTCGTCCTCTGCTGCAACGGCAACCTTGAAATTACTGACGAGTTCTGAAGCCTTGCCCTTGACGGCTGTATCGGCTTCTGCACGTGCAAGAATGTTACTTACAAACGTGAAATGCGCACCGTTATTCATGCGCTGAATGTTGATGTCGTAAATCTCTTTCATGATGTTAAGGATTTAAATTTGACAAATCGTTTTGTGCATCGTTGGATTTCTCCAGTTGCGATTGCTAAGATATAAAAATAAACGAGAAAACCGCAACCTTATTGCAAAAAAATGACAGCAGGATGATAAAAAGATGGTTTTTGCCCGTAAAAATAGCTTTTGATTCTGATTTCTTGTAATTCTTAACACAAAAAGTTGAAAGAAACAGCAATCAACAGATGTTTTCACATTTTGTGGACAGAAGAAACTTGAATCAAAACTACTAACGGCTCTTAAACGTAACCATTGATTGCAATCAGCAGCCCCAATGACACATAAAAATAGGTCTTGACTGCAATCAATGGCTTTAACGAACCTAAAAGTGCCTGTTGATTACAATCTACACCTCCAACGAGCATCGAAAGCAGAAATATTTTCTAATCAATACCTCCACCAAGCCCCAAAATGGCTATTGATTGTAATCAACACTTCCTTTTTGTTCTTGATAAAATAAATAAAATAGCGACATAAAGCTATCTATTGCTAATTGCCGCTATTTTCTAATTTCAGATTTTCACCTTTGAAAAATGCTGATGTTTATTGCGAATATCAGCATTAGCAACAACCTCTACATTGTCCGTATTCTTTTCCTCTTCTTTGCATTCTTTCTCGGTCGGCGGTGCAAGTTCAAGCTGTATTTTTCTGTCCAATGCAGCCAGTTCCGCTTTCAGACCTTTCAGTTCTTCCTCTTTCTTCCAAGTCTTGCCAGCTATCTCTTCCAGTTGCGGTATTTCCTTTTCCAAAGCCTTGCATCTTGAATCATACTGCTCAATGTAGCTTGGTATCTTCTGTAAGGCATTCAGAAAGTTGTTTGCCGCTGCTATCGGGTCTGACTTGGCAATGTGACCGTAGTTGTACTGGTACTTGTAATTGCCCTCGACAAGAAAGCGGTTGTCAGCAAATGGAAGACCATTCTCGAAACTTGTCTCGCTGACAATCTTGACAGGGAATCCGTAGATTTCTCCAATCCGCTTGTATTGTCCGCCAGTTGTCTCTTTCTCCGCCAACATTTGCAGATGCTTTCCTATAACCTCTAAGTTCGTGGACTCCACACCATCAAGAGTGATGAGGTTGAGGATGTTGCCGTCCTTGTCTTTCTTGGCTTTGCCCATAAACTTGCCGTAGTCCTCGGTCATTCCCTTGAGCGAGGCTTTGTTGTTGCCCAGCTCTGCCGTCTTTGACTGCAATTTTGTTTCTGAATCACGCTTGCCCTTGTTAAACGATTTGCGCTCACCCTCCAGAGAAGCAACCTTCTTCTCCAACTTCGCCTTGTCAAGCAAGTCGGTATTTCCGGAGAGAATAGCCATATACTCTGAAAAATTCATGCCCGATTTCTCGTCCATCGCTCCCTCGTCAATGGTTCTCGCCCCCAAGGCTCCGCTTTTCAACTGCGAGATAAAAGTCTGCTTGCAATGCAGGAGGTTAAACTTGTACGAGTCAAGCGACTTTTCCACCGCATAGATGATGACATCCACCTTATTGTCGGCATACAGTTTGGCAATCTCGTTGCCGGCACGCACACCTCGACCGTCACGCTGTGCCAAGTCGGACGGTCGCCATGGTGTATCCAAATGATGAATCGTCACACACCGTTTTTGTGCGTTTACACCTGTACCTAACATAGATGTGGAGCCGAATAATACACGCACTGACCCCTCGTTCATAGCTGCTATCACCGTCTTTCTTGCCCTCTCGTTCTTGCACTCCTGAATGAAGCGGATTTCAGACGACGGTATGCCGTAATCCTCTATCAGCTTACGCTTGATTTCAGAATACACGTTCCATTCGCCCGGTCGGTATGTTCCCAAGTCTGAGAATACGAACTGCGTCCCCTTGTGATTGTCATAGCGTTTGTAATAGTCCGCTATCATCTTGGCGCAATGGCTCGCCTTGTTGTCGGGATGGTCCTCACAAGTCGGGTCTATCATGCGCATGTCGAGTGCCATCTTTCGGGCATAGTCTGTGGCTATGAGCATTTTTGCCTTCTCCTCTGTTTCCGACAATGGCAGTCTGCCGAGGATGGTGGCATCGCCCGTCTTGGCAAACTCCATCAGTTTTTGGATGAAGTCCTCCTGCTCAGGTGTCGGCGGTATATTATGAAGAATCTCGTTCTTCTGTGGTCTGTCCACACCAACCGCCTCCGCCGTGCGATAGTCGGTTATCTCGTTGTAGAAGGCAGCAAGCTCCGGTACCTTGATGAAGTATCTGAAACGCTCCTTCTGTACGATGTTGTTGGTGACGTTAAACTCGAAGTCGGTAGTCTTCTTGGCGAAGATTGCCGCCCACGCATCGAAACAGCGGATGTCCTGACGCTCCAGTTCCTTGGGGCGCAGGTACTTGAAAAGCAGATACAACTCAGTCAGTGAGTTACTGATAGTTGTTCCCGACAGGAATGTCGCTCCCAAGTCTCTGCCTGTCCGCTCCTGTATGGTTCGGATGGCAAAGAGCATGTTGAGTGCTTTCTGGCTTCCCTCGCTGTTGCCGAGTCCTGCCACACGGTCGTGACGGGTGTTGAACATGAGGTTCTTGAACTGGTGGCTCTCGTCCACAAACAAGTGGTCGATGCCCATCATGCGGAAGTCCACCACATCATCGGTACGTTGCTCAATGCTGTAGGCTATCTTCTGCAACTTCACCTCCAGATTCTGCTTTCGCTTTTCCAAGCCTTTGAGCATTCCCCTCGACACGTCTTTGCCCTGCGTGCGTATCACTTCCAAGTTTTCCTCCACGGTATCAAGCTCCGCCTGCAATATCTGCCGCTGGAGTTCTGGCGATTGCGGTATCTTCCCGAACTGGTCATGCGACATGATTACACAGTCATAGTCGTTGTTCTTGATGTTGTTGAAGAAACTGACACGGTTCTTGGTGGAAAAATCCTTCTCCGAGGCATAGAGTATCCTCGCATGGGGATAAGCTGTCTGATAGGTGGCAGCTATCTCCGCGACATTGGCTTTCAGTCCGATAATCATCGGCTTATGAGCCATACCGAGGCGTTTCATCTCATGCGCAGCCATGCACATGATGAGGGTCTTGCCTGTACCTACGGCGTGGTCACATATCCCGCCTCCGTTCTGCAAAAGCATCCATACACAGTCCTTCTGACTTGGGTACACACTCTTGACACCATACTTTCCGCCAAGGGCTTTCAGATCCAGACCGGGGAAGGTCTGGTGAGAACCGTCATACTTCGGACGCACGAAGCAGTTGAACTTCCGGTTGTACACTGTGGTCAAGCGTTCCTTAAAGGAGTCAGACTGCTCTTCCAGCCATTCAGTGAAACCGTTGCGGATTTCGTCAATCTTGGCATTGGCAAGCTGTATGCCCTCGCTGTCACGCACCTTGATGTCGTTGCCGTGTTCATCCTCACCGATGCTCTTCATCATGTCGGGACAAGTGTTGTGCAGGGCATGTTTCAGAAGACTCATGCCGTCATAGTGGCGGTAATATCCCTTCACCATATACTCATCCGTGATGGCCATGGTCTTCATACTGCATTTTGCCGAATATTCGTCCATGCTATCGGAATAGACGATGCTGACCTGTGTATTGAAGAGGTGGCTCATGTAAGCGGAATACACACCTGTAGGTATCCAACGCTCACCGAAGTTGAAGTCCAGGTCCTCAAAGGCTATCGGTTCTGGAATGCTTGCCTTCAAGGCTTCCAACGACTCTCTCACGATTGCATGGTCTGGATTTTCCTTCAGCCATTCTTCTATACGCTCCGCTTTCTCTATGACATTGCCTGCAATGAAGCGGTCGGCTATCTCGTAGCCGTCTATGAGCGGATTGTAATAGATGCGCCCTTTAAGCGCTTCCGTCAGTTCCTGTTCCGGCATATCCGATAATTCAGTCATATACGGCAAGTCGATACGGCCGAACTTGTTGAGCGAGGCGGTGAGCGCTTCCTCTGGAGAATCGACATGGCTGACCTCTTCAAGCGAAAAAGAGACCGGGTGGTCGAAGATGTCTGACTTTGTGAACTGTCCGTTTTCCACCCGTTCCAACGACAGCATGTCGCGCCCTGAGGCATCCATGAGGATGAACTTCACGTTCTGCTTGGCATTGAGGTTGCCGAAGCGGATGAAGAAAGCGTCATAATAGACATTCAGACTCTCACGCATCTGCTTGTTTTCCGTCTGTTCTTCCGCTTCATAGGTGTAAAGTTTCTGATAGGCATCACGGAGGGCGATATACAAGACTGCCTTTTCTTTCTGCTCCATATTCAGATCCAGCGGCATGAAGGTAGCACCATACTTGGTAAGGTCTTTCAATACACCGATGTTTCCGGCAGAGTCGAACACCATAGAACCCTCACGATGAAAACTTTTCAGTTTCTCATTAAATGGACGGGGCTTCATAACATCCTCTTTCTTCCTTGCCTGCTCTTCCCGCTTTCTTTCTTGCTCTTTTTGTTGTTCCCGCTCATGATTTGTTTCTTTCAATGTGCTCTGAGTCTTGGAATCTTCTTTTGCCTCATTCCCTTTCGACTGTCCATGCCCGATTTGAGCTTTGAGAACTTCTATCGGTTCCATCGGCGGCTTGAACTTCGGATCAAGCGTATCTTCAACGCCCAGAGCCTTGAGTTGTTCCTGACGGTGCAGTTCAGCCTTTTGGCGCAGCAGCACCCTGTCTTCGGGAGCCATGGTCATCATCATCTCGTAAAAGCCGTTGATTGGCGGATTCTCTTCCCAAGAGATGCTTGCGTATGGTTCATCACCAGGCAGGATTGGTTTTGTCTCCTGTGTTGTTTCCTGCTCTTTTGCATCTGTCAACGAAGGCTTTTCTTCTTTTTCCACAGGCTTTGTCACAACTTCAAAAGTCGGATTGACGCTTTTTACCAACGGACTTGCTCTCTTCCTTGACACTTTCTTGGCGGCAGTACCTACTGTTACCTCTGCTTTCTTCTTCGTAGAATGGACAGCCTGACGGTTTTCTTCTTCCATTCCCCAAAGGTCAAACAGAGTCATTTGAACTGGTGGCTGCTGATGATTGGACTTTTGGGATAGCTCAGCATCATCAGTAGGCTTTTCCTGCTTTTGCAAGGATACTACCGTATCGTTCTGCTTTACCTCAATGGAAGGCTTCATCTTCTCTGTTTTTTCTATATTTTCTGTTTCTTCAACCTTCTTAACTTCCTCAGCCTTTGTTTCCTCTATCCCCAAGTATCGGTTCAAATTGAGGTTCTTCTTAAAGTCTTCATGGAGCATCTTTCGCAAATCCTCTGCAATGCCTTCCACACCATCCTCATGCGTGTATATCATTGCAGGTTTGCCGAACGGGTCAGTATCCAACTTTGCCGTTGTATGGATAATGCGTTCCGGATGCTCCAGAAAGTAGTTGTTTGTCGGAATGCGGTTCTCGTCATTATAGACAGTGTCAAGCAGGTTGTCGTCTCCTCGCAGCGACTCCTTTTGGCTGTTTTTCTGCAGAATGATGAGGTCACTGCCCACTTCCGTATTGGCATTTTCCGTGAACAGGTTGTTGGGAAGACGAATCGCTGACACGAGATCTGCATGATAGAGCATCATAAAACGCGCGGCACTGTTGTTTTTGGCATTCAATACGCCTTGTGAGGTGATGAAGGCAACCAACCCGCCGTCCCTTACCGTGTCAAGAGCCTTGACAAAGAAGTAGTTGTGTATGCGTCTGGTAACAAGTGCCCTCATGCCTTTCATGGCTGTATAGGACGGATCAAACACGGCAACATCGCCAAAGGGAATATTTGAGATGGCGAGGTCGAAGTAGTCATTGAAAGGCTTTTCTATCTTCTCGAATCCCTCTATGCGCACTTTCTGCTCCGGGTGCAGATGGCGGAGTATCTTTCCCGTAAGCAGGTCTTTTTCAAATGCCATAATGTCTGCCTTGGGATTGTTATCCAAGACGGAATCGACAAAGGCACCGATGCCTGCCGAGGGTTCAAGCACTTTTTCGGGGATGATATGATGCTCTTTCAACACATCCGCCAAAGCCTCTGTAATGGCTGACGGCGTGTAGAATGCCGTGAGGACAGACTGTTTCAGACTGTCCATCAACTGTTTGTAGTCGCTTTCATTCTTGCTGTTTTCACGGATAAGTCTATGCAGCTCCACTGTTGGAGCAAACAATTCAAGGTCTGACTTTGCCCAATGGACGGCATCCGCCAGTTCCCTGGCAGGGTTCAGGATGCACTTCAATCCTCCGAATCCGCAATAACGCTCCAGAAGGAGACGCTCACGGGCGGTCGGCGTGCGCTGTTCCCTGTCAAGGATGAATGCCGTCTCTATCGCCTTGATGTTGTCGTTCAGCCGTTGTTTTCTATTGTACGCCATTTGACTCTATGAAAAGGGCTACGGCTCCCGTCAACTCTGTATAGAGCTGGTCGTAGTCCGGTGACTGGGCAAAATCGTCATCGGTGAGGTCGTAAATGGAATACACGTTGTCAACCAAAGGCAGGAGGTTCTTGACAAACGCTTCCTGGTCTTCTACTGCTACCTCCAGGGGAAACTCACTGTCAACAACATCATACAGGATGCTATACTTGGAAAAGCGGAGACCTTTCAGCAATGCTGACATGGCAAGCTCTTGTGCCGCATCGGCAAAGAGGGCATCACGCCGTGCCTGCTCATATACTTCTGCGGCATGATTTGCACGTTCGCGGATAAAGTCCGCATCGCTGGCTTGTGGAAAACGGTTCTCTCTGAGATGGTTCAAGAGATACAGTCCGTAATAGGACAGTTCTGTCTGTGCCTGTTTCTTTCTGTTCATTTGTCTGTTGAATGGATTAAGTGGTGAATAATAAACCGTGGATGGAGGTTGATGTTTGTGTGAAAGCAAGAAAAAGGCACTCGGTATCCCTCCGAGTGCCGCCACTTAATCCACAGTAAATAAAAGCATCCTGAATAAAGACATCATTTATGAACCATGTTTCGGTGGCAAAGGTACAAACTATTTCTTGTATCTCTTCACATTTCCTCGCTTTTCTGCTGTTTTGCGCTCTGCAAAGACGAATTTCGTGTTGAAATTCTCGTCAAAGGCTATGGCTGCGGAGAATGATTTGCCTTGCCTGCTGGTGAAACCATTGAGCGTTCTGGTCTTGCCCTTGGTAAGCAAGTCGGTGATGTCGGCATCAGTGAGCAACTTTCCTGCTACCTGCTTGAACACTGGCATACCGCACTCCTTGTTGCTGCATCTTACTACCTTTCCGAAGAACTGCATGGTACCTTGCTTGCATTTAGGACACTGGCAGCCGGAATCCTTGTGGCTGAAAAGTCTGTCACAACCTAACAATTCCGCAGTGATTTCACGGGTATAGCCTTCGATACTATGGGTGAACCCGTCTGCACTTGCTTCACCTCGTTCAATCTTGGCAAGTTCCGCCTCCCATTTGCCCGTCATCTCCACATTGGCAATCGCCATGTTCTTCACCACGGAATGCAGGGCGAGTCCTTTTTCTGTCGGCACAAGTTTCTTCTTCTGGCGCACCATATACTCTCGTTTGAGCAGGGTTTCGATGATGGCGGCACGTGTAGCTGGTGTACCTATGCCGCAGTCCTTCATTGCCTGGCGCATCGTATCATCTTCTATCTCTTTACCCGCGGTCTCCATTGCTGCAAGCAATGTGGATTCCGTATGCAAAGGCTTAGGTTTGGTCTTGCCCTCCGTGATGGTGCAGCCAGAAAGAGTGATATGCTGTCCTTCTTGCCAGTTGGGAATAACTTGCTCCTTGACCTCATTGTCTGTTGCGTCTGCATCCTTGTCCTGCCTTTTGTTCTTTTCCTTGAGCGACAACGCTCGCCAGCCAGTCTGTCGGATGATGGAACCACTGATGCCAAACTCAACTTCATGATCCACTTGCGCCGATACTGATGTGATGTCCTTGATGCAGTCTGCCGAGAACGCTTCAATCATCCGGCACAATATCATGTCGTAAACGATCTTCTCGTCCTTGAAAAGACCGATGGCAGGATTCTCTGTGATGAGCAGGGCATGGTGGTCGGTCACCTTGGCTGCATTCACGCTGTTCTTGCTGTAGTCCTCACTGCCAGACAAGAGTTTCACTTTTTCTCCATATTCCGAATGATTCTCCAGATTCTTGAAGAGTTTGGGAAGGGTGGCAAACACATCATCCGAGATATAGCGGCTTGATGTTCTTGGATAGGTGATGAACTTTGCCTCGTAGAGCTTCTGGGCGATGGATAGTGTATGCTCTGCCGTGAAGCCATGCTGGGAGTTGGCTTCTTTCTGCAAGGTGGTGAGGTCGTAAAGGAGCGGTGCTTTCTCCACCTTTCGCTTGGTTGCGACCTTTGTGATGATGGCAGAACCGGTATCTTTCACCTTATTATATATATCGGTTGCGATGCCTTTGTCTGCCCATCGGTTGGCAGATGTGAACTTCAGTATATTGCCACTGTCTGCATCAACCACACCGAAGTGTACCTGCCAGAACGGTTTCGACTCGAAACGCTTGTGCTCCCAATAGCGTTCGCACACCATGCCAAGGGTCGGAGTCTGCACACGACCTATGGAATAGGTGCCACGTCCTGCGGCTATCGTCAGGGCTTGTGTGCCGTTGATGCCGACGAGCCAGTCAGCCTCACTTCGTGCCTTGGCTGCATGATAGAGATTGTCATACTCCTTGCCATCCCTGAGGTTCAGAAGTCCCTCACGGATGGCGGTGTCCGTAAGCGAACTGATCCAGAGACGGTCGAAAGGTTTCCTGCAACCGAGATACGCATAGAGGTATCGGAAAATCAACTCTCCCTCACGTCCGGCATCGGTTGCTACGATAATGCGCTCACTGCTGTCAAACAGCTTGCCGATAATTTTAATCTGGGCAAGCACACCTGCATCTGGTTTGTAGCCGTTCTCTGTCTTGACTTGTCGGGGAACAAGAACGAACGGGTCGGGAATTACAGGCAGATTCTCTGCATGGAATCCCTTCATGCCGTAGGTTTCCGGCATGGCAGGCTGCACTAAATGTCCGAAAGCCCATGTCACATAATAGCCATTGCCCTGCATATAGCCTTCCTCACGCTTGTCAGCTCCTACAATGTGGGCGATTTCCTTGGCTACGCTTGGTTTCTCTGCGATGATTGTCTTCATTGTCTGCTGTTTTTGTGACATCCGCAACCGTGGGATAGACGGTCGCAGATGTCGGTTGTTATAATGGATGATTAACTCTGTGGATCAAGTGGCGGCAACTACATCTTCACGCTTCTTGCCTTTCTCTTCGACTTCTGTGCCTCGGCGGTCTGCTCCTTCTGCTGCTTCTCGTTCTTCGGTGCAGACTGTCCCGGCTTCAAGGGTTCCTTGGTGTGCTTGGTCGCCTCATGGGTCTTGCCCTGCTCGTTGACGGCAACCTGCGTTTTGTTCTCATTGGTCGGAATCTGTTCCTTTGCCTGCTTTAGGTCGGGGTTGTTGCGGTAGGAACGTGGCTGCATCTTGTTGAAGTCGAACTTCACATAAGCGGTATAGGTACCGCTACCGTTCTTGTTGGGCACTTCCTTGATCTCAATGGTCTTGCCTGCCACATAGTCGTCCTTCTGCTGCTCGGTCAGTTCCTTTTTGAAATAGGTGTTGAGTCGGCGGATGGTCCCGTCCTCATTGAGCCAGTGGTTGGGATCTTGCTGCTTCTTCTGGCCGCCCGCATCACCTTCTGCCTTCTGCTCCTGCTTGTCGGCAGTTTGCTTCTTGTCTCCATTCTGTTTCTGACCTTGCGCCTGTCTTGTGCTGCCAG
>ENA-OPWH01001203-OPWH01001203.1-human-gut-metagenome-genome-assembly--contig:-NODE-1203-length-16853-cov-4.236635_pt1 | contig 16853 bp, 18 predicted proteins | sample MGYA00241506_ERZ502004 | MGnify/ENA primary metagenome ERZ502004 (study PRJEB25962, sample SAMEA2043049) | human gut metagenome | biome: human gut; feature: human-associated habitat; material: faeces... | reverse complement strand
CCGGGCTTTCTTCTACGCGGCGAAGCTCTCGCGGGATATCTCCCCCTCCACCAGCCTTTCATAAAGGTCTTGCAATCGCTCGTCAAGCTGGGCTTTCCGGCTCTGGAGCGTCTGCAAGCGGTGCTGCGCCTGTTTGCGGTCAAGCACCCGCTGCGCCTGCCTTGTTTGCAGGAGCCGGTCTATGCTGACGGCGTACTGAGCGTAGACCTGTATGGTGTCGATCACCGCTTCCAGAATATCAGGCTCAGGGATTCTATCCTCTGAGCAGTCAAAGCCGGTATCGGGATTGCTGGCACCGTACACATAGGGATAGCCGATGTACTTCTCGGCCTCGACCATCAGGGCAAGGAAATCGGGATCAGCCCGAAGAAGCTGCTCCGGGATGGTGTAGTTGACCAGCTTGTACTTCGACTGCACGCCATGGATTTTCACGTTCGTTTTGCCAACCGATGAAATCACGGGGATGTCATCGTCCTCAATCTCCATGAAGTACTGTGGATCTTCCAGAATCACGGTCTCGCCATTCCAGTTGTCCATGTCAAAAGTGCTGGTATCTTCCGCCACAGCATCCCGAGCAGAGAAAAACAGGGAAAGCAGGAACAGCGCCGCGATGGCGGCGATCACCTGACGGGTGAAAGTCACAAAACGGTTTTCGTTGTTTCGATTCATCATCAATGGAATGCTCCTTTCAAATCTGCGCATGGAAAAGGGGCCCTGCCAAATGCAAGGCTCCTTTCCGCCGATGATCAGTTGGGTACTCGTCCAAACGAGTGGAAATGCGTCTGCCAATAGGCATCGCTGAGATCGGCATAGCCGATGGGATTGCCGCAGTGCAGCATCATCCCGTCCCCCACATAGATACCACAGTGGGAAACGCCGCTTGTATCATAGGTGCCCTCAAAAAAGACCAGATCGCCGGGGCGGGGCGCGCTGGTGGGGGTGCAGATGTTGTAAAGCCCCTGGGCCCCCAGGCGGCCCACATCCCAGCCGGAGTGATTGATCACCCAGGACACGAAGCCGGAGCAGTCAAAGGAAGTGGCCGGAGAGCTGCCGCCCCACAATAGTGATAGGTAATCCTTTGATGTTATCTCCGGATTTTCCCCCACTTCACACCGTGCATGCGACTTTCACCGCGCACGGCGTTCCATCGTTAGTCATACTCACAATCTATTACAATCTACCTTGTTCATTTTTAGGGGTTGTGTTCCCCGAATTTCTCCTAAACCTGCTTTCAGGCGCAGAGCGTTCAGCTTTTCCATTTGCTTCTTATTGAGATTGCAGACTTCAAGGTAATAAGTAATCGTTTCAACCGTTTCTGCATGGACGAGCCGGTGTACCAGTTTATTTATCAGCACCAGATTTTCGTAGCTGTCATTCCCACCGTATTTTTTCGGCTTGATGTGGTGGCAGTGTATTTCATCTGTTGTCAGAAATGGCATTCCCGTAACAGCACATTTTCCGTATTGTGCCGAGAATAGGGAAATCCGGTTATCAGCTAATTCAACGCTCCTGTTTCCTATAGGCTGTCGCATAAGTGCCAGCATCAGATTCACGTTGATTTTCAGATTATCGTGCAATCCCTTCCGCCCCGCTGGGGTGTAGCAGTTGATAGCCCTTTTTCGGCTTAGAGGGATGCTATGCCGGATATAGCTGATAGGATATACTGGTTCGTCCGTCCCTTTCACATAGCGTAGCGATTTAGACTTTCCATATTTCTGCGATTCAAAGACTGTTAATTTTCGGCCGTTTCTCACAAGTCTGCTTCCCTGGCGTTCCTTTAATCCATTGGTCAGCACTGTCATGACAGAACGTCCCAGGGAACTGCAATCTTTACTGATACAAGTTGCTATTCTGTAATAGTCTTGCAGCCCCACGACGATTGAGTTATACAGCGAAATCTCACCACGCTCATGTTTTTCCTTTCTTGGGTGGATTATATTTTTCGCCTGTGTGATCAGTTTTTGACGCGCATGTTCAAGCTGTTTGTCACCTACATGAGATTTGATGACATATTTATCTGCTCTGCGAAACACCTTCATCTTGAACCCTAGGAACTCTGAATAGCGATGTTTTACATTCACTATCTTTGTTTTTGTTGGCGAAACTTCTAAATGCAGACGTTCCATTAACCATTGTGTGACTGCCTTCATCGTCCGTTCCGCTTCATCTTTCGTCCTGCAAAATATTCTGAAATCATCAGCGTAACGGACAATATACATCTCCTTTAGATTTGTCCTTCGCATAAACTTGTAGGCATTGGATTTATTGATACTGCCATTTGCGTTTATGGAGGTCTTGTATTTTGCCGTGACCGGATTATCCTGCCATTGGCTGTCAACCCATTGGTCTAATTCATTCAGCACGATATTCGCCAGAAGCGGGGAGATAATACCGCCTTGGGGTGTCCCTTTGGTCGGGTATTCCATTGCCCCATTTTCTAACCGTATTGGTGCTTTAAGAATCCGTTTCAGCACGAACAGGAGATTTTTGTCCCTGATTCCGAGCGACCATATCTGCTTTATCAGCTTGCTGTGGTCTACATTGTCAAAGAATCCTTTGACATCAAACTCAACGACATAGTGCAGTCTTGTATTCTGTATTAAGAACTCCGCTCTTGCGATGGCGTTTTCAGCAGACCTGTTTGGACGGAATCCATAACTGTTTTCGCTGAATTTCGCTTCACAAATCGGCTCCATGACCTGCTTGATACATTGTTGTACCAGCCGGTCCCAGACGCAGGGGATTCCCAGCGGCCTGGTTTTTGTCGGGTCGTAAGGTTTTGGTATTTCTTTTCTTCGGACAGGTTTCGGACGATACCCATGTGTACTGCCGATTGTAATGAAACGGACTGTATCAATAACCTCATCCGGCATCAGCTTTCCGATGTCATCGAATGTCACGCCATCTGTTCCCGGAGTTTTGCTTCCGTCATTTGACTTGATATTTCTATATGCCAGCAGGATATTTTCACGTTTTAAGATGATGTTCATCAAATTTGTGAAAGTCTCATTTTTACTGCTTTTCGCATACAGACCGTCAAACACTTCCTGCATTCCGTAATACTCAGCATGGCGCAGTCCGCTCATACATAATGATTTTTCGTCTTTCTCTTTTGGCATAAGGCATCACTCCCTTCTTTTGAATTGAGTGACTTTTTTGTCCTACTCGAATCCTTACTGCGATTGAATGATTGTTTCATATATGACTAATGACTTGAGGCCATCCCTCCGAATCCTTCTTTTTCGCGGGATTCATCGTAAGTCCGACCTCTGCTTTTCAGCACCGGTTCGGCAGCTTATTTTCTTCGTCTGCCTGCTTTACCACTATGGTAAAGCCCGATACCTTTCCTTGTTCCGATAATTCTATCTGTGCATATACCCTTAGGTCTCCGCTTTAGTCCTGTCAGCTTGGATGCGCCTTTAACACATCATGGTCGTTCATACATACGATTTTTACTAAACCACACTGACGGCGAATTAACGCCACCATACATTTCTATATGGCCTACCTTTAGACCTGTACATTCGCGGTTTTCGTCAGTGCTTCCGCACATTCTAACCATAGGTATTTTATAGAGCCCCGGCCTATAGGTGACACCGCCCACCTCTGGGCGGCTTTCGTGTGGCTGGTTGTTATCCAGTAATTCTTACGGTCACTCTCAGCCGACTTCACCGAGCTTCTGACCCATAGCGTTTCCGCTTTAAGCCAGTCGGAGTATTAGGCTGGCGTTTCAGGGCGTTACCCCATCATTCCACCAATCGAATTACCAGTTCACCTGTCTTTCTTTTCACCTCCAATCATTGGACAAGTGCCCAACCTTTTCAGTTGGGAACAAGTTGCACCATACGGGTAGCCGAGATATTTTTCTGCCTCTGTAATCAGGGTTGCGAACTTCTCGTCCGTCAGATACTCCGCGTTGACCGTATAGTCATCGGGCGGGTTTTCGATGTACTTGTCTACATAGCCGGAGCCGGGGAACAAATCCTCGCGGTTTCCCAGCGTTGACATATACGCCGAGTACATGGAGAGCTGGTCTTCATTCATGATGTAGACTGGCAAATGGGAAAGGTCGAAGTTTTCCAGTGTGACGGTGCAGATGTAGTAGTTGTACGGGACTTCGACATCGTACTCATTGCCCTCACTGTCTGTCCGCGTCTCTGTGCGGTAGCGCACCTCGACCTCCACATCCTCGGTGAGGATATACTGCCGGTCAAAGAGCGTTTGAAGAAGCCCCTGAACCTCATCCAGCGTAAACTCCCCCTCGTTGAAGGCAGATAGAATGGAGATCAGCACATAGGGATCGTGCTCGATCGCGTCAAGGTCAAAGTGGTACTCGTCGTAGTCGTGCGTGCTTTCGTAGTTGTCCAGATACGATTGCAGCTCCGCCTCCATCTGACAATACTGCGCCTCCGCGCCGGTCATGGCATCGTCCTCACTGAGGTAGGAAGTGGCGATGACAGACGAGGTAGTAGAGGTGAACATTGCCGTGCAGGAGCTAATCCCGGCAGACAACAGGATCAGGATCGTCAAGCCAGCTCCCAGCCAAGCAAAGACCTTTTTGTTCTTAGCGATAAAGTCCTTTACCTTATCCGACGCTTTCTCTCGGATGGTTTTACCGGTGGACTTGGTGGCAGTGGAGGCCGTTTGCGTCCCGGCCTTGCGAGCCGCCGCGTATTCCTTCTTGATGTGCTGCTTCTGGTAGTGCTTATTCATATTGGCACGGGAAGTCTTCATCTCAGGATTTTCGGCGACCGTCTTCTCAAAATGGAGCTTCCGATCAGCGGCCTCGGCCTTCTGCTCCAGCTTGGACACCTTCTCGAACGGCTTGTTTGCACTGCGCTCTGTGTGATGCTGGTAGTGGCGGACAACGGACTCGGCGGCAATCTCCGTCTTATGGGCAGCTTCTACACCGGAGTTTTCCTGCTCCACCTCATGGATTTTGCCGTGGATGCCAGAGGCAAGCGTATCGCCGACCTTGCGGACGGTCTTGTCTGCCTCAAACTGCAATTTGCTCTGTCCCTTGGGGACTTTCAGCTCGTCTTCAAAGTAGAGGCGGGTTTTGCCTTTACCGGTTTCCTCGTCAAAGACGCGCTCTTTTTTCAGCACCTTCTTGGTGGGCAGCTTCTCACGGGCGGCATCCAGACGCTCATGCGCCTTCTGAGATTTTCGCTCCAACCGTTCAATCCGTCTGGAAGCTGGGGCATCGCCGTCAAGGTCCGGCATCTCTGCGGAGGTTTCCGCCGCTCTTTCCAGAACGGACTCTCCATCAATCTGCCTTTCAGCACGAGGTCTACTGACCTTACCGGTAACAGCGGTATCGGCAAATGCTTTTCCGTAGTCAACGGAATGGGTGCGGTATGTCTCAGCGTGCAGAGTGTGAGATGTGGGATCATCGCTGACGGGCAGATCACCCGGCTTGTACTCTTGCGCCGCATCTGCGGACTGTGTTTCGGCCTGAGCCTGACTCTCTGCGTCTTCCAGCTCATCAGGACGAAGCTGCCGCCGCTTCTTGACCTCTTCGGCAATATCGCCGGTTTCCGTGTCGTGGGGTGCAACAAGCTGGGCGTCCTCAAGCCGTTTTGACACTTTTTCTGAGGTGCCTTCGGTGAGGTTTTCTTCCACTGCGCCGTCTCTGGTCATCCGCAGGACAACCCGGTCTTTGGGCTTCAATTCATCATGAGGCATCAGATTTCACCTCCAATCCGCGCCTCGGCAAGTTCCTTGTATTCAGGGTTTAACTCAATTCCGACATAGTGACGGTCAAGCTGCTTTGCGACCATACCGGTTGTGCCGCTGCCTATGAAGGGATCAAGGACAACGCCGTCTTTCGGGCATCCGGCAAGCAGACAGGTTTCAACCAGCTTCGGCGGGTATGCGGCATAGTGACCGCCTTTGAAGGGGACAGTGTTGATAATCCAGACATCCCGCTTGTTGCGCAGCGGATTGATCATCTCGTCGGTAATGGCACCGTGTTCACGGCACAGGTTAATGGTCTGCTGCTTTGTCTGTCCGGGGATTGGCTCCCCATATTTGTTGCTTCCCTTAATCCCGCGCTTGAGCCTGCTCGCCGTTCCGGGAGCAATCGGCTCGGAAATGGCTTTGTAGTCAAAGAAATACTCCCGTGACTTCGAGAACAGGAAGATGTGCTCATAGCAGCGGGCGCAGCGGTCTTTGACACTCTCCGGCATCGGGTTTTCCTTCATCCAGATGATGTCGTTGCGCAGATACCAGCCGGAGTCGCGGAGCGAAAAAGCCAGCATCCACGGAATGCCAATCATATCCTTGGGCTTGCAGCCCTCAACTTTGTAGTTGAGAGCCACAGCCTGACCATTCCTGCCCTTGGGATTCTTTGCGTCCACATAGCCGCCCTGATTGCCTTTCCCGGCATAGGTGTCGGAGATGTTGAGCCAGAGCGTCCCATCTGAACGCAGGACGCGCCTGACTTCGGCAAACACTTCCGTCAGACGCGAGATGTATTCCTTTGGCGTTGCCTCTCTGCCGATCTGCCCGTCCACACCGTAATCGCGCAGCGCGTAGTACGGCGGGGAGGTAATGCAGCAATGTATGCTTTCATCGGGCAGCGTTTTGAGGACTTCGAGACAATCGCCTGTGTAAATGTGATCAAGCTGTATGGGGACTACCTCCTTCCTGCGAGATTGGGCGTGCGCTTAGTCAGAGAAATACTCGTCCGGCTCGCTGTCCTCATCATCGTCCAGCTCATCCTCCCAGCGGTCAATGATGGACTCGGCCTCCTTCGCCGCATTGCGGTAGACGGAGAGGCGGTTGCGCTCATAGGCCGCATAAGCGGGGATGAACTTGCCAAACTCCTGAATGGCGCGGACATCCTTGGTGCGCATATCCGATACCATATCGATCAGCTCGGCCATCGTCAGCAGATCCTCAATCATGCTGTCGTACTTCTCCTTGGGGATGGTGACGAAATTGTCCTCATCCTCATCGTCTTCATCCGCATCAAATGCGGAAGGCGTACCGGTCACGCGGAAGATGTGGTCTTTCTCCTGAATGGAGTCGAGAATGCAGCCGATGACCTCCGTCGCCTCATCGGCGCACTCCGCGATTTCCTCACGGACATGGAGGTAAGCGCGGTGGTGCTTTTTCAGCTCGGCCTCCTTGCGGATCAGGTTGACCAGCTCCACAGTCAGCCCCATCAGGCCGAAGAAGCTGTCCATGCCCTCCTTGACCTCGCGGAAGCTCATCTCAACCGGCGTGTCGCCGAAAATCTCGGTCATCTCGTCAACGGTGATCTCAAAGTTCTCGTTCATATTCTTTTTCATAAAGGTTGTCCTCCTTAATTCTGCAAAGTTTCTTCGGGTTTGGTGGTCATGTAACGATAGAGCATCGTGTCCTTCGGGAAGTCATCCTTGAAGGGGACGATGGTCGAGCCGTAGAAAATCAAGCCTTCACCGGCGTTGGAGTTGGTGATATAGTTCTGCTGGCTGGGCGAGATGTTCAGCGCCTTCGAGAGAATCTGCCGGTCGCCGGATGCCTGGTTCAGAAGGTAAACGAAGTCGGAGTTCTCGAAGATGTTCTCAATCTCGCGGGAGGCCAGCAAATCCTTTACATTCTGGGTAATTCCGGTGGGGATGCCGCCCCATTTTCTGAAACGCTTCCAGATTTCAACGCTGTAAGCCGCAGTTTGCTCTTCTTTCAAGAGCAAATGGAACTCGTCCATGTAGTATCGCGTCGCCTTGTGCTGGGCGCGGTTGATGGTCACGCGGTTCCAGACCTGATCCTGCACAATGAGCATCCCCAGCTTCTTGAGCTGCTTGCCGAGCTGTTTAATGTCATAGCAGACGAAGCGGTTATTCACATCCACATTCGTCCGGTGATTGAAAACATTCAGGGAGCCATGCACATAGATTTCAAGGGCAGTGGCGATACGCTGTGCCTCCGGCTCGCTCTGACTGCGCAGGATGTTGTAGAGGTCTTCAAGGATGGGCATTTTCTCAGGGACCGGATCGGCAAGATAGTCCTGATACACCTTGCGAACGCTGCGGTCGATGATGGTCTTTTCCACCGGTTGCAGCCCGTCCTTTCCGCCGACAATCAGCTCACACATGGAGAGGATGAAATCAGACTTCAAAGTCAGCGGGTTTTCCTCTTCCGAGTAGTTCACATTGATGTCCAGCGGGTTGATGTAGTCGGTGCTTACCGGCGAGATGCGGATGACCTGACCGCCGAGCTTCTGCACAAGGGGATAATACTCCGCCTCGGGATCGCAGACGATGATGTCATCCTCTGTGATGAGGAAGGCGTTGGTCATTTCCCGCTTCGCCGAAAAGCTCTTGCCGGAGCCGGGGGTGCCGAGGATCAGACCGTTCGGGTTTTTGAGCTGCTTGCGGTCAACCATGATCATGTTGTTGGAAAGCGCGTTCAGCCCGTAATACAGCGCCTCGCCGCTCTGAAAAAGCTCCTGCGTCGTGAACGGGACGAACACCGCCGTCGAAGAGGTGGTCAGCCCGCGCTCAATCTCGATCTGATTCAGGCCAATCGGAAGGGCAGAGAGGACATCAGCCCTTCTTCCTGCTGGAAGTCCAGCCGCTTGAGCGCACAGTTGTATTTCTGGGCGATGGAAGCCGTCTGGAAGATGGCATTTTCGAGCTTCTGGCGGGAGGCAGCGGTATTCATGATGAGGATGGTCACAAGGAACATTCTCTCGTTGCGCGTCTGAAGGTCCTGCAACAGGCGCTTGGCCTCACCGCCGTAGGTGGCAAGGTCGGACGGGATAATTTCCATGTCATATCCGCTTCTCACGGCCTTCTTCTGCTCTTCAATTTTCATCTTATCGAGGTCGGTAATCTTCATCTTGATGCTCTTGATGGCTTTCGCCTGATCAATCGTGCGGATATGAAGATTGACCGTGATGTTGCTGTCCATGTCGAGGAAGTCAGCCAGCATCCGGTCATTGAGTTCCGGCGCGAGGATTTGCAGGAAGCTCACTGCGCCGATGGCCTTGCCCATCTTGAAGCACTTGCCTTCACGGAAGTCGAAGGAAGTGGGCGCGATGAAATCTTTGCTGCTGAGTCCCGTCCGGGCTACCATGTCAAAGGAGAAGCGGAACGGCTCGTTCGAGTCCATGTTGAACACATCATGGAGCACTTTCAGCCGTTCGTAGCCGGACAGCGGCTCAGTCTTCACACCGAGGGTTTTGAAATTGTTGAGGATGTCCGTCTCAATCCGATCCAGCTTGGCCTTCGCCATGCGCAGGGAGTCGGCCTCAATGCCGAAGGTGATGTACTTGCGCTTGATGAGGCCGTTGTTGCCCTTCGTGAGCTGGTTTTGCAGCATCTCGGAATACTCGCTGCGGATGTCGTTGAACTCGTCATCCTGCTCCGGGATGTTGATCTGCTTCTTGAACTCGCTGATGCTCGTCCTCTGGTTGATAAAGGAGAACTGGACAAAAATCGAGCTGTCAAAGTAGTTCAAAAAGTCGCACCAGTTCTCAAAGATAGCCGTTTTGTCCTCGTTCTGGGCGAGCTGGTAGTTGATGTCGTTGAAACGGATAGTCTTTGTGTAGAGGCGGCTGTTGACCTTGCAGATGCCGTCGCGGCACATCTCCACATAGGGGATAGTCTGCTGCGCCGACTGACGGACTTTCTTTGTCTTCTTGGCCTTTTTCTTCTGCAGGACCAGCTTCTTCTTTTCCTCAGCGGAGAGAAGATCGCCGTACACCTTGCCGTTTTTGGTAAGCCGCTTAGGCTCTGCGGCCTTTTTCGTGCTGCTGTGCAATCTGCAATTCCTCCTTCTCTTTGATTTCCTGCTGGATCGCAGCGTATAGGTTGTTCGTGCGGTATGGCCGCACTTTATCCCTCAGAAACATGGACTTGATCACATGACCGAGGATTTTTTCAGCCGGTTGCCCGTCCTTCTCATAGAGAGCGAAGAAGATAAACGGGAGCATGATGACCACCATCAGCATTGCCGAGGTGGAGATGCCGAGGCTGGGCTTAGTTAGGAAGAAGATCGGGACACCCGCTGCCGCAGCCAGCGCAAAGCAGATGAGCTGGCGCTTCGTCAGGTTGAACATGACCTTCGTCTTGACACGATTCAGATCCTTCGGAACCGGTACAAACGCCATTGGGAACCTCCTTTCCAAGAGTGATGCTGCATTCGACCTCATTGCCCCATACATCCCAGCCTTCGGGGGACTGGCGGGCGAAAAGTTCGATGCGCGGGACATCGCCCATGAGCTGGACGATGCGGTTTCGGGCTTCCTCCGGTTTCTTGGAGTGCTCTTCAATGTGGCTTATGATGACCTGATGCACACCGGGGCTTGCCCGTTTGGGATGGCCTTTCGTTGCAAGGATGCAGAGTTCAGCGTTTGCCCGGGTCCAGTACCCCATGCCCCAAAAGAGGCTGTCGGACACCCGGTTCTGCTTGATCCAGACAAAAGCCGTCGTTTTATATTGAAATCCCCATGCTTCGAGGACTTGGAACGCCTCCTGCATACAGGGGAAGGTAATCCACATGAAGAGCGCACAGTCTTTCGCCGCAAGCTCTCCAATGGGAAGCGCCTTGATGTCTTCAAGGCGCATGGTCGGGTAATGGCTTTCCGCCGAGCGGCCAAGCCCTTTTTTCGAGTAGACCTTGTACCGCCACGGAGGGTCGGCATAGATCACGGAGTATTTCTTCAAGCGGACCCTCCTTTCTCAGTGGGCATTGAATAATGACTTCGCGAGCGAGCCTGTCTTAAACAGGGAGAAGCAGAGGATGACCGTATAAGCTGCCACCGAGAACAGCGCCGAGTGGATATTGGCCGCGATGATCATGTTGTTGATGAGCACGGCATAGATCGCCACGCACACCATGATGAGGAAGCCTTGGAACGCCAGCGCAAACAACCCTTTGAGGTAGTTCGTACCAATGCTGCCCCATTCGCGGTTACTCATCGTCGCTATGGGGATGGGCGCGATGCTCACGGTACAGTAAATTTCAATCATACGGCCATAGAGGATGACCGTGATGAGAATAGACATAATCTTGAGGCACAAACTGATCAGCAGCGTCTCTATGGACAAGCCGAGCAGTTCGCCAATGCCCATCGTTTCCATGCTTGCACGCATTTGTTCAAGAGTGGATTCGATGTCGATATTCGTGTCGCCGCTTATGACACCGGCTGCACCGGCTACGACATTTTGACCGATGTCGAAGACCGCCATCACAATGTCAAAGGTGTTGGTAACGAGGTAGATCGCCACAGCTGCCTTGAAAAACCACTTGAAGAACATCCAAGTGTCCATATCATGCAAGTTGTTTTTTTCGGTGATCATGGAAATCAGCTCGTAACACAGGACAAAGGTGATGATGATACCAGCGATGGGGACTATCACATTTTCGGATAGTCCCCGGATCATCTGGTATATGCTGCTATCCCATGAAGAGGGCGTTTTGCCTACCTCAGCAGCTATCGTCCCTACCTTGTCGTTGACATCGGTGAACATATTGGTCAGGTTGCTTTCAATCCAGCCGATCAGAAGCTCTTTTATGGCTTCCTCGATTTTTTCAAGGATAAATCCCAATATTTCACCACCTTTCGGTTATGCTGGGGCTGCCGGATCAGAACAGGCCAGACAGGAGCGGGATAAGGGTCGTGCCGATGAGTACCACACCACCACCGGCCATCAACTGCTTGATTCCTTGGCTCTTGGCACCGGGATTGTCATTGCCGTACCCCTCCATGAGGTTGACCACGCCCCACACGGCAAGGCCAGCGCCAAGGGCGACAACGAGGGTCTGCAAAACGGTAACTGCCTGATTGATAAATTCCATAAATGACCTCCTTATGTTGGAAATTGATTAAAAATTAAGGGAGAGCGCGGCATTTCGCGCCCTCCCATGCGGATACGCGAACCGGTTATCAGAACAAACCGGACAGCAGGGGGATAAGGGTCGTGCCGATGAGTACCACGCCGCCACCGGCCATCAACTGCTTGATGCCCTGGGACTTGGCGCCGGGATTGTCATTGCCGTACCCCTCCATGAGGTTGACCACACCCCACACAGCCAGACCGGCACCGAGGGCAACAACGAGCGTCTGAAGGACCGTAACCGCCTGATTGATAAATTCCATAGAGTGACCTCCTTGATTTTTGAGTGTGAATTATTGAAAATGGGCAAAAAAATAGAAGCCCCGTCATTGTTCTGCTTTGGGCATTGCCCATGCGCAGTGCATGACGGGGCTTCAATCGGCTTCAACCTCTCCCATGTCATAGAGGTCGAAGGTTTGGGTTGGCTTGACTACCAGCTTGTGAGAACGGTATTTCTCGATGTCAAAGGCGTTGCGCTTATCGTAGTCGGACAGCATTTTGTATTTTGGATGCTTCGTAATGTCGTACTTGTCACTGAGAAAAGGTCTCACGCCTCTAAGCTGCAAAATACATTTGCCGCCGTCCATGACAGCGATTTCGTCCTCCGACATGAGCTGCTTGCCGGTCTTCTGATAGTTCAGGCCGTATGAGTTGTTGGTTGAACGGGTTTCTGATGTGTTATATAGGTCGATTGTCTCCTTGCCGAGGATTTCACTGAGTTCCTTCAAAGTGGATTTTTCCTTGCCGCCAAGGAAGAGGGTACAGTCGCAGTTGCCGACAATCGTGTCCGCAGCGTCCTTGTAGATGGTTTTGAGCTGGCTCTGGGACTGCAAGATGATGGACGCTGAGATTTCCCGGCTTCGGATCGTAGCAATCAGTTTGTCGAACTTTGGGATTTGACCGATGTTCGCAAACTCATCGAGCAGGCAGCGGACATGAACGGGAAGCCGCCCGTTGTAGACATCATCCGCTTTGTCGCAGAGCAAGTTAAAAAGCTGGGAGTACATAATCGCCACGACAAAGTTGAAGGTATCGTCGGTATCAGAGATAATGACGAACAGCGCCGTCTTGCGGTCGCCGATGCAATCCAGCTCCATCTCGTCGTAACTCATCAGCTCCCGCAGCTCCGCGATGTCAAACGGGGCAAGCCGTGCGCCGCAGCTAATCAGGATCGACTTGGCGGTTTTGCCAGCGGCTAACTTATATTTACGGTATTGCTTGACCGCGAAGTGGTCAGGGTCGCGCTCTTCCAGCTCATCGAACATGAGGTCAACGGGATTTTTGAAAGTCTCGTCATCCTCTCTGGCCTCCGAAGCGTTGATCAATTCGAGCAAGGTAGTGAAGTTTTTCTCGTGTTCCGGCGCTTCGTACCAGATATAGCCGATGAGGGCGGTATAGTAGAGCTTTTCCGCCTTGACCCAGAAATCCTCCCCGGACTTATCGCCATCTCCCTTCGTGTTGACGATGATCGTATTGACCAGTTTGAGGATGTCCTTCTCTGACCTGATGTAAGCGAACGGGTTGTAGTGCATGGATTTACGAAAATTTATCGTATTCAGCGACTTGATGATATAGCCGTTTTTCTCAAGCATCTTTCCACATTCGACCAGCACTGTACCCTTGGGATCAGTGACCACATAGGAGCTGTGCATCTGCATCAGGTTGGGCTTCACGAAGAAGCGGGTCTTACCCGAGCCGGAACCACCGATGACAAGGATGTTCTTATTCCTCGCGTACTTCGGCTGCTTCGGACGGCTGTTCATGGTCAGCCCTTCGGTCTGGGTGAGAATGACATTGTTGGAAAAGTCATCATCCATGTAAGGCCGGATGTCTTCCGGTCGTCCCCAACGCGCTGACCCGTATTCCTCCCCTTGGCGGAATTTCTTGCGGTTTTTGCCTTTGATGTAGACGGCCAGCTTGAGCAACGCGCCTCCGGCCACACCAATGAGAAGGTCTACTGGATGAAAGCTGGGGAGCGGATTGGCGAACGCTGCGCCGAAATTGGCAAAGCCGCCGGTGAGCTTGTCGATGAACTCTGTGCCGGGAGCCAGCCGGAAGACTGCCGCCAGCTTATCCACAAAGTAGAAGGCGAACACATACGGGAGATTGAGAAGGACGAGCTTTTTGATGTCGAGTTTCTTTTTCATAGCTCAACGCCCCGATCCTTCGTCTTAACCTTGACCTTCTCCTTGTGCTGGGCTTTAGACTGCTCCCTGCTGCGGGAGAGCTTCTGCTTGAGGGATTGCTTTTCTTTCTGCTTGACCGTCTTGGCGGAAAACTCCTTGAACGCCTGAGTCATCACATCCACATCCCGGCCTTTGAAGAAGACGAGATAGCGCGGCGGCTGCTCAGAGGTGTCTTTCTTGAGCGCGTAGTCGATCCCGTACTTGTTCGCTGTACGCTCGAAAGACTTGATGTTTCCGTCGGTCACTTCGATGTTGCTGATTGCGGCGTTCTGCTCGACAAGGTGCTTGATGGACTGCTTGCCCCGGTAGGTCTTGGGCTGAGAGGCTTGCTTTTCGGCCTTTTCAATTTCCTCAATGAATTTGGCGAGCGCCTTTTTCAGCACTTCCGCAGTGATCCTGCCGCCCTTAATGGCAATCGCAACAACTTTGGTATTTACTTCATCCTGCATGGGGACCTCCTTTCTGAGATTTGCGGGGCAATCCTGTCACTAAGGCGGGACACCGTGTAAAATGTGGATCATGTTTTCATCTCACCCCCTTTAAGTTGATTGAGAATGCTTACGCATCAGCCTTTTCCGTGAAAATCGTAGTTCACGCGGGCTGAATAGTAGTTGTCTATGGTCAGTGAAGCGTTATACAACGCCGTGAGCAGATATGCCCGGATGTTCCGAATGTCGGAAGGGCAATCGTTCATCGCTTGGAGCACATAGTCGATGTGGCCGCTGTCCAGCTTGAGGAAGCGTGACTTAACCACCGGCTGCGGCATATCTTCTCCGTTGATACGGATGGTGGGTCTTGTGGAGCAAACAGCATCCAGCATGATCTCGACAATTTCATTTACCCGGTCAAGGTCATAGTGCCTATCCTGAGAGCGGATGTCGATCTCAAGGTTATCCCGGATCAATTCCCTGTATTGCTCCCGTTCATCCATCCTGTCCATCCCATCAAGATTGATAGATTGATACTTATTCAGAGAGTTATTTCTTTGGTTGTTAATTACTTGATTGGTATTTAATTGTGCGGGATTTTCCCCATGTGGGTTCTCCATGTGTGGATTATCCATATCTGGATTATCCACATCTGGATTTTCCCTGTGTGGAGAAACCGGTTGTGGCTGTTCGTAAATCTCAAAGACCGTGTTGCTCATCCTGCCCTTGGCGTCGCGTTGCCTGTGACGGATAAGGTAGCCGTGAACTTCAAGCTCCCTGAGAGCTGCCAGAACAGCATCGGGGCCTTCCTTGCAGATCGCCGAAAGACCTTTCGTTGAGAACTGCCAGCCATCGTTGAAGGACAGCATTTTGGAGAGTAGGCCCACGGCCTTGAGGGACAGGGTTTTATCCCTGAGATGGTAATTTGCCATGACCGTGTAGCCACGGTTTTTGTTGACGCGATAGACTGCCATGCGGTTATCCCTCCCTTGCCATCACCGGCTGACAGCGCAGCGTTGACAGCTTCACCGGGGAATAGGGACATTCCTCGAAGACACAGGTTTGATATTTCCAGTAGGGACGATGGAAACAGCACGACCGACATTCCGGGCAGATCCCGTCGCATCCGCTGTCATAGTGGTTGTGGCCGGGTACCTCCTTCATGAGGGCTTCAAAGGCTTGCAGCTTACCGGCTGTCATGTAGCTCATTTTGTTTTCTCTCCTTTCCTCGCCGCACCGCCGTCATCTGCAAGAGGCAGATTGTTCCAGCTTTCGGGCAACAAAAAAAGAGGGTTTGCTTCATGCTCCGAATTGGAGAATGAAACAAACCCTCTTAGCTTTTCAGATATTCAGATGATTTCTCGGATGGTATGGATGATGCCGAGCAGCAGCCCGACAATCAGGGCGAGTCCTCCGATAAGACCGCCGATGATGATGTTGAGTGCGAAGATTCCTACTGTGCCGGATATGCCGTAACCGAAGGGGACGAGCCAGAGACACATCCTGCGGATGCCGAATGGGAAGCCGACACAGAGCCACATCAGGAAGTAGTCACATACGCCGTCCGCCATATAGACCGGCTTGAAGAATGCGGCAAGACAAAGGGCAATCAGCAGAGGAAGCAGCACTTCCTTGAGAAAAGTCTTCACATCCTCACCCTCAATCCCTGCAAATCGTCCGTGCGGATGCCGACCAGATACCAGTCCGCAGCCATTTCGATCCGGGTGGGTTTCCACTTGCCCCTGACCATGACATCGAAGCATTCCCCGCAGTGCAGACCGCCGTAGTAGCAGTCAAGGTCAAAGCGAATGTCGTACCGATCCGTTGCGTGGTCATAAACCAAAGTTCCCTGTTTCATGATGGACTCCTTTCGTTGTGGGCAGCGCAACGGGAAGGGCTTATGCAGTGTACCTCCATAGCCACCGCCAGCCGGTTTTGATCCGGTGCGCCGATTGTAGTGCGATTGTTCCTCTTTCAGGTCAAAAAAGAAGGGACTAAGCCAGAATCCCTTGATTTTCAAGGTCTTTCTGATTTAGTCCCATTATCGCACAACAATCCTTGACGATAACCGTTTTGACCTTTCCCGCTTCCGCAAGCCCTATCATCTCATTCCAGCCGGGTCTATCGAAAGTTACCCCAGAAACGCCGTCGTCAATGAAAAAAGTTGGATTTGGAAAACCATTGTCCTCTGCATACTTCAAAAGGATTTTCTTTTGGTTGGCTATGCTGTTGCTCTCACCGTCCAAAGCGTCCTCTTGGGAAAGCCTTGCATACAAAGCGGTGATGTTGTCGGGATAATTTTTCGTTGTCGTCATTGTTCATTCCTCCTGTAATGAACGCCCGACAAACAGGTTGCTATCTTTATTATAGCGGACTTCTTTTTCTTTGTCAGTAGGCGTTTTGACGGATTC
>ENA-OPWH01001191-OPWH01001191.1-human-gut-metagenome-genome-assembly--contig:-NODE-1191-length-16971-cov-4.324131_pt1 | contig 16971 bp, 10 predicted proteins | sample MGYA00241506_ERZ502004 | MGnify/ENA primary metagenome ERZ502004 (study PRJEB25962, sample SAMEA2043049) | human gut metagenome | biome: human gut; feature: human-associated habitat; material: faeces... | reverse complement strand
CTTGGTCTTGGGCTCGATGGCAACGCGGATAACAGGCTCGGGGAACTTCATGGACTCCAGAATGATGGGATGATTCTCATCACACAGAGTATCACCAGTGGTGGTGTTCTTCAGACCGACAACAGCAGCGATATCACCTGCGTAGCAGCAGTCGATATCCTTGCGGTGGTTGGAGTGCATCTGCAGGATGCGGCCCATACGCTCCTTGGTGTCCTTCACGGAGTTGTAGACAGTGGTACCTGCCTCAACCTTACCGGAGTAAACACGGAAGTATGCCAGCTTACCAACGAACGGGTCGGTAGCGATCTTGAAGGCCAGAGCGGCGAAGGGAGCGTCGTCGGAAGACGGACGGGTCTCCTGCTCTTCGGTCTCCGGGTTCACGCCTTTGATGTCCTCGACGTCGGTCGGGGCGGGCATATAGTCAACGATCGCATCCAGCAGCTTCTGAACGCCGCGGTTCTTGTAGGAAGAACCACAGGTAACGGGAACCAGAGTATTTGCAATGGTCTCCTTGCGGATAGCAGCCTTCAGTTCCTCACGAGTGATCTCCTCACCCTCGAGGTACTTTTCCATCAGGACTTCGTCGTTCTCGGCAACAGCCTCAACGAGGATGTTGCGATACTCCTCAGCCTGCTCCTTCATGTCCTCGGGGATGGGCTCGCAGCGCATGTCGTTGCCCATATCGTCGTAGTAGACCTCAGCGTTCATGTCAACGAGGTCAACGATACCGCGGAAGGTATCCTCCTGACCGATCGGCAGCTGGATGGCCACGCCGTTGGCGTGCAGACGATCATGCAGCATCTTGATGCAGCGGAAGAAGTCAGCACCCATGGTATCCATCTTGTTGACGTACACCATACGGGGGACTTTGTATTCATCAGCCTGACGCCAAACGGTCTCAGACTGAGGCTCGACACCACCCTTTGCGGCCAGAACGGTCACAGAACCGTCCAGAACACGCAGAGAACGCTGGACCTCAACAGTGAAGTCAACGTGGCCCGGAGTGTCGATAATGTTGATGCGGTGACGATTCTTCTTGAACGCGACCGGATCCTTCTGGGTCTCGGAGTGAGACCAGTAGCAGGTGGTAGCAGCGGAAGTGATGGTGATACCACGCTCCTGCTCCTGAACCATCCAGTCCATCGTGGCGCCGCCATCGTGGACCTCACCGATCTTATGGTTGATACCGGTGTAGTACAGGATACGCTCGGTAGTGGTCGTCTTGCCGGCATCGATATGAGCCATAATGCCGATATTTCTCGTCATCTGAAGAGAAACTTCTCTGGGAGTAGCCATGAAATTAACCTCCTACAGAACAGATCAATAACGGAAATGAGCGAAAGCCTTGTTGGCCTCGGCCATCTTGTGGGTATCCTCGCGCTTCTTCACGGCGTTACCAGTGTTGTTGGCAGCATCCATGATCTCGGCAGCCAGACGCTGGGCCATGGTCTTCTCACCACGGCTGCGGCTGTAAGCGGTCAACCAACGCAGACCCAGAGTCTCGCGGCGGGCGGGGCTGACTTCCAGAGGAACCTGATAGTTTGCACCACCGACACGGCGGGTCTTGCACTCGAGGCTGGGCATGATGTTCTCCATCGCCTTCTCGAAAGTTTCCAGAGGATCGTTGCCGGTCTTCTCCTGAATCATGGAGAAAGCCTCGTAAACGATCTTCTGAGCGACGCCCTTCTTGCCATCCAGCATCACGCTGTTGACCAGACGGGTGACCATCTTGGAATTGTAAATAGGATCAGCTAAGACATCGCGCTTAGCAATGTTACCTCTTCTAGGCATCTTTCTTCCCTCCTTCACAGAATGATATCATCGGTACTCGAAAGTAATAAAACTCCCGTTGTGTCACAAAGAGCTGACCTTACATAAACCGTTACCCTCCGCACAAGGCGGACTTGTTATTTATATAATGGAAAGCCGTTTATGGCGGTTCGTTCCTTAATTACTTCTTCGCAGCACCGGCCTTAGGACGCTTCGCGCCGTACTTGGAGCGGGCCTGATTACGGCCTGCCACACCCTGAGTATCCAGGGTACCACGGATGATGTGGTAACGCACACCGGGCAGGTCCTTAACACGGCCGCCACGGATCAGCACGACGGAGTGCTCCTGCAGGTTATGGCCGATACCGGGAATGTAAGAGGTGACCTCAATACCATTCGTGAGGCGGACACGAGCAACCTTACGCAGAGCAGAGTTAGGCTTCTTCGGGGTCATGGTACGAACAGCGGTGCAGACACCACGCTTCTGGGGGCTGTTCAGATCAGAATACTGTTTCTTCTGAGAATTGTAGCTCTTCAGCAGTGCGGGAGCGGTGCTCTTGGTAGCCAGAACCTGACGGCCTTTGCGTACAAGCTGGTTAAAAGTAGGCATTTTGTTTCTCCTTTCTTAATGATGAACATCGGATTCTTTCCGACTTTTTTGCCACACTTCCCCTACAGGGACGCGCAACAGTTATATAATACTCGTTCTGATTCGGAATGTCAACAGTTTTTCCAGAAAAAATTGCAATTATTCAAAAAACCGCCCCGCAGGAGCATTCTCCCGCGGGGCGGCATTGCGTTTATGGAATTTTCAGCCCGTCAGCACTTACTGCTGGTTTGCAGCAGCCAGCTCAGCAGCAACAGCCTCGTCGCGCTCAGCCTCACGGCGCTTCAGATCCTCGCGGACTTCCGGGAGACCGGTACCAGCCGGGATCAGCTTACCGATAATGACGTTTTCCTTCAGGCCAGCCAGCGGATCGACCTTGCCCTTGATGGCGGCTTCGGTCAGCACGCGGGTCGTCTCTTGGAAGGAAGCGGCAGACAGGAAGGACTCGTTTGCCAGAGCAGCCTTCGTGATGCCCAGCAGCACCTGCTGATACTCGACCAGCTTGATGCCCTCTTCGCCAGCGTCGATACGCTTCTGGAGCTCGGCATTGATGTTCTCAACTTCGAGGCGGTTGGCCAGCGCGCCGCCGATCAGGTCGGAAGAACCGGAGTCGGTCACACGAACCTTGCGGCACATCTGGCGGACGATGACTTCGATATGCTTGTCGTTGATCTCAACGCCCTGCAGACGGTAGACCTTCTGGACCTCGCTGATCAGGTAGTTCTGCACATCGCTCAGGCCCTTGATAGCCAGAATATCCTGCGGATACAGGACACCCTCGCGGGTGATGACGTCGCCCTTCTCCACACGGTCGCCGGGCATAACACGTGCATGCTGGGTGAACGGGATGGAGTAGCTCTTGACGACCTCGGCACCGCTCTCATCGTGGCCGGTGACCTTGATGACGACGTTCTTCTTGGTATCATCCTGAGAGACGACACCGGAAATCTCGCTCATGATGGCCATGCTCTTGGGGCGGCGGCTCTCGAACAGCTCCTCAACACGGGGAAGACCCTGCGTAATATCCTCTGCCGATGCGATACCGCCGGTATGGAAGGTACGCATGGTCAGCTGAGTACCGGGCTCACCGATGGACTCTGCTGCGATGACGCCGATGGACTCGCCCAGCTGGACGGGCTCACCGTTTGCCATATCGCTGCCGTAGCAGTGTGCGCAGACGCCGACTTTTGCACGGCAGGTCAGCAGGCTGCGGATCTTCAGCTTGGTGATGCCGGCAGCCTCAATGTCGTTGGCATCGTACAGGTCGATCATCTTGCCTTCGGGCACGATGACGTCGCCGGTGACGGGGTTGACCACGTCGCCCACGGCATAACGGCCGATGATACGCTCACGGAAGCTCTCGATCTTCTCCTTGCCCTCGTGGATCTCGGAGACCCACAGGCCGTCGGTGGTGCCGCAGTCGATCTCACGGACGATGACTTCCTGAGAGACATCGACCATGCGGCGGGTCAGGTAGCCGGAGTCAGCGGTACGCAGAGCGGTATCGGCCAGACCCTTACGAGCACCACGGGCAGAAACGAAGTACTCCAAGATGTTCAGACCTTCACGGTAGTTGGCACGAATGGGCATCTCGATGGTCTTACCGGCGGTGTTTGCCAGCAGACCGCGCATGCCGGCCAGCTGCTTGATCTGGTTCATAGAACCACGTGCACCGGAGTCTGCCATCATGAAGATCTCGTTGTCCTTGGGCAGGTTTGCTGCCAGAGCCTTGGAGACCTTGTCGGTGGTTGCCTGCCAGATGTTGATGGTCTGGGTGTAGCGCTCGTTCTCGGAGATCAAGCCGCGGTTGAACAGCTTGTTGACCTGAGAGACCTGCTTGTCGGCGTCGGCGATCAGCTCGTCCTTCTGGGGCGGGATGACGGCGTCGCAGACAGCAACGGAGATGGCGGACAGGGTGGAATACTTATAGCCCTGTGCCTTGATGGCATCCAGCATCTTAGCGCAGGTGCGGGTGCCATTGCGGGTCATGCAGCGGGAAATGATGTCCGGCAGGGTCTTCTTGGTCACACGGAAGCTGACCTCATACTCCAGCCAGTGCTCCGGATCGGTACGGTCGATATAACCGAGGTTCTGGGGCACGGGGGTGTTGAAGATGATGCGGCCGACGGTGGCATCCACCAGACCGGTATGCTCCACGCCGTCAATGGTCATGGTGCGGCGGACCTTGATGGGTGCGTGCAGGGTAACGACATGCTCAGCGTATGCCATCAGAGCCTCGTTCTCGTCGCGGAAGATCTTGCCTGCACCCTCTTCGTTCTCGCGAACGGTGGTCAGGTAGTAGCTGCCAAGGATCATATCCTGCGTCGGGACGGTAACAGGAGCACCGTCGGAAGGCTTCAGCAGGTTGCCGGAAGCCAGCATCAGCATCTTCGCCTCGCGGCAGGCATCCTCACCCAGCGGCAGGTGAACTGCCATCTGGTCGCCGTCGAAGTCGGCGTTGAATGCGGTACATGCCAGCGGGTGCAGCTTGATGGCACGGCCCTCCACCAGCACGGGGTTGAAGGCCTGAATGCCCAGACGGTGCAGGGTAGGTGCGCGGTTCAGCAGGACCGGGTGGCCCTTGATGACGGTCTCCAAGCTGTCCCAGACTTCGGGCTTTGCGCGCTCGACCATCTTACGGGCGGACTTGATGTTGTTGGCCACGCCCTTCTCGACCAGATCCTTCATGACGAAGGGTTTGAACAGCTCCAGAGCCATCTCCTTGGGCAGACCGCACTGGTCCATCTTCAGCTCAGGGCCGACGACGATAACGGAACGGCCGGAGTAGTCAACACGCTTGCCCAGCAGGTTCTGGCGGAAGCGGCCCTGCTTGCCCTTCAGCATATCGGAAAGGCTCTTCAGCGCACGGTTGCTGGGGCCGGTGACCGGGCGGCCGCGGCGGCCGTTGTCGATCAGGCTGTCAACAGCCTCCTGCAGCATCCGCTTCTCGTTGCGCACGATGATGTCGGGAGCGCCCAGCTCCAGCAGACGGCGCAGACGGTTGTTGCGGTTGATGACGCGGCGGTACAGGTCGTTCAGGTCGGAAGTCGCAAAGCGGCCGCCGTCCAACTGGACCATGGGGCGCAGGTCGGGAGGCAGGACGGGCAGAACGTCCATGACCATCCACTCCGGGCGGTTGCCGGAGATGCGGAAGGCCTCAACGACCTCCAGACGCTTCAGGATGCGGACCTTCTTCTGGCCGGAGGACTTTTCGACCTCGGCGGTCAGTTCAGCGCTCAACTGATCGAGGTCGATCTCTTTCAGCAGCTCCTGAATGGCCTCGGCACCCATGGATGCCTCAAACTCGTCGCCGTAGCGCTCACGCATCTCGCGGTACTCTTTCTCGGTCAGCAGCTGCTTCTTTTCCAGCGGAGTCAGACCGGGATCGGTGACGATATAGCTTGCAAAGTAGAGGACCTTCTCCAGCAGACGGGGGCTGATGTCCAGCATCAGGCCGATGCGGCTGGGGATGCCCTTGAAATACCAAATGTGGCTGACGGGCGCGGCCAGTTCGATGTGGCCCATGCGCTCACGGCGGACCTTCGCCTTGGTGACCTCGACGCCGCAGCGGTCGCAGATCTTGCCCTTATAGCGGATGCGCTTGTACTTACCGCAGTGGCACTCCCAGTCCTTCGTCGGTCCAAAGATGCGCTCGCAGTACAGGCCGTCGCGCTCCGGCTTCAGGGTGCGGTAGTTGATGGTCTCAGGCTTTTTGACCTCACCGTAGCTCCAGTTGCGGATCTGCTCCGGAGAAGCAAGGCCGATCTTAATGGAATCGAAAACGTTGTTTTCCATGAAACGAACCCTTTCTTAATCTCTCGTTGTTTCGATGCTCGCTGACGTAAAAACCCACTGCTCTCCCCCGCCCTGTGCAGCGGCAGCACGCGCGCCGCAGCGGGGTGGGCAGCTTGTCCGGGGTTTAGTCGTCAAAATTCACTTCGTCGGAGGAGGACTCTGCTGCAGGAGCAGCCTCGTCATCGTCCAGCACGGAAGGATCATCGAAACCTGCGTCGGCGTCCTTGATGGTGTAATCGTTGAGCAGCTCGTTCTCGTTGGTAACAGTCTCGGAACCTGCAACGTCACGCATATCGAAGCCGGTCTCTTCGTCGTCGAAGTTCTGGCGCATATCGATCTCGTTGCCTTCCTTGTCCTGAACCACGACGTCCAGACCCAGAGACTGCAGTTCCTTCAGCATGACGCGGAAGGATTCCGGGATGCCCGGCTGCGGGATGGGCTCGCCCTTGACGATGGCTTCGTAGGTCTTGACACGGCCCTCGACGTCGTCCGACTTCACGGTCAGGATCTCCTGCAGGGTGTAAGCGGCGCCGTAAGCTTCCAGTGCCCAGACTTCCATCTCGCCGAAGCGCTGGCCGCCGAACTGGGCCTTGCCGCCCAGAGGCTGCTGGGTGACCAGAGAGTAGGGGCCGGTGGAACGTGCATGGATCTTATCGTCAACGAGGTGATGCAGCTTGAGGTAGTACATATAACCGACGGTGACGCGGTTATCGAACTTCTCACCGGTACGGCCATCGTAAACGGTGGTCTTGCCGTCGCGGTCGAGCTCGATCTTGGAGAAGTCGATGATATGGCCCTTCTCGCCCATGATCTTGGGGAGCTTGGTGGGATAAGCCGGAGCATTCTCACCGTGCCACAGCTCGCGGGCGGTATCGAAGGTATCGCCGATGTCAGCCTCGCGGGCAGAGTCGAAGACGGGGGTCATGACCTTGATGCCGCAAGCCTTGGCTGCGTAGCCGAGGTTGACTTCCAGAACCTGACCGATGTTCATACGGGAAGGAACGCCCAGCGGGTTCAGCACGATGTCCAGCGGGGTGCCGTCGGGCAGGTAGGGCATATCCTCCTGCGGCAGGATGCGGGAAACGACACCCTTGTTGCCGTGGCGGCCGGCCATCTTATCGCCGACGCTGATCTTACGCTTCTGCGCGATGTAGCAGCGGACGACCTCGCGGACGCCGGGCTGCAGCTCATCGCTGTTCTCCGGGGTGAAGACCTTAACATCCACGATGATGCCGTACTCGCCGTGAGGCACGCGCAGAGAGGTATCGCGGACTTCGCGGGCCTTCTCGCCGAAGATGGCGCGGAGCAGACGCTCCTCAGCGGTCAGCTCGGTCTCGCCCTTCGGGGTGACCTTACCGACCAGAATGTCGCCGCTCTTGACCTCGGCACCGATGCGGATGATGCCGCGCTCGTCCAGATCCTTCAGGGCATCCTCCGAAACGTTGGGGATGTCGCGGGTGATCTCTTCGGGTCCGAGCTTGGTGTCACGGGACTCGGTCTCATACTCCTCGATGTGGATAGAGGTGTAAACGTCCTCACGGACGATCTTCTCATTCAGCAGGACGGCGTCCTCGTAGTTGTAGCCCTCCCAAGTCATGAAGCCGATCAGAGCATTCTTGCCCAGAGAGATCTCGCCATTGCGCATAGCGGGGCCGTCGGCCAGAACCTGACCGGCCTTGACGCTCTCGCCCACCTCGACGATGGGGCGCTGGTTGATGCAGGTACCGGCGTTGGAGCGGGCGAACTTGACCAGCGGGTAGTTATCCAGAGTGCCCTGCTCATTGCGGACGACCACATGATCGGCGTCCATCTTCTCCACGATGCCGTCATTCTTTGCCAGAACGGCGGTGCCGGAGTCGGTAGCAGCCTTGTACTCCATACCGGTAGCAACGATGGGCTGCTGGGTGACCATCAGAGGCACGGCCTGACGCTGCATGTTGGAACCCATCAGAGCACGGTTACAGTCATCGTTCTCAAGGAAGGGGATGCAGGCGGTTGCAACAGAGACCATCATTCGGGGCGAGACGTCCATGTAATCGACCTTTTCGGCGTCGATTTCCAGAATGTCGTCGCGGCGGCGGGCAGAAACGCGGGGACGGATGAAGTGCTTGCCTTCGTCCAGCGGCTCGTTGGCCTGAGCAACAACGTACTCATCCTCGACGTCAGCGGTCATATACTCAACCTCGTCGGTGACGACCTGATCGATCAGGCGGCCATTCTCGTCGTAGGTCTTCTTGACCTTGCGGTACGGAGCTTCCACGAAGCCGTACTCGTTGATCTTTGCATAGGATGCCAGATAGGAGATCAGACCGATGTTCGGGCCTTCAGGAGTCTCGATGGGGCACATACGGCCGTAGTGGCTGTAGTGAACGTCGCGGACTTCGAAACCTGCGCGGTCACGGCTCAGACCGCCGGGGCCCAGAGCAGACAGACGGCGCTTGTGGGTCAGCTCAGCCAGAGGGTTGTTCTGATCCATGAACTGAGACAGCGGAGAAGAACCGAAGAACTCCTTGATGGCGGCAACGACCGGGCGGATGTTGATCAGCGCCTGCGGAGTGATGACGCTCTGATCCTGACTCTGCAGGGTCATGCGCTCACGGATGACGCGCTCCATGCGGGAGAAGCCGATGCGGAACTGGTTCTGCAGCAGCTCACCGACGCTGCGGATACGGCGGTTGCCCAGATGGTCGATATCATCGGTGGTGCCGACGCCGTGGCCCAGACCGTTCAGGTAGTTGATGGAGGACAGGATGTCCTTCACGGTGACGGTGCGGCCGATCAGCTGGTCGTGGTTGCGGCGGAGCATTTCCTTCTGCTCCTCCACATCGGAGGTGGTGTCGAGGATCTTCTTGATCTCATCGAAGGAGCAGCGCTCGTTGATGCCGCACTCCTTGACGTCAAAGGAGAAGAAGCCCTGTGCGTCCACACAGCCGTTGGTGATGACCTTGACCTTTTTGCCCTCGATCAGCAGGACGACGGTATCCACACCGGCGTTGTCAGCCTTCTCGGCCAGCTCGCGGGTGATCTTGCCGTTGGCCTCGACGATGACCTCACCGGTCAGGGGAGCCACGATGTTCTCAGCGGCCACAAAGCCGGTGATGCGGCGGGCCAGAGAGAGCTTCTTGTTCATCTTATAACGGCCGAAACGAGACAGGTCGTAGCGGCGCGGGTCGAAGAACAGCATGTTGATCTGGCTGGTAGCAGACTCCACCGTGGGAGGCTCGCCGGGGCGCAGCTTGCGGTAAACTTCCAGCAGACCCTCTTCCTGATTCTTGGTGGTATCCTTTTCCAGCGTGGCGAGGATGCGCTCATCGTCGCCGAAGAAGTTCAGGATGTCCTCATTGGTGGACAGACCCAGCGCACGGCACAGCACGGTGACGGGCAGCTTGCGGTTCTTATCGATGCGGACATAGAACACGTTGGCGGCATCGGTCTCATACTCCAGCCATGCGCCGCGGTTGGGGTTCATGGTCGCACTGTACAGATCGTTGCCGACTTTATCTTTGGCATCTCCGTAGAATACGCCGGGAGAACGGACCAGCTGGCTGACGATCGCACGCTCAGCACCGTTGATCACGAAGGTGCCGGCATCGGTCATCAGGGGGAAATCTCCCATGAAGATCTCCTGATCCTTGACCTCACCGGTCTCCTTGTTCAGCAGACGAGCCGTCACGCGCAGGGGGGCGGCGTAAGTCACGTCGCGCTCCTTGCACTCCTTGATGCTGTACTTAGGCTCCTTATCGAGACGGAAGTCCACGAAGCTCAGCGCCAGATTGCCGGTGTAGTCCTCAATGGTGCCGATATCGTGGAAGACCTCTTTCAGGCCTTCGTCCAAGAACCACTGGTAAGAGTTCTTCTGGACCTCGATCAGGTTCGGCATACTGATGACTTCGTCGATGTGGGAGAAGCTCATGCGCTCGGTTTTGCCGAGCTTTACGGGCTTGACTTTCATCATAAAATCAACCACTCCTTACTTTTATACTCTACGGATGTTGCGTTATACGGGTCAAATTTGAGCAGACACACATAAATCGACCCGTATCCTCGGAGGAAGTTCGGCGTTTTTCACAAACTTTTCCTCCCGTGCCTTTCGGCCGGTCGAATGCGAGCTCCCTTTTTGGCGCACTAGGCCATTATGTGATACTAATGCAGTATACACCCATAAAGCCTTGTTGTCAAGCCATTTTTCGCATTTCAAGCCGATTTTTTTGTCAAACGCCCTCTTTCTTCGCACACACGGAAACGTGTACGCTTTGCTCGTTTTGGGCCTTGATTTTTTGTTTTTGCACGTTCTCACCTAAAACACCCTTGTGCATTTTGTACAGGTTGACTCTTGTTTTCCGCAAAGCAAAAGCACCCCGGCCGGCAGGGTGCTTTTGCATCGTTCTTATTCCAGATAATCCTTCAGCCGTTTGGCGCGGCTGGGGTGGCGGAGCTTGCGCAGGGCCTTGGCTTCGATCTGGCGGATGCGCTCCCGTGTGACGTTGAACTCCCGCCCCAGCTCTTCCAAGGTGCGGGGCTGGCCGTCGTCCAGACCGAACCGCAGGGTCAGTACCCGCTCCTCGCGGGGCGTCAGGCTCTTGAGGACGTTCATCAGCTCCTGCCGCAGCAGCTGGCGGCCCGCTTCGTCCACGGGGACCCCGGCCTCCTCATCCTGAATGAAATCCTCCAGATGGGCGTCTTCCTCCTCCCCCACCGGCGTTTCCAAGCTGATAGGTTCCTGCGACAACTGCAAAAGCTCCCGCACCCGGTCAGGCTCCATCTCCAAGCGGACGGCGATCTCTTCCGCCGTCGGTTCCCGGCCGTTTTTCCGAAGCAGCTCCCCCGCCGTCTTTTTGACCCGGTTGATGTGCTCCACCAAATGCACCGGGATGCGGATGGTCCGGCCTTGGTCGGCGATGGCGCGGGTGACGGACTGGCGGATCCACCACGTTGCATAGGTGGAGAACTTGAAGCCTTTGTCCGGCTCAAATTTTTCCGCCGCCTTCATCAGGCCGAGGTTGCCCTCTTGGATGAGGTCAAGGAAGGGCAGCCCCCGGCCCGCATAGCGCTTGGCCACCGAGACCACCAGCCGCAGGTTCGCTTCGCTGAGCTTCTGCCGGGCTTCCATGTCCCCTGCCTTGGCGGCACGGGCCAATGCCCGCTCTTCTTCGGCGGAAAGCAGCGGCACCCGGCCGATCTCTTTCAGGTAGGCTTTCACCGGGTCATCCAGCGCAACGCCCTCCGCCGAGAGCTCATGCTCCAACCGCCCGATCTGCGCTTCGTCCAGCAGCGGAACATCCGGTTCCTCCTCGGCCACGCGGATGCCGCGGGCTTCCAGCTCCGCATACAGCGCATCCAGCCCGGCAACGTCATAATCCTGCTCGTCCATCGCACGGCTGACCTGTTCCGGCGTCAGGGTGTGCCGCCGGGCACGAGCCGCCAAGATCTTTGCCAATTCCTCTGTTTGCGACATTTTCCGCATAATTCCTTCTCCTTCCGACTCCAGCCGGGAGGAAAGGGAGCAGTTCAGTCTTCCGCAGGGGCGCTGCCCTGTTTCTTTTCTCGCATCGACTGGAGATATCGTTCTAGATCTTCATTCGACATCTGGGCCGCCTTGTTCGCCATGGGGGTCCCGCGGGCGATCCGGTCCAGATAAAACCCGATGTCTTCCGGGGTACAGTTGACATCACTGTATTGTGCCGCAAGACGGCTCAGTTCATTCAGTGCTTCTTCGCTCTGCACAAAGCCGTGGAGGGTGGAAAGGCTGACCTCCACCCCCTGCTGCTGGCAGTCCAGCATGGCCTGATACAGCTCTTTCTGCTGGGGCAGCAGGAACTTGTCCGGGGAGAGCTGAGCCCGCACCTGCGGGATGTAGCTTGGCTCCCGCAGCAGAGCCGCCAAGAGCCGCTGCTCCGCCGAGGCCACGCCCAGCGCCTGTGAGCCGCCCGCGCTGTAGGGGACGCTGATCTGGTTCATCTCGCCGGACTGCAGCCGGGCGCGGTTCTGGTCCCTGCGGCGCTTGTTGCCCGCCTTTTTCACGGCGGCAGCCAACTGGGTCATGATGGCTGTTTTGGAGATGTTCGTCTCCTCGGCCAGCCGCCCGGCGTAGACCTCCTGCTCCGTGGGGTTGGAGCGTTCGGCCAGCATGTCCACGGCCTCGCGGACGTATTCGAGCCGCTGGGCATCCTGTTTCAGGTCATATTGATCCCGCAGCCGCTTGAGCCGGAAATCCAGCGCGTTGCCCACGCCGTCCAGCAGGGCTTGGAACCGCTCAGCCCCGTATTTTTTGATATACTCGTCCGGGTCCTTTGCGCCGGGGATCTGGAGCACCCCCACCCGCACCGGGCTGTTCCGGAACAGTTCCAGCGAGCGGAGGGTCGCCTTCTGGCCCGCTTCGTCCGAGTCGTAGCTGAGGATGACCTCCTCCGCGTACTCGCTGATGAGCCGCACCTGCTCCGGCGTCAGAGCCGTGCCGCAGGCGCAGACGGCGGTATCGATGCCCGCCTGCTGCATACTGATGACGTCCATGTAGCCCTCACAGAGGACGAACCGCCGGGACGCGCTCTTTTTCGCGATCTGGAGCGCGAACACCGTCTCCGATTTATGATAGACCAGCGTTTCCGGGCTGTTGACGTATTTCGGTTTGGAGTCGTCCAGCACGCGCCCGCCAAAGGCGATGATGTTGCCGCGCAGATCGAAGATGGGCGTCATGACCCGCTTCCAGAACAGGCAGTAGATGCGGCCCGATTGGCTGCGCTTGAACAGGCCGCTGGCGTCCAGTTCCTGCTGGTTGTAGCCCTTATCCCGCAGGAACTGATACAGAGCTTGTCCGTCGTTGGGGGCATAGCCGAGGCCGAACCGAACGATGGTCTTATCGTCCAAGCCGCGGCGGCGCCAGTAGGCGCGGGCCTGACGGGCCTCCTCCACCGTGGAGTTGAGGCAGGCATGGAAGAACCGCGCGGCCTCCTTGTTCATCGAGAGGATGCGGCTGCGCATCCGCCCGGTCTTGTCGTCCTCCTGCGGCTCCGGCATCCCGGCGCGGCCAGCCAGCAGCTTGACGGCCTCGCCATAGCTGATGCTGTTGATCTTTTTCGCAAAGGTGATGGCGTCGCCGCCCGCCCCGCAGCCAAAGCAGTAAAAGCTCTGGGTGTCCGGGTAAACATAGAACGAGGGGGTCTTCTCACTGTGGAAGGGGCACAGCCCGCCGTACAGGCGGCCCTTCCGTTTCAGTTGGACATAGCTGCCCACCAGATCCACGATGTCCGTCCGGCGGGTCAGCTCTTCAATATATTCGTGTGGGATCATTTTGTCTTTTCCCTGCTCCCTTTATAATACGTGCCACTTGCGGGGCACGAACACATCCTCAAAGGTCCGGATGGCGAACTCGTCGCTCATGCCGCTGATGTAGTCGGTCACGGCCCGGTCCCTGCCCTCCTGATAGGCCAGCTGCAAGTAGAAGTTGGACATCTGGTCGATGTGGGTCAGGTAATACTCGTACAGCTCCGTGAGGACCTTTTCCACTTTTTGCTCTTCCCGCTTGGCGGTGCAGTCGGTGTAGACGTTGGCGTACATGAAATCCTTCAGAGCGAGGAAGGCTTCTTCCTCCTCGCTGCCCACGGCCACATCGCCGTCGCTGTGGAGCAGGATGCTGTGGATCATGGTCGTGATGCGCTGGGATTTCGTCTCGCCCAGCACCGCCGTGCACTCCTTGGGGAGGGTGGCCGGGTCCAGCACCCCGGCGCGGACTGCATCCTCGATATCGTGGTTGACGAAGGCGATCTGGTCCGCCATCCGAACGATGCGCCCTTCCGGCGTGGCCGCCCATGTGCCCTTGGTGTGGGTGATGATGCCGTTGCGCACCTCCCACGTCAGGTTCAGGCCCTTGCCGTCCTTTTCCAGCTTATCCACGACCCGCAGACTCTGGCGGTAGTGCTTGAAGCCGTCCGGGCAGAGCTTGTCCAGCGCGCTTTCGCCCGCGTGGCCGAAGGGAGTGTGCCCAAGGTCGTGGGCCAGACTGATGGCTTCGGTCAGGTCCTCGTTCAGCCGCAGGGCGCGGGCAATGGTGCGGGCGATCTGCGAAACTTCCAGCGTATGCGTCAGCCGGGTGCGGTAGAGGTCGCCTTCCGGCGAGAGGAAGACCTGCGTCTTCTGCTTGAGCCGCCGGAACGCCTTGCAGTGGAGCACGCGGTCCCGATCCCGCTGGAACACGGGGCGGATGGGGTCCTGCGGCTCCGGCCTTGCCCGGCCCCGGCTGGCATCGCTGAAGGTCGCCCATGGGGCAAAGGTCAGCCGCTCGATCTCTTCGGTACGCTGGCGTACATCCATCCGAAATCCCTCGCTTTCGTTTCTGCGCCCCCTTCCCCGCCGCTATTTTAGCAAAATAGCCCTGTCGAAGGGGGAAAATCGCTGTCATTCCAAAAAATAAACCTCTCCGTCACGCTTCGCGTGCCAGCTCCCCTAATAGGGGAGCCCTTGGCATTGCGGTCAAGCTGCTGGCTTCCACCTCTTAAAAGGGTGCGTAAAACGGCTTCGAAACGCGCACCTGCGCTGCGCCCCGCGTCAGCTCCCGGAGCTGTTCCAGCAAAGGCGGCTCCGTGCCTTCGGGCATCTGCCAGCGCAGGGTCACGCGGTCGGTGAACTGGGGGTCTGCAAGCTTCGCCCCCGCCCCGTTGATGAGCAGAGCCGCCCGCTCATAGAGCGAGTAGTCCACCGTGACTTCCAGCTCCACCACGCTGCGCACCGTGACGACCTCGGCGGCTTCCAGCGCACGGGCCGTGGCGGTGGTGTAGGCACGGACAAGGCCGCCCGTGCCCAGCAGCACGCCGCCGAAGTACCGGGTGACCACCACGATCAGATCGGTCAGGCCGCTGTGCTGCAGCACCTCCAGCGCAGGGGTGCCGGCCGTCTTGGCGGGCTCGCCGTCGTCGGAATAGCGCTCCCGGTTGCCCTCTCGCAGACGGTAAGCGTACACGTTGTGCCGCGCCGTGCGGTTGGCCGCCCGCACCTGCTCCAGAAAGGCCACGGCCTTTTCCTCACTGTCTGCAAACGAGAGCTGCGCAATGAAGCGGCTCTTCTTCTCTTCGTATTCTCCGATGGCCGTGCCTCGGATGGTGCGGTAATCCTCCACTGTGGTTCCTCCTGCATGTTATTCAAAACAAGTATAACATAAATCGTCCGTTGTGCAACCACTGCCGCATACGTTTTTATGTCAAGGGCATCTTCCTGTACTGCTGCCCGCATGTCCTCTGCCAGAAAAAAGTGCAACAAAAAAATCGGCCAAGCCTTGCAGCTCAGCCGATCTTTTGTTAGAAGAAAGCAGATGATCACTTCGTAAAGAGCTGGATCCACTGATGGCCCCAAGTACTGGAGCTGTTGTAGTAGTAGCCAACACCCATTGCACGAGCTTCGGGATCCAGAATGTTTGCGCGATGGCCTTCGGAATTCATCCAGGCATTCACGACTTCTTCAGGAGAAACGCTGCCCCATGCGGCATTCTCGCCAGCAGCGGCATCCGTCACGCCGTACTCGCTGAGAACAGTGTACCACTTGGTACCATTGGGACGAACGTGAGAATTGACGGTTGCGATCTCTTCGGCGCGCCGCTGAGCAGCTGCGGTGAGCTTTGCATCGCCCATGACCAGGGGCTGCAGGCCGTACTTTGCACGCTCGGCATTGACCAGATCCAGAACTTCCTGACGGTAGTTGCTGGTGTAAGAGTTTTCGGGGCAAGAGAAGATCAGCACCCAGTAGTTGTTGTAAACGCCGCCTTCGTAGTGGCCCACGCTCATGGTGGTCACATCCGCATTCAGCATGCGCTCACGTGCGAAATCAATGTTCATCCACTGATCCACCGCTGCATCGGGGGTAGAAACGCCAGCTATGTAGTTTTCGCCAACGGACGCATCGTTGATACCATTCTCGGCGAAGATGGTGAAATCGCGCTGACCGTTGGGACGAACGTAAGAGTAAGAAACAGCCAGCTCTTCAGCGCGCTCCTGAGCGGCATTGTTGTGGCTGCTGTCGCCCAGCTGAACGGGCTTCAGGCCAGCCTTTGCGCGCTCGTTGTTTACGCGGCGCAGGAACTCGTTCTGATAAGCTTCGTCCTGAAAGCTGATGTAGGAATTTTCTTCTTCGATGGAGGCAGAAACCGAAGCCTCAGCTGCGTTTGCAGTAACGGGCTTAAGAGATGCAGCACCAAAAACCACAGCCAAAGTCATAGCTGCTGCTGCGATATTCTTCAGGGTGCGCATCTCGAGTTTCATAAGACATCCTCCGTAAGCTTTTGTATATAAAAGCTTTTTTGCATTCATGTGAATGCGTACTGCAACACATTTGCAACTCTTCCGTTTCAAATGTGTTGCTTTTGTGCAACAAAAGTATCACAATAGCATCTCATCGTCAAGGGGTTTCTGTCAATTTTTTGAGAGAAAATGCAAAAAAATCAAAATTTCCCGTTCCGAAAACGTTTCACAAGCGCAACAGGTTCATCCAAGATACCGTAAATTTGTTACGTCCGTGTTGCACTTCACCGTTTTCAGGATTGTTTCGTCACACTTAACGTGTTGCATTTTATTTTTCTACACCTTTTCTGCAATGTTTTTCATGCATTTTTCTGTATGTTTATTCGCTTATATGCATATTTCAAAGTGTAACAGACTTTTGTGTGCGCTTTTTCCGTCTCACTCCCCTTCCGCAGCCCTTTTCTGGGCTGCAGCCGGCCTTTGGCTGTACTTTCTGCAACAAAAAACAGCACAGGTAGCCTTTTCTGGGCCATCTGTGCTGTGCCATATTCCTTACATAAAAAGAAGAGCGGCTCC
>ENA-OPWH01001177-OPWH01001177.1-human-gut-metagenome-genome-assembly--contig:-NODE-1177-length-17080-cov-1.951366_pt1 | contig 17080 bp, 7 predicted proteins | sample MGYA00241506_ERZ502004 | MGnify/ENA primary metagenome ERZ502004 (study PRJEB25962, sample SAMEA2043049) | human gut metagenome | biome: human gut; feature: human-associated habitat; material: faeces... | reverse complement strand
ACTCTTTCAGTTCTTTCTCAATATAATCGAAATACTGGGTACGTGTATAGCGTTCTGCCAATTCAGAAGAGACTTCTTCCGTAAATGCTGCGTTACCATACAAGTCCATGATGTAATAATACTGTAAAGCACGGATAAAACGGACTTCCGCACGTTGCATGGAAGACGTCCCGCCATCATCCGGAATCTGCTCCAAGAAAAAGTTACACAACGTGACAGTAAAATAAAGACGATAATATAGTCCGATAGAGAATGCGGCACTCGCTCCATAAGAATTGTGGAGCATTTCATCCATACCGGTATCTGTGAGCCATATCCAGTGTGCCTCATCCGTAGTGAGCTCATTCAGGTTCCATGCCATGCGGAAAAACTCTGAACGTCCTTCGTCCATGTCGTCAATATCCGCATTACCGCTCGGGCCGGTCTGTCCGGTCAAACAGAAACTTGCATATATCTTGTTAAAAAGAGCATTTTGATCCAAAGTCATGGTTTGCTGCGGATTGATAGGCTTTACATCCAAATCTCCCACACAAGACGAAAACCCTATCATAAGTGTAAAGGCAGCAACCGGAATTAATGATTTCATATTGTTGAATTTCATACTATTCTTAGTTTTAAAGGATTAAAAATTAAGGCTGAGTCCGAAAATTCCCACCAGAGGACGAGGATAGATACTGCCATCATATCCACCGTTGATTTCAGGATCCAGACCTTTGTACTTGGTTATCGTAAACACATTCTGGGCCGTGAGATAAGCACGCCCGCTGATTTTCTGCCCGAACAATTTGTCGAAAGAATAGCCCAGCGTAATGTTGTCACACTTCAAGAAAGAGGCATTCTGGATGAAATAATCAGAAAGGGCATCCAGGGCATCCACTTTCTTCCAGTTCTTGGCCAGTGACATCTGAGGCACATTGTGCCATGCATTGCCCGAATAAATACCGGTAACCGACAAATCAGAACGGCTACATTCAACAGCATTATAAGCATAATTACCCAGACTAGCACGCAGCGAGAAACTAAAATCCCAATTTTTATAAATCAATTTCGAGGAAAGTCCCATCAATACGTCCGGGTCTGATTTCTTATAGAAATAACGGTCGTTGTCATTGATGATGCCATTATTGTCACGGTCTACGAATTCGCCCTCTATCGGCTGGCCTTTCTCATCATAGACTTGCTGATAGGTGTAGAAGGCAGAGACAGCTTCGCCTACGGAATATCCCTTGATTCCATTGGAACCACTATCACCAACGGCAATTCCTCCATGACGAATGATGTATTTGTCACCTGTACTCTTCACCAGCTCGTCTATTTCATTAGTGTTGTGTGTCAGATTGAATCCCAACTCCCAACGCCAATCCTTCTGCTGAATGGCTCTCCATGTCACTGCAAATTCAAAACCCTTATTATGCAGTGAACCGATATTGCTCGTCACCTTATTCTTGAAATTGGAACCGGCAGCTACATAAACATCATTAATCAAATCCTTCGTCTTGCGATAGTAATAATCAAAATTGGCAGTGATTCTGTTGTCCAGGAATCCCAAATCAACCCCAATGTTATAAGTAGTGGTCTTTTCCCAGGTCAAGTCATTATTATAGGCATCCGGACGGTAAGTGATGCCATTACCCAAAACTGGATAATATGCTCCTTCCGAATTGGGGGTATATGAAGCAAAATAGGTATAATCGCCAATGCCTTCCTGCTGTCCGGTGATACCATAACCTGCACGAAACTTGAAATCGGAAACAGCATCCACATCTTTCAAGAAACCCTCCTCTTTCACCTTCCATGCCAATGCAACGGACGGGAACAATCCCCAACGGTTCTTTTTAGAGAAACGGGAAGAGCCATCATCACGCAAGGTGAAGGTCAGCAGATAACGGTCGAGTAAAGAATAGTTCATACGGCCAAAGAAAGAAACCAGATAGTTCTCCGTCTTGTAGAGTGTATTTTCTGACGGATTATAGATTTCACCGGCATGTTCAAGGTTCGTATCAGGGTAAGTTCCATAATAATAGTAATCTGTCTCTTTGTGGAAATGCTGCCATTCATAACCGGCCATGATATCAAAATGGTGCGCTTTCCCGAAGTCCTTCATGTACTGTGCATACATGTTCAATGACAAATTGTATGTATCTTGTGTATTCCAACCGACACGTCCATAATAATAATTGTCAAGGTCAAAACGGTTGTAATTCTTGTTGGACTTGCCGCTTGCCACATCCATACCACCATTAACATGCAAATGCAAATCCTCGAAACCATGAATCTTATAATCCAGTTCAATGTTCCCCATCAGCACTTTTGACTTTCCTTTATCCGAACGGTTATTCAGCATCCCGACGGGATTGGCCGTAGCCAAAGTATTGATGTTGTATCCCCATTCAGAATCTTTCCAGTCTACTGCTTCGGGCCATTCCCAATATCCACCAAAGTTTTTATCATAAAATTCCGTCCCGCCATAAACCGGCTTGGTAGGGTCCATTGAAGTGGCAGCTCCAATGGCATCGGTATTGGCATAGCTTGTCACAGAATACATGCCCTTTGCGTTGAAGTTAACCTTCAAATGCTCATCAAAAAGAGAAGGGGAAAGATTCACACTGGCCGTATAACGCTCAAAACTTGATGTTTTCAGGATACCTTGCTGATTGGTGTAGCCCAGGGAAACACGATAAGGCATATTTTTCAATCCACCGGAAACAGTGATATTATGGTCGGTACTGACTGCCGTACGATAAATCTCGTCCTGCCAGTCGGTATCGGCAAAAAGATGCTCGCCCTGAGCATTCATATATCCTAATGCCTGATATTCCGCACTCGCCAGAAACTCTTCATCAGAATAACCATATGTGTTCTGTACAAGTTTCATGAACTCTTTGGCATTCAGTACATCCAGTTTGTCCGTAACCATGCTGACGGACACATTACCATTATAAGAAATACGGGGTTTAGAGTTACTCTGTCCTTTCTTAGTAGTAATCAGGATAACGCCATTGGAGGCACGGGAACCATAAATAGCTGTAGCCGAAGCATCTTTCAACACAGTAAAACTCTCTATATCAGCCGGATTCACCAAAGCCAATGGATTGGACATTCCTTGCACTCCATAATTATCCATGGCAAGTCCGTCAATTACAATCAACGGGTCATTACTGGCATTCAATGAAGAACCGCCACGGATACGAATAGTGGCACTGCCACCCGGCTCACCACCATTGTTAACAACACTGACACCGGCAATCTTGCCTTGCATCATGTCTTGGGCAGATGTCGTCAGCCCCTTGTTCATTTCATCCGGTTTAATTGCCGTTACAGACCCGGTCAAATCATTTTTCCTAGCCACACCGTAACCGATGACCACAACCTCATCCAACAATTCACTGTCTTCCTGCAGGGTCACGACTACACTGGAAGCTGCAACCACCTCCTGAGTCTTATAACCGATAAAAGAAACTACCAAAGTAGAACCTTTGGGTACATTCAGTGAAAAATTACCGTCAAGATCGGTGATAGTCCCGTTTGTGGTATTTCCTTTTTCTACTACACTTGCACCTATCACTCCACCCAGGGCATCTTTAACATGCCCTTTCACAGTGATGCTTTGTGCATAAGTGCCTACTGACAAGAATAGCCCTAGGATTAAGGGCAGAATCATCCGATAGATTCTAAGATTAACTTGCTTCATGCATTCAATAAATTAAAGTTAACAATATCAATTATCTGTATATTTGTACGTAAGAAAGTATCTGTAACCAGGAGTCTATTCTTCCGCTATCAAATTCAAGTCTTGCCTTTCACCGGCAAATTTAGAGCAACATCATTTTCCCCGAAAGCAGATATCGGACATAAGAGGATAAAAAAAGGACAAACCCTCACCAGATATATTCTGATGAGGGTTTGTCCTTGTAAAAGCGGCATTATTCTGCCGCGTATTGTTTAGGGGGAAGTCCGAACTCTGCCTGAAAACATTTAGAAAAATAAGAGTGATTGGAAAAGCCTACCATATACATTACCTCTGCCACTGTAAACTTTTTCTGCTGCAACAACATGGCTGCTTTTTTCATGCGGATGGACTTGATATATTCCACAGGGGTCATTCCCGTCAGCTGTTTCAGTTTGCGGTACATCTGCTTGTTGTTGGTCGCCGCCCAGTCACAAAGAGTATTCACATTCAGCTCGGAATCCGAAATATGCTCTTCTATCAAGCGGGTGACATTTGCCAGAAATTTCTCGTCATACGAAACGGCCTCTATCGCTTTCGGAGTAGCAAGTACCTCCATACGCGCCTTGGCCTCATGAGTCTGCTTGCTGGAGAGTAACTGCTCTACCCGCAAGAGCAGGATATCCGGCTCGAAAGGTTTGGCTATGAAGGTATCAACGTGTAACTGTATACTCTCAAGTTCTGTCTCCTTATCACTCTTAGCCGTCAGCAGAATGATCGGGATGGTGGATGTAGGGATATGTTTTTTCAAACGCCGTACCATCTCTAACCCATCCATTACAGGCATCATTACATCCGAAACAATCAAATCGGGCAGCAATTCCATGACAAGCTCCAATCCGGATTTGCCATTTTCTGCCACACGACAGCGATATTTGGCATGCAGAATCTGGTAAATGAATTCCGCCACTTCCGCATTATCATCTACAATCAATACAAGAGGAGCATCCGGTGAAAGAATATCCGGTGATGAATCAGGTACCCCTACCGGAGCTGTCTGCTCTTGATTCACAACCGGCAAAGTCAGGGTTACCGTAGTACCAACATTCTCCTCTGACATCAGCCGAACATTGCCACCATGCAATTCCGTATAGGTTTTCACCAAATAAAGTCCGATTCCAGTTCCCTCATTTTTTCCCGCAGTCTTGGATGATTGGAAGAAACGCTGGAAAATATACGGTTGGTCCTGAACTGGTATTCCGGTACCGGTATCTGCCACAGAAATATACACCTCCCTCCCACCTTCGGGAGCATCCAAAGAAAGAGTAACGGTTCCGCCTTCCGGCGTATATTTTACAGCATTGGAAAGCAGATTATCCAAAACAGACTCCAACTTGATGGCATCCATCTGAATGTATAGTTGTTCCCGATTCGTCCGAAATTCACAAGCGAGCTGTTTTTCCTTCATTTTTCCTTCTGTATAGAGTGCAAGCAAATCACGTGCAAAAGAGACCAGTTCTATCTGTGATAAAATCAATAAAGTCCTATTGCCGCTATCCACCCGGTTCAAGTCCAGCCCTTGATGAATCAATGAATTCAGTTTCATGGCATTGCGCTGAACCAATTCGAGCTGCTTCTTCTCCTGCTGATTCCTAATTTCCGGCAACATCCTGCTGATAGGGGCAATAATCATACTTAAAGGTGTCTTGAGGTCATGGGAAAGATTGGTAAAGAATTCCAGTTTGGCACGCGACTGTTCCAAAATCTTCTCCTTTTCCAAATGTTCCAGCTTCAAGCGGTTTTTCACACGGAAAAAGTGAATGGTCCAAACAATCAAAGCGCAGCATAACAGCATATAAAATGCCTTCGCCCACGAAGTATAGTACCATGGTGGAAGGATATGGACATCCAGACTATATATTTGTTCAAAGGGTTTGCCATAGGAATCCAGCTTACTTGCCATTAACCGATAGTTTCCATAATCCAGATTATTATAAATGATGCGGTTGGTATTGGGAGCCAGAAGAGTCCACTCACGCTCTACCCCTTCCAGACGATATACAATCCTGCTTTTCTCCTCCAGCGAGTAAGGCAAATCCGACAGTTCAAAAGCAAGATTATTCTGGTTGTACTCCAAGTTTATCTGTTCCATAAGACGGATGCTCCGGCAGTTTTTCTCCGAACCGGGCAAATAAAGCCGGTTATTCACATAAAGGGCTGTCAGCAATAACGGGCGTTCCGGATGTTCCGCCAGCAATGCATCCGGGGAGGAAATGGCAAAGCCATCCGCTGTGCCCAAGTATAGTTCACCCTCTTTCCTATCAAAGAACAAGCTGGTAAAACGTTTGTCGGCAATACTCAGGCGTCGCACTTCCAATGTCCGCTGGTCTGCCACCCAAAATCCGTCAGTAGTGGATATCCATATCTTTCCTTCAGCCTCTATCATGGAAAGCACTTCATAATGATTGAAAGCATCGAACGGCAAAACCTTTACCCTATTATCCGAAGGCTCCACACGCATTACTCCACCGGGAAAGCCAATCCAAATACAACCATCCTCGGCACACAAGACAAAATTGGGCCTTTGCCCCTCCTTGAACTCTCCTGAAGCAATATGGGTAATATTATTGGTAGAAGAATTTATTTTCTCAACACTGTTGGCACTACTGAGCAGGGCCAGTGCATTTCCTTCACTGTCGGGAACCATCTGGTTGATGAACATACCCGACAAACCATTGTGTATGGAATAGGTTCCTTCGGCTACATATGGGTGTGTAGAGGCATGCAGCAGTTTATGTTTGTCCACGACAAAAATACCGCCCAAACAAGTAGCTACCCATAACTTTCCATTCTTGTCTTCGAAAAGACCATATGCCCAGTTAGTATTGTAGCGACGGGTACTGTCTACTATACTATAAGGTATAAACTGGCGGCTTTCCTCATCATAGCGGCTGATGCTCCCGTCTGTTGCCACCCAAAGGTATCCGTCCCGGTCTTCATACAACTGTCGTACCCGGTTATGGGTCAAAGGAAAATTCTTATCTCCCATCTTGTACCAGGTAACATCCCTGCCCTTTCCCGGCACCCGGCCTTCCGGCCTTTCCTTCTCAGAAAACGTGAAACGGATAAGTCCATTTGTTCCCCCAAACCAAAAATTACCATGCACATCACGCAACATGGAATAAAACTGGTTTCCTTCCCCCGTCCCGGTAATCCGCGATATGGGAACATAGCGTAATGTCTCTTTACAACGTGCCATGGATATGCCATAGTCCGTCCCCAGCCAGATATTCCGTTCACAATCCGCATAAACAGTCCATACAATGTTGTTGGACAGTGACTGGAGGTTCCGCGAATCATGCACGATATGCTGTAAAGGTGAATCTTCTCCGTATATGTACAGTCCATTGTCTGTCCCCACCAACAATTGCCCATATCCATCCAAAGCCATTGATTTGACAGAATTGTCATGAAAAGCATCAATTCTCTGTATTTGCCCGTCGGCAGGAGTATATTTGAAAAGACATCCTTCCGTACCTATCCAAATACATTTCCTCACCGCATCTTCCAACAAAGAGTTTACAAACAGATTACTTTTATTCCTGCTAGCAGGTAGTTCTATCATTTCAAAACGTCCGGTAACGGATGTATAGCGGCAACAGCCATTATAGGTACCAATGTAAAGCTGATGGTCTGAAGAATGGATAAGAGAGTAAATTGTCTGATGAGGGATACCTTCTTTTACGGAAGAAATCTCACGGGTCTGTGGATGATACGTATACAGCCCGTTCAGTGTGCCCAACCACAGCAACCCATCGTACATCACCAGTGTACGGATGTCCGTCGGAAAATCAATTCCCGGTTCCTCATAAGTATCTGTCCGGTAATTGTATATCAATAACCCGTTGTCTGCTCCCAGATAAAGATAGGTACTGTCTACTACTTCTCCGCAATAAATACGCGTATTGCTACGTTCGCCAAAAATGAAATGCGGTTGGGTGGAATAGCCGTCATAGCTGAACAGACCTTTATCCGAACCTATCCATATCAGTCCTTGTGTATCTTGCAGAAAACAGCTGATGACAGATGCCTCTGTCCCTAAACTGATATTCTGAAACAACCGGTAATCGGGCTTCTGTGCCCACATATGGCAAGGAAGGACAGTCTGTAAAAGTATAAAAACAAAAAGAATATATTTGTACATACTCAAGGTTATATTCATTAAAGGTCCGGACAAAGATAAGAAACCGCAATCGTTTGCACAAACTTACAACCCGATAAACCTCAACGAATAAGCACAATTTACCATATTACGTTATTTTTGCAATCGGATTAGGGAAGTTTACCTTATCTTTGTCCTCAAAACTATACCATGAATAAACCGCAGATTACCATCAAGGATATTGCCCGGGCGCTGAATGTCTCCCCTTCCACCGTGTCAAGAGCGCTGAAAGACAATCCGGACATCAGCAAGGAAACTCGTGACCTTGTCCATGCCTATGCGCGCGAACATAACTACAAGCCCAATGTACTGGCCGTAAATCTCCGCGCAAGCCGCAGCAATACCATCGGCGTCATTGTCCCCCAACTGGTACACCACTTCTTTTCCTGCGTATTGAGCGGAATTGAGAAAGCGGCGGCAAATGCCGGATATAATATCATAGTGGCGCAGAGCAGCGAATCGTACGAGCAGGAAGTGAAGATTGTGCATTCTTTCCTTGCCGCCCGTGTCTGCGGAGTCATCGCTTCACTTGCCAAGGACACTTCCCAATACGACCATTACCAGGAGCTACTGAACAACGATATTCCCATCGTCTTTTACGATCGTATCTGCACGGGGCTGAAAACCGAGCGAGTGGTGGTGGACGATTATGCCGGCTCCTTTGCCGCCGTGGAATACATGATACAGACCGGATGCAAGCGTATCCTTTTCTATGGTGCGGCTCCCCACCTGGAGATTACCAAAAATCGCCGGAACGGCTACCTGGATGCCATGAAGAAGTATAAAATTCCGGTGGACGACAGCATGATTCTGTTGTGCGACACCCGTGAACGTGCCATCTCCATCACTCCCGACCTGCTGGAAAGCGAAGACCGCCCTGACGGTTTCTTTGCCATCAACGACGAGACAGCTTCGGGCATACTGTATGCCTGCAAACTGGTCGGCGTAAAAGTTCCCGATGAAGTATCCATCTGCGGATTCACCGACGGAGCCATTGCGCAAAGCACCGACCCGAAGCTGACTACCGTGGAGCAGCATGGCGAGGAAGTAGGTAAAAGCGCTTTCAGCATTCTGACCGGAAAGCTGGAGGGAGAAGAGAAAAGCAACAACAAGATAGTACGTACCAATCTGGTGATAAGAGGAACTACGAAATAATAAAACATATTAAACCATCATGAAAGTAAAACCCGATTTAAGTTTCTGGAAGCTGTGGAACATCAGCTTTGGTTTTTTCGGCGTACAGATTGCATATGCTTTGCAGAGTGCAAACATCAGCCGTATCTTTTCCACTTTGGGTGCAGACCCGCATAATTTGAGTTATTTCTGGATATTACCGCCGTTGGCAGGTATCATTGTACAACCCATTGTGGGAGCCGCCAGTGACAAGACCTGGACACGCTTCGGACGGCGCATCCCTTATCTGTTTATAGGTTCGTTGGTGGCCGTACTCGTCATGTGCCTGCTACCCAATGCCGGAAGCTTCGGCATGGCAGTAAGTACAGCCATGATTTTCGGACTGGTATCGCTGATGTTCCTCGACACCTCCATCAATATGGCCATGCAACCCTTCAAAATGATGGTGGGTGACATGGTGAATGAGAAACAAAAAGGGCTCGCCTACTCCATCCAGAGTTTTCTCTGCAATGCAGGCAGCCTGGTAGGCTATCTCTTCCCGTTCATCTTTGCATGGATTGGCATCAGCAATACAGCTCCCCAAGGAGTAATCCCCGACTCGGTGATTTACTCATTCTACATCGGAGCAGCCATCCTTATCTTCTGCGTTATCTACACTTCGGTCAAAGTAAAAGAGATGCCGCCTGCCGAATATGCAGAGTATCACGGCATCACCGAAGAAGAGGAACATGAAAAGACCAACATGCTGAAGCTGCTCATCAAGGCTCCGAAAGCATTCTGGACTATCGGACTGGTACAGTTCTTCTGCTGGTTTGCCTTTATGTTCATGTGGACCTATACCAACGGCAGTATCGCTGCCAATGCTTTTGACGCCCCTACAGTGGAGCACCTGGTAGATGGTGTGACCAAAATAGTACTCGACACCAAGAGCCTGCAATATCAGAATGCCGCCGACTGGGTAGGCGTACTGTTTGCCGTGCAAGCCATCGGCTCTGTGCTTTGGGCCATCTGCATACCGATGTTCAAGGACCGCCGCCGCGTCTACTCACTCAGCCTTGTTCTGGGAGGTATAGGTTTCATTTCCACCTATTTTATGCATAATCCGTATATGTTGTTCATTTCCTTCCTGCTGATAGGTTGTGCATGGGCTGCCATGCTGGCACTGCCGTTCACCATCTTGACCAATGCACTGAGCGGAGGACATATGGGTACCTACTTAGGTCTTTTCAATGGTACCATCTGTATTCCACAGATTATTGCGGCAGCTTTGGGCGGCAGTATTCTGTCCTTGTTTACTCCGAAAGGAGTACTGCCCCCCGAAATCAATATGCTTGTATTGGCAGGAGTGATGCTGATAATAGGTGCTTTCTGTGTATATTTAATTAAAGAGACTAAGGGAGAGAAATAGAACCAAGCTCCTACTTCTGCACACAGATGACACAGATAAGGCAGATGAACATGGATTATTAGACAAACTTATCCATGTTCATCTGCCTTATCTGTGTCATCTGTGTGCTATATTATCTTTTTTAATCCCCTCCCTTCCCCTTTCACTATTTTTGTCCTCACTCTTCTCTTTTATTTCCGCATATTGCGTATCTTTACGGCGATAACTACAGAAAACACGTCGCCATGAAAAAATACCTCAAGACCGATGAATGGAACATCATCGAAGACCAATTCCACCCCGACCGTCAACGGATGTCGGAAAGTATATTCAGTCTCGGAAACGGACGTTTCGGGCAACGGGGGTATTTTGAGGAGCCTTACAGCAGTGACAGTTACCGTGGTTCATTTGTGGCCGGCATCACTTTCCTGGACAAAACCCGCGTAGGATGGTGGAAGAACGGATTTCCCCCATATTACACCCGTATACCCAAGGCTGCTGACTGGAGCCGCATCAACCTGCGCCTCATCGATGAGGAACTCGATTTGGCAGGCTGGGATGTCGACAGCTTCAACCGCCGCCTGGATATGAAGGAAGGTATCTCCTACCGGGACATGGAGGTGACGTCTCCTCGCGGAAACCAGCTCCACATCCATGTAGAGCATATCACAAATATGGCAAGACCCAACCTCTGTCTCATCAAGTACAGCGTGTCTTCCATCAACTATACCGGCAGAATCTCACTCGTGCCCATCCTTGACGGGAATATAGTAGACGATGCCGACCTGCCAAACCTGAAAATATGGAACATACTGCGTTCCGGTTCTACCAGCAGCTGTGCCTATCTCTGGACACAGACCCGCCGGGAAGATGCACAAGTGTGCTACGCCATGACTTACCAATTCTTCAAAAACAACAAGGAAACCACTGCCAACCCCATACGGATAGAAAAGGAAAAGCAGACCGGTTTCAGCGTAGGTGCCGACGTAAAACCCGGAGACAACGTGACACTCATCAAATACACCGCCATCGCTTCTTCTCTTTACCACGAACGGAGTGAATTGGTGGAGCACTCCATGACCGAGGCACGCGAAGCCAAGAGCATAGGCTGGAATACGCTGGTAGAAGAGCATCGAAGGGCCTGGCAGGAAATCTGGGACGAAACGGATGTCGTCATCGAAGGGGACCCGGAAGCGCAACAAGGTATCCGGTACAACATATTCCAGCTGTATCAGACTTACCGGGGAGATGATCCGCGCCTGAACATCGGCCCCAAAGGATTCACCGGAGAAAAATATGGCGGAAATACTTATTGGAACACGGAACTGTGTTGTGTACCGTTTTTTCTGCTCTCCACTCCCAAAGAGATTGCAAAGAACTTGCTGGCATATCGGTACAACCAGCTTCCCAAAGCCATCGAAAACGCCCGTAAACTGGGTTTCAAGGACGGTGCAGCGTTGTTTCCGCAGGTAACCAACAATGGAGAGGAATGCCACAGTGAGTGGGAAATAACCTTCGAGGAAATCCACCGTAACAATATCATTGTCTATGCCATCGTTCAGCATGCAGCGCTGACGGGCAATATGGACTATATCGCTAAATATGGCCTGGAAGTAATGATTGCCGTCAGCCGTTTCTGGAGCCAACGGGTATCCTTCTCCCAACCCAAACAGAAATATGTCATACTGGGGGTTACCGGCCCGGATGAATACGAAAACAATGTGGACAACAACTGGTACACTAACTATTCCTGTATACAGTGCCTCAAGATGACCCTCCGTTTTCTGGAAATGGTGGCACAGCAATATCCAGATGAATATGCCCACATACGCCGCATCACCAATCTCGACCAAGTGAAGGAAAGTGCCCGGTGGAGAGACATCATCGAACACATGTATCTGCCGGAAGACAAGGAACGGGGTATTTTTATCCAAAATGACGGCTATATGGATAAAGTACTGGAAAGTACAGATAACATTCCTGCCGAAGAACGCCCCATCAACCAACATTGGTCATGGGACCGCATTCTGCGCTCTTGCTACATCAAGCAGAGTGACGTGTTGCTCGGACTTTACCTCTATTATTTCTATTTTGACACGGAAACCGTCCGCCGCAATTTCGAGTTCTATGAGCCGATGACCGTACACGAATCCTCCCTTTCTCCCCACATCCATTCCATCCTGGCTGCACGCATCGGCAAAGTGGAAAAAGCTTACCAGCTTTTCCTGCATGCCACACGGCTTGACCTGGACGACTACAACAACGAAGCAGACCAAGGTCTGCACATAACCAGTATGCCCGGCAGCTGGCTGGCCATTGTACGCGGATTTGCAGGTATGCAGGTGCTGAAGGAGACGTTGTGTTTCTCCCCTGTCATACCGCAAAAATGGGACAGCTATTCATTCAAGGTGAATTATCTGAAAAACACACTTCACATACGGGTAGGAAAAGAAATCGAAATCTCGCTTACAGCAGGCAGCAAAGTGGACATACAAGTCTACGGACACCCATATACGCTGGAACGGGGGACGGAATTGAAAATTAATATGCCAATGTGCCAATGACCTGCGGCGTGATAGCGCAGCATAAACATTGCGCAGCCAATTAGCACATTGGCACATTAAATCATCATTTATCCTATAACCGGGAGAACATTTGGTTGTTTTCCCGGTTTTATGTTTTTATATATACCTGAACGAATAACTATATACTTGTTTACCAATGAAAAAAATGTTTCTTTTCGCCCTGGTCATGGCGTTGCTCATCACGTCGTGCGGGCAAAAACAAAAGGGTAGCAATACCCTTATCCGACCGGTGAAGACTGCGCAAGTCAGTTCACAGTCGGTTATCCGCAAAGACTTCTCCGGAATAGTGGAAGCCGTGGAATATGTGAGACTTGCCTTCCGCGTCAGCGGACAAATCATCAGCCTCCCGGTTGTAGAGGGACAGCGGGTAAAAAAGGGGCAACTGATTGCCGCCATCGACCCACGCGACATCTCCCTGCAATATGCAGCCGACAAGGCTGCCTACGAAACAGCTGCCGCACAAGTGGAACGTAACAAACGGCTGCTTGGCCGCCAGGCTATCTCCGTGCAGGAATACGAAATCAGCGTAGCCAACTATCAGAAAGCAAAATCCACTTACGAGTTGTCCGGCAACAATATGCGGGATACGCGGCTGACAGCCCCTTTCGAGGGTTCCATCGAAAAACGGCTGGTAGAGAACTATCAGCGTGTCAATGCAGGAGAAGGGGTTGTACAGCTGGTAAATACACAGAAGCTACGAATCAAGTTCACCGTACCGGATGATTATCTCTATCTGCTCCGTGCCAAGGACGTAAAGTTCAAGGTGGTGTTCGACAGCTACCCCACAGAGGCTTTCGATGCCAGACTGGAAGAGTATCTTGACATCTCCACAGCAGGGACGGGTATTCCGGTGACAATAACAATTGACGACCCGCACTTTGACCGTACACGTTATGACGTAAAACCGGGATTCACATGCAAAATAAAGCTGGCATCGGATGTCGCTCCCTTTCTGGAAGAAAAGCTGATGAATGTACCGTTAAGCGCCGTATTTGGCGACAGTGAAAACCGGAAAACGTATGTATGGGGGGTGGAAGGTAATAAAGTCAGTCGCCGCGAAGTGACCGTTTATTCTCCAACGGGAGAGGCAAACCTGCTTATTTCTAAAGGGTTGGAACCGGGAGAAACCGTTGTGACGGCCGGAGTATACCAGCTGACAGAAGGAGAAGCAATAAAGGTACTAATGTGATTAATCACATTGGCACATTACATTCCCCATTTATCTAAAAAATATTCATTATGAATCTAGCCCAATATTCATTAGACAACACGAAGATTATCTATTTCTTTCTTGCTGTGTTGCTTATCGGAGGGATTTCTTCCTTCGGAAAGCTAGGGAAGAAAGAAGATGCTCCCTTCGTCATCAAGTCAGCGGTTATCATGACCCGTTATCCGGGAGCCGAGCCGGCAGAAGTGGAACGTCTGATAACAGAGCCTATCTCTCGCGAGATACAAAGTACGAGTGGTGTGTACAAGATTAAATCGGAATCTATGTACGGGCTTTCCAAAATCACATTTGAATTGCAACCGTCACTATCGGCAAGTTCCATTCCGCAAAAGTGGGACGAGCTACGTAGGAAGGTACTCAATATACAACCGCAGTTGCCGAGTGGTGCATCTACGCCGACTGTGTCGGACGATTTCGGCGATGTATTCGGTATCTATTACGGTCTGACGGCCGATGATGGTTTCTCCTACGACGAGATGCGAAACTGGGCGGAACGGATTAAAACACAAGTCGTCACTGCCGACGGTGTGATGAAAGTGGCACTGTTCGGAGTACAGACAGAGGTAGTAAATATCTTCATCTCGACCAATAAACTGGTAAGGAGATCAGATTTTCTCCTAATATCGATACTAACGACCTTAATACTAAGATTAACGCAGCAAGAAAGTTTATCGAAAAGGGTAGCAAGGTTAAGGTTTCGATGAGATTCCGAGGCAGAGAGATAGCTCATACAGAAGGAAGTATGCATGTGCTTACAGACTTCGCCAAGGAGCTTGAAGATATTGCCGTTATCGAAAAGGGCTATCTCGATCCTCCTTCCAATATCATGCACGTAAACGGAAAACGTGCTATCGGTATCGGTGTCTCTACCGACCCGCAACGGGACGTAGTGCAGACAGGTGAAAACGTAAAAGCCAAACTGAGTGAACTACTCCCGCTTATGCCCGTAGGACTGGAATTGCAAAGTCTTTATCTGGAAAACGAAATAGCCAACGAAGCCAATAACGGATTTATCATCAATCTGATTGAGTCCATCTTAATTGTAATTGTGATTATCATGCTGGTAATGGGACTTCGTGCCGGTGTCCTGATTGGCTCATCGCTGATATTTTCTATCGGAGGTACACTACTTATCATGTCTTTCTTTGGTGTCGGACTGAATCGTACGTCGCTGGCGGGATTCATTATCGCAATGGGTATGCTGGTAGACAATGCCATTGTGGTGACGGATAATGCACAGATTGCCATTGCTCGTGGAGTAAACAGGCGAAAGGCATTGATAGACGGTGCCACAGGACCGCAATGGGGATTACTCGGAGCCACTTTCATTGCTATCTGTTCATTCCTGCCACTTTATCTGGCCCCGTCTTCGGTAGCGGAAATCGTGAAGCCGTTGTTTGTGGTACTCGCCATTTCGCTGGGATTGAGTTGGATACTTGCATTGACACAGACGACCGTATTCGGTAATTTTATCCTGAAAGCCAAAGCGAACGGTGATGCAAAAGACCCATATGACAAGCCTTTCTATCATAAGTTTGCTTCTATTCTCCGGACGCTGATCCGCCGCAAGGTGTTGACGCTGGGTTCTATGGTAGCACTTTTCATCATCTCACTCGTCATCATGGGGACGATGCCACAAAACTTTTTCCCTTCTTTGGACAAACCTTATTTTCGTGCGGACGTATTCTACCCGGACGGGTATAGTATCAACGATGTGGTGAAAGAGATGAAATCGGTGGAAGAACATTTGGTGCAACAGCCGGAAGTAAAGAAAGTATCAATTACTTTCGGAAGTACGCCATTGAGATATTATCTGGCATCTACTTCAGTAGGACCGAAACCGAACTTTGCCAACGTACTGGTAGAACTGACGGACAGCAAATATACGAAGGAATATGAGGAGAATTTCGACGGATATATGAAAGCGAATTATCCGAATGCGATTACCCGCACCAGTCTGTTCAAACTGTCGCCTGCGGTGGATGCCGCTATCGAAATCGGGTTTATCGGTCCGAATGTGGACACGCTTGTGGCGCTCACCAACCAGGCTTTGGAGATTATGCACCGGAATCCGGATTTGATTAATATCCGCAATTCGTGGGGGAACAAGATTCCGGTATGGAAACCTGTGTATAGTCCGGAACGTGCACAACCGTTGGGAGTATCCCGACAGGGAATGGCACAAAGTATCCAGATTGGTACAACGGGAATGACGTTGGGAGAATACCGTCAGGGCGATCAGGTGCTTCCTATTCTGCTAAAGGATAATACGGTGGATTCGTTCCGTATCAATGACTTACGCACGCTTCCGGTGTTCGGCACGGGAAACGAGACAACAAGCCTGGAACAAGTAGTGTCGGATTTTGATTTTCAATACCGGTTCTCTAATGTGAAAGATTACAACCGACAAATGGTGATGATGGCGCAATGTGACCCGCGCCGCGGAGTAAATGCGATTGCAGCCTTCAATCAAGTGTGGTCGCAGGTACAAAAGGAGATTAAAGTTCCGGAGGGATATACGATGAAATATTTCGGAGAGCAGGAAAGCCAGGTAGAATCCAACGAAGCATTAGCCAAGAATCTTCCGTTGACGTTCTTTTTGATGTTTGTTACGCTACTGTTCCTATTCAAGACATATCGTAAACCGACAGTGATTTTGCTGATGTTACCGTTGATATTCATCGGTATCGTGTTAGGATTGCTATTACTTGGCAAATCATTCGACTTTTTCTCTATCCTCGGATTACTCGGATTAATCGGCATGAATATCAAGAATGCAATCGTACTTGTGGAACAGATTGATTTGGAAGCTAAGATGGGAAAGAAGCCGCTTGATGCGGTGGTTAGTGCCACAACG
>ENA-OPWH01001168-OPWH01001168.1-human-gut-metagenome-genome-assembly--contig:-NODE-1168-length-17200-cov-2.867542_pt1 | contig 17200 bp, 10 predicted proteins | sample MGYA00241506_ERZ502004 | MGnify/ENA primary metagenome ERZ502004 (study PRJEB25962, sample SAMEA2043049) | human gut metagenome | biome: human gut; feature: human-associated habitat; material: faeces... | reverse complement strand
CTTCATCCAGGGCCGATGGCTTTTATGAGGGCAGCGGACTTCTCGTTTCCTGGTGTGTGGGGCACTTGGTATCCCCGATGGATGCGGCGGGCTATGACGAGCGTTTCAAGAAGTGGCGCTATGACGACCTGCCGATTTTGCCACAGGAATGGCAGTACATCATCCCTGCCGAGAAAAAAGGACAGTTTGCCGTGCTGCGCTCTCTGATGGAGCGTCCCGACGTGACGGGGCTTGTGTGCGCCACCGACGCCGGGCGCGAGGGTGAGCTGATTTTCCGTTTTGTCTACCAGATGGCGGGCTGCAAAAAGCCGTTCAAGCGCCTTTGGATTTCCAGCATGGAGGACGCCGCGATCCGCGAGGGCTTTGCCCACCTGAAACCGGGGGCCGACTACGACAACCTGTATCAATCGGCCCTGTGCCGGGCGCAGGCCGATTGGCTGGTGGGGATCAACGCCACCCGGCTTTTCTCCATCCTCTATCACAAGACCCTGACCGTGGGCCGTGTCCAGACGCCTACTCTCAATATGCTGGTTGACCGGGAGGCCAAGATCAGCAATTTCAAGAAAGAGAAATACCACGTTGTCCATATCGCGGCGGGCGGCATGGAGGCGGCCAGCGACCGCTTTCTGAACCCCGACGACGCCGACGCCACCAAGACGGCCTGTGCAGGAGCGCAGGCCGTTTGTGTATCGGTAAAGCGTGAGAAAAAGACGGAGCAGCCGCCCCGTCTGTATGACCTCACTTCCTTGCAGCGGGAGGCCAACCGCCTGTTTGGATTTACCGCCAAGCAGACCCTTGACTATGCCCAACAGCTCTATGAAAAGAAGCTGCTGACTTATCCCCGCACCGACAGCCAGTATCTTACCGACGATATGCAGCCTACGGCGGAAAGCATCGTGTCTGGCCTGTGGCCGCTGCTTTCCTTTGCGGCGGGGCTGGACATTGCCCCGCAGTTTGGCCGGGTACTGAACAGCAAAAAGGTATCCGACCACCACGCCATTATCCCCACGATGGAGTTTGTGCAGAAAGGCTTTGACGGGCTGACCGAGGGCGAAAAGAAACTGCTGTCCCTTGTGTGCTGCAAGCTGCTGTGTGCCGTGGCCGCGCCCCATGTGTATGAGGCTGTCACCGCCACATTCACCTGCGCCGGGAACGAGTTCACCGCCAAGGGAAAAACCATTCTCACCCCCGGTTGGAAAGAGATTGAGCGCCGCTTCAAGGCGTCGTTCAAGACCGACGCCGACGAGGACGCGCCGGAGCTGGCACGGGAGCTGCCGGAGATCACCGAGGGCCAGACCTTTGACCCGGTGGAGGCCAGTATCACCGAGCATTTCACCACGCCGCCCAAGCCCTACACCGAAGATACGCTGCTGTCGGCTATGGAACGGGCCGGGGCCGAGGATATGCCGGAGGACGCCGAGCGCCAAGGTTTGGGAACCCCGGCAACCCGCGCTTCCATTCTGGAAAAGCTGGTGCAGATGGGCTTTGTGGAGCGCAAAGGCAAACAGCTACTTCCCACCAAGGACGGCCACAACCTTGTGTGCGTCCTGCCGGAAGTGCTGACTTCTCCCCAGCTCACGGCGGAATGGGAAACCAAGCTGACGGCCATTGCCAAGGGCGAGGCAGACCCAGAGGGCTTCATGGTGGGCATTGAGGAAATGACCCGAAACCTGATTTCCCGATATTCGCAGATCAGCGAGGACGCGCAGAAGTTGTTTCAGACCGAGCGTGTTGTTATTGGCAAGTGTCCCCGCTGCGGCGAAGCTGTCTACGAGGGCAAGAAAAACTATTACTGCGGAAACCGGGCCTGTCAGTTTGTCATGTGGAAGAATGACCGATTTTTTGAGGAACGGGGCAAGACATTCACCCCGAAGATCGCTGCCGCGCTGCTCAAAGACGGAAAGGCAAAGGTAAAGGGCCTGCGCTCCATGAAAACCGGCAAAACCTATGACGGGACGGTGCTTTTGGCCGATACCGGCGGGAAATACGTCAACTACCGCGTGGAGAAAAGAAGCTGACGGAGTAACGTAGCAAGCATAGGAAGTGTAGCCACACTTCCGATAAATCCCTGACCCGGCCACCCTGCCGGGCCGGGGGGTTTTGCTTGTTGGGGAAATCCCCAAACCCCTATTTTTGAAAGAAAGGAGGGTTGCCGATGGCAAGTCTTAGGGACGTTGTATCAGAGTATCAAGACGACCTGCGAAACGGCATTGCATGGCTGGCGTTTTGGCGCGAGGGCCGGAGCTGGCAGGCGGAGGCGTTTCACCTTGATCTGGACGACACCCTTTATCCAGAGGACAGGGCGCGGCTTGCAGAGATACAGGCCGCCGACCCACGGGCCATTGTGGTGAATGGCTACTATTCCGGCTATCTGTCCGAGGAAATGAGCGTGGCGGAGCTGGCCGCCGGTGTCCGGCACCACTACGACAACGGCCTGAACAACATTGCCCCATTCATGGAGGCCCACAGCGACGAGCTGCCGCCGGATGTGTTGGAGGCAGCAAGGGAAAAAGCCCATGCTGCCGGACTGCCTTTCTATGAGCGCCCCTACCGTGGGGACGACATCGACCCATACACCTATGACGGCCACATGAGCATCGAGGACTACGAGTTAATGCAGAAATTGATGGAACAAGACAGAGAAAGGAGTGAACCCATGAGCGAAGTATTTTCTATCCTGCTGCATAACCGACAGCGTTATGAGCAAGGCAAAGAGGGCCTTTGGTTTTCTTTGCCGACCACAACCGAAAAGCTGCAAGCAGCCCTGCGGGAAATCGGGATCAGTGCCGACAATCCGCAGGACTTTTTCTTGTACGGCTACCGAAGCCCGCAGGAGCGTCCCATTAAGCTGCCCCGCGATCTGGTGCTGTCCGCCGATGTGGACGAGCTGAACTTCCTTGCCGCAAGGCTGGAAAAGCTGGACGCCGCCGAGCTTGCGGAGCTGAACGCCGCCCTGACAAGCCCGCAGAGCGATTTTCACAGTATCGGCCAGATCATCGACTATCCCGACAACGTGGACTACTATGTGCATCTGCCGGATGTCACCGGCACGGGCCAGTTGGGTGACTACTATCTGAACCGTTCCGGCATGGTGGATATGCCGGAGGAATGGAAAGCGGGAATTTTCCTGCCCCGTTTCGGCCTGCACATTGCCCAAACAGAGCATGGCGTTTTCACCGATTATGGCTATCTGGTGAAAAGCGGCGACGAGTGGCAGCGCGTCCATGAGGGCCAGCCGGTGCCGGAGAAATACCGGGTGATGGCCTATCCCGCGCCGGAAATTCTGCGGGACGAGGCCCCGGCCCGGACGGTGCAGCCGGAGGCAGCGCCCACCGCCGAAGCTGCGGCCCCGCCGCCCGTCGTCCCTATCATTCTCAACAGCCAGAACAGCGCCGACCGCATGAAAGAGATCACCGACCGGCTGGAAACCGGCATACAGGAGCTTTTCGAGAGTGAACGCTACAAAGCCTATCTCACCTCTATGGCGAAGTTCCACAGTTACAGCTTCAACAATACGCTGCTGATCGCCATGCAGGGCGGCCAGCTTGTGGCGGGCTACAACAAGTGGCGGGACGATTTTCACCGCAATGTGAAACGGGGCGAGAAAGGCATCAAGATTTTGGCTCCGGCTCCCTACAAGGTGAAAAAGGAAGTGCCGAAGCTGGACGAACAGGGCAAGCCGGTCATGGACAAAGACGGCAAGCCTCTGACCGAAGTACAGGAAACACAAGTTCCGGCGTTCAAGATTGTGTCTGTCTTTGACGTGAGCCAGACCGAGGGCGAACCCTTGCCCTCTATCGGTGTGGACGAGCTGGCCGGAAATGTGGAGCAATACGAGGACTTCTTCAAGGCGCTGGAACAGACTTCCCCCGTGCCGATGGCCTTTGAGGACATCCCCGGTGGTTCTCATGGCTACTATCACCTGACGGAAAAGCGGATCGCCATTCAGGAGAACATGAGTGAGCTGCAAACCCTGAAAACGGCCATCCATGAGATTGCCCATGCCAAGCTCCACGCCATTGACCCGGAGGCCCCTCTGACCGAGCAGGCCAACCGGCCCGACAGCCGCACCCGCGAGGTGCAGGCCGAGAGCGTGGCCTATGCCGTCTGCCAGCACTACGGACTGGACACGTCCGACTATTCCTTTGGCTATGTGGCCGGTTGGAGTTCCGGCAAAGACCTGAAAGAGCTGCGGGCGTCCCTTGAAACCATCCGGGCCACCGCCCATGAGCTGATTACCACCATCGACGGCCACCTTGCCGAGCTTCAGCAACAGCGGCAGGCGCAGCAGGCCGTGGAGCAAATTGTGGAGCCGACTGTGGAACAGGCCGCCGAGCAGCCTGCCCCCGACAGTGTATTTTCCAAGCTGCCCCCGGAACAGCAGCAGGAAATGACCGACAGTGTGAAAGCCATGCTGCAAACCCTGATTGACGCCGATGTGAAATCCACCGGTGAAGTGACGCAAGGCACGTTGGACGCCATTCAGACACAGGGCTTTGTCCTTTCCGGCGACGGGACGCTGCAACGGGCCGAGGCCCAAGAAGCTGCCTACCGTCTGGAAAGCGGCAATATTCTCTTAATCCAGACCAGCGAAAACGGCTTTGACTATACCATGTACGGCCCTGACTACAAAGAGATCGACGGCGGACAGTTGGACAATATGGAGTATTCTTTGTCGGAGGCCCGCGACGAAATTCTTTCCGGGATTGCACCGCAGGGCCATGTAACTGAAACCATCACCGGCGACGCACTGGAAGATTTTCAGGAGGCCGCAGAACAGGCCAATGCTATTTCCGTACAGCCGGAGCCGCAGCCGTGGAATGGGATTGACGGCCTTTTGAACAACAAACCCATTATGCCGGAGGCCACCCCCACGGAACGGGCCAACGCCCTGATCGACTGGGCCGAGCGTGATGGACAGCGCATGGGCAACGAGGAACGCCGGTTGATCGTGGAGTACGCCGAGGCCGTGGACAACACGGACAAGGTGGTTGCCCTTATCAATGAGTTTTGCGAACATGGCTATGAAATGCAGCACGGCCATGTGGACGAGCTGGTGAAAAGCCGGATTGACCGAGAAATCGCGGAGGCCAAGGCCGCACAGCAGCCCACCCTTGACCCCACGGCAGAGCCGGTTGTGACGATCCTTTTCACCGAAAGCCCCGATTTGGAAATGGGCCAGCAAATGCCGCTGCATGAGGCCGACGCCCTGTTTGCCCGGCTGGACGCAGAACATCGAGGCGGCGGCTACTATGACAAGACCGACTTCCGCATTGATTTTACATTCCAAGGAGAGCCGCACAGCTATTCCGGGCGGCAGGACTTTGGCGACCGGGACGGTTCCCTGATTGAGCATATCCGGGAGTATCAGACCTTTTATCTGAACGATGAAAAATGGAAAGACCATCTGACCCGGCAGGACGGCCCGGAGGCATGGGCGGAGAATCACGCCAGCCGGGAAGCCTTTCTCACCGAGATCATCCCCTACATGGAGCTGCATTGCAACCTGTCCCGGCTGGAACAGGAGGCGCAGACCCGTTTGGCGTCCAGCGACACCCTGACGCCGGAGGAAACCGCCTACTATGGGGCGCTGGTGGACTACGCTATGGAGTGCCGTCCGCTGCTCAACCACGGAGAGCCTTTGCCGGAAATGCCGAAACTGACCGACTTCGACCAGAGCTTGCAAGACTACAAAGCGCAGGTGGAGGCGGAAATTGCACAGGAGGCCGCCGATGCCGGTATGACCGTAGAGGAATATGCGGCGGCTGGCTATGAGGCCCCGGCCCAGCCGCAGGAGGTCAAAGAGCCACCCCAGCAGGAAGCCCCGGAACAGCAGACAAAAGAACCTGCGGCGTCCGACTACTACTATTCCATCAATGAGGGTGCGGCCCGCCGTGCCAAGGAAATGAACAGCTTTTCCGACTACAAGCCCGGCAGCGCCACAGCCGAATACCGGCATTATGTGGATAAAGCCTTTGCGCTGGCACAGGAACAGAAAAAGCGCGTCGATCCCATGTACCATGAGAAGATCGACAGCCTGCTTGACACCTATGCGCGGAAACTGGCCGCCAACATGAACCATGGCTATGAGATTGACGCCCGTGTTCCGTCCATTTTGATTGCCGGTGGTTCCAATTTCCCGGTACGCCAGAAAGAGAAACAGAACGCGGCCCGCGACAGTAATATGCAGGAATGGCAGTACATCCAAGGGCTGCTTGATAAAATCCGCAGCACCGGCATGGGCGGCATCCGGCAGGACGACCCGCAGGCCATTCCCAAGCTGCAAAAAAAGCTGGCCGGTCTGGAAAAGGCGCAGGAAACCATGAAAGCGGTCAATGCCTATTACCGCAAACACGGTACGCTGGACGGCTGCCCGCACCTCTCTCCTGAAAACCTTGAAAACCTGAAAGCAGATATGGCGTCCGGCTGGCACTATGAAAAGAAGCCGTTTCAGAGCTGGGAGCTGTCCAACAACAATGCGGAAATCCGCCGTGTCCGGCAGCGGATCGAAAGCCTGACCCGCGCAAACGAAGTGGCCTATGTGGGCTGGGAGTTTGACGGCGGCCATGTGGAGGCCAACCGGGATCAGGGCCGCTTGCAGGTGTTCTTTGACGGCAAGCCGGAAGCGGACGCCCGCCAGCAGTTGAAAGAACACGGTTTCCGCTGGGCGCCGAGTGTGGGCGCATGGCAGCGGCTTTTGAACGACAATGCCTACCGTGCGTCGGACAGGATTGCTTGTATTCAGCCCCTTTCCGGCATCAAGCCCACGGAGCTGCAACGCAACAGCAGCCGGGAGCAGAGGGCGCAGATGGCACAAGAACAGGCCGAGCCGGACTACTTCTACCGGGTACACGCCAACCCCCGCAGCGACAGCCGGGAAAACCTGTATATGCTGCAAGCCTATATCCCGCAGGACAACGGCAGGGCCAAGATTGGGGATGTTCTCTACATCGGGACGCCGGAACGGTGCCGGGAGCTGATGGATCAGCTCAACACCGGGGAGCTGACGCAGGAAGCCGTCAAGGAGCTGTATGCCAAGGAACAGGAGCAGCCGACACAGGAACCCACCCCGGAACAGGAACCGGCACCAGAGCCGGAGCCGGAACAAGAACCCGTGCCGGAGCCGGAGCCGGAAACCGCCCCGGAGCCGGAAGTTACTTCCGACACCGAACCGCAGGCAGCCCCCGCAAAAACCCTGACGGAGTTGCAGGAAAAGGCGCTGGAAATCGCTGACCGCTACAAAGACCTGCCCTTGCAGGCCAAGATTGATGTGATCGCGCAGGCGTTTGGCTGTAAGACCGGCGAAATCCACACGTCCCCCTGTACCGGCAAATGGCGCGGCACCAGCGATATGACGATCCGTTTTGACAACGGCGCGTCCCTGTTTATCGGCAACCACCTGACGCCGAAAGCCAAGACGGTCAAGGTGCAGACGGAATGTGTCAACCGTACTTTGGTGCAGTACAACCCGGAGATCGTCAAGGCCACCAAGGAAGCGGCCCTGCCTGCGCTGTTGCAGCGGGAGGCCAAGGACAACGAGATCGCGGCCCAAAAGGGCTTGAAGCCCTACACGCTGCTCAATGTGGAGTTCAACGAGGGAGCCGATGAAAAGACCGGCGGTTATATTGGCTGGTACTATGTGACGCTGGCCGTGGACGGCAAAATCTGTACCCATCTGGAAACGGGATTGAACCATGACATTGCGGACGGCAAGGTGAGCGACACCCCATCACGGGCCGACTACTATCCGGCAGGAGCCTTGAAAGAGGCCGATGTGGACTACGTTTTCAACAATGTGGGTTTTTCCTCTGTGTCCACCCTCTATACGGTGCCGCTGCGGGACGATGTGCGGGAACGGGCCGAAAAGACACTGGCCGAGCGCAGCGCCGCCGCGCCGGAGGCAAGCCGGGAATGGGGCTTTTACATCATTCCCGACCTGAAAACATGGGCCACCAATGCCGAGCAGCAGACCCCGATAGAGCATTTCGCTACCTTTGAGGAAGCCAAGGCCCGGTTCGACGAGCTGCGGAGCCAGCCCTATAACAGCGAGGCCAAGGATTTGAACACCGATGGCCGACCCTATGCCCATCTGACGCTGGGCATGGAAAGCAAGGACGGCATGAGCGCCGCCGATATTCTCCATGTGCGGGCGAGCCAGAATTATCTTGTGGAGGACTTCACCCGCATGGAACGGCTGCGGAGTGATCCCGTGGTACTGGAAAGCCTTTCCCGTGTGGCACAGGAAATCGGCTTTGACCGGGTGCGGCCCTATGTGGTGGAGAACGGCAGCTACAAGGCCATGCCGGATATGCCTTTCACCCAATGGGAAAACCCGTATTTCACCGTCGATCCCCCGAAGCAGGGCGATACCTTTACCATCTACCAGCTCAAAGACGGGCCGGAAACACGGAATTATCGCTATGAGGCTTACGAGAGCTTGCAAGAAGCGGGGCTGGCCGTTGACCGGCAGAATTACGATCTGGTTTACACGGCCCCGCTGGACGGCAAAACCACGCTGGAGGATATTTACCGTACATTCAACATTGACCGTCCCGCCGACTTCACCGGCCACAGTCTTTCCGTTTCCGACGTTGTGGTGCTGAACCGCAGCGGCAAGGAGGAAGCCCATTACTGTGACAGCTTCGGCTTTACGCCGGTGCCGGAGTTCTTCTTGCAGCGGGAAAAACAGCTTACACCACGGGAATTGCTCACCGGCGAGAGCATCCAGACCCCAAGGGGCAGCTTCCTTGTAACGGATATGAGCCGGGAACAGTTGGAGGCCGCTGGCTATGGTTTCCACCATCAATCCGAGGACGGCAAGTATCTTATCATGGGCAACGGCACGGACGCCTTTGCCATCCCCGCCCAACAGGAAAGCCCCATCAAGGCCGCTGAAATGACGACCGAGCAGAACTACAACATGATCGACGGTGTTCTGAACAATGCCCCGACCATGAGTGAACTGGAAGCCAAGGCCAAAGCCGGGGAACAGATTTCCTTGTTCGACGTGGCCGAGGCAGCCAAGGCGGAGGCCCAAAAGCCCAAGCAGCCCCAGCGCCCGGCGCAGAAACAGAAAAAACCGTCCATCCGGGCGCAGTTCAAAGCCGCCAAGGAGGAACAGCAGAAGAAACCGCCGCAGCGGGAAAAAGCACAGGAATTGGAGGTGTGACACCATGAACAGGTTTGAGAATGTGGATGTTCTGGCCGCGCTGGAACAGCTCATGCGGCAGAACACCGCCTTTTATCGCAGCGATTTTGAGATCGACAAAGAGATCATCGGGCGGGCCGCTGCCAGCGACAAGGCCGAGGACAGGACGCTTTTGTGGATGTCCCGCCCGTCCGGGACGCACTGTTTCCGGGAAAGTGATGTGTACCTGCAAGGCACCCGGCAGCACAACACATGGAAGTTTTACGGGGAGCAGACCCGTGACCGGGTGCTGGCCTACGCCGTGGAGCTGACCGGCAAGGTGCGGGGCGTCATTCGCGGCAATCTCTATGAGCTGGACTATCCCCAGCACTTCCGGCACGTCGCAGCCGAGGCGGTACAGGCCGACAACATCATCCTGCACTATGAAAAGGGCGGCCGGGAGCAGCCCGCCGGTTTGTACTTCGACGGGCGGCCCGATCCCAAGCTGGGGGCGTTCCTGCTGTATGAGGCCAAGCCCAATGAGCCGGAACACCTGCGGGAGCTGTTGCGACAGGAACAGAAAGGCCGGGCGCAGCTTGCGCCCGGCGATTTCAAAGCCCACGTCACGGCGCTGCATGACGGCATGATTTTGGCCGAGGCGCAGCGGATCGTGGCCGGGCTGAAAGATCTGTCCGCCCCCAACAGCCCCAACAAGACGCATTTCATGGTGGAGCTGTCCCCGTATTTCGTGCAGATGGCATCCAGCAAGGACACCGACCGGCTGTTTTCCATGTTGCCCTATAAATCTCTGGCCTTTACCGGCATGAAAGACCGGCACGGCCTGTATGCGGTGATCGGCAAGGACGAGAACCGGGACAAGGAAGTGCGGCGGCCCCGCGCTTCCATCCGCAGGCAGCTATCCGAAACCAAACAGGCCCAAGCCCCGAAAAAGGCCCCGGCCAGAACCAAGAAAAACGAATTGGAGGTATGACAATGCAGTTTACCGTGGAAGAAGAAAACCTGATCTGTATGTATCACAAGAGCGACCGGCGCAGGACGGCGGCCAACATCCGGGCCGCCCTGCCGGACATGGACGAGGACATGGCGGCGCTGGCCTGCCAGACCGCCGACAAGCTGGACGCCATGAACGACGCCGACTTTGAGGCGCGGCAGTTCCATTTCACGGACGAATAAGCAAAACGTCGGGCGCAGGGGCTGTATTGCCTCTGCGTCCGGCATTTTTATATGGCCTTAAATGCTGAAATCATATCGCGAATATTTTGAAATCTTTTGATTTTATCCGGGTTCAATCCTTTCTCAACAAAAGCTCGTAAATTCTGATTCGTAATTTTTTCTGTATTGGTTTTGCCTGTCATTACAAAATAAATAACTCTGGTGAGCGCATAAGTTTCGTGAACTATGCCATAAGTGTTAAACCCCTCGACAACCAGTGCAGGATCATTAAAATAGCCCTTGAACTCTGTATTAACCGTTGTTAGCGTACTATCAGGAATTTTTACAAGTCCAAAATCTGAAAGTTTCACTACAAGAGTATCATCGTACTCTTTTATCAAAATATTTTTAGGACTTATATCACGATGTAGATGTCCTTTTGAATGAAGATAATCAAAGGCACGTAATATTTGTTGGGCAATTCCTTTTCGCTGTACAATTGTTAAGGTGGAGTTATGAGCAGCGATATATCCGTCCAGTGTATAATCCATATATTCCATAATATACTCATTTTTATCTGGATTGTAGCAGTAAACTTCGAGTATGTATGGAGAAGATAGATCATTCATTACATCAAATTCTCTTTTGAAACGGGCAACTTCTTTATCTGTAAGTTCCTTTTTTGCACGCTTCAAAATAAAAGGACGATTATAAAAAGTGTCCTTATATTTATAAACATTAGCATAAGAACCGCTTCCTATCAGTTTCAAATCAAATGTAAAATCTTGTTGCTTATGTGAAATGGTTATGCTACTAAGAGGTAGAAAAATAGGAAGTGTATAATATAATTCGACCTTTGCCATATTGGGCGGCAATGAACTTCCGCCGCTTGAACTAAGGAAATCACGACAGCGTGTGAGTAAATCTAAATAGTATGGGTCTATTTGAAAGGCTAAAGGTGTTTCCTTTAATGAACTTACTAAGCTGAATATAATTTCAATTCTCTTAATTAAATCTCTGCTCGGTTCTGCCCAAAAATGTGCTTCATGTTCCCCGGTTGGTAGTCTTTCGTTCATTGTTCTAAAAAGCCCGACCAGATCATGATGTAAGGTCATAAGAATTTCCCGAAGTTTTTGGTTTCTAAATGATTTATATAAATCGGAGTATTCCGCATTTATTTGACTACACGATAATAGTTCTCTGTATTGTGATTCAATATAGTTTTCAATATTCATACAAGTTCCACCGTTTCCCACTTTGTTTTATTGTATTATATCATGCTATGACATAATCGGCAATTATCCAAAACGCCGGGCGCGGAGGTGTCAAAGCCTCTGCGTCCGGCGCTCTTTTTTCTTATGCCTGCCCCATTGGGAAGTTAGGCAGTTCTTCCAACAGTTTCAGAATAAGGTGCTGCTTCATATCTTCGTCAACGGCCAACTCGTCGATCATGGGGGTGTAGTGTTCGATCACTTTATCTTTAGCCCACTTCTCACCGGCGACGGCGGCCCTGATGGTAGCTGTGTCCAGTAACATTTCCTGTTCGGCCATCGTGTCAACTCCTGTCGTTTTTTGTCTTATTCCAGCATACCACAGAAGCGGCAGGAAAACCAGCGGCGGAAAGATTTTCCTACGCATTTCAAAGCCCGTTTCGACGGGTATGTGATAAATCATTCTGCCACCACACCGACCAGCACCGAAAAGTCTTGATTTCCGTGGGCTTTTTGACCCCTAAATGCGTAGATAAGAGGGGCTTTTCAGCTCTCGTATTTTGCATATCGTTTGTGAAGCTGCTACACTCTATAATTCATATTCTGTTCCTTGTATTCTTCGAGCAAATGAAATATAATGAAATAGATTGTCGGAGGTGTGAACATGGATTACATGACGCTCAAAGAGGCAAGCGAAAAATGGGGCGTTTCGTCCCGACAGATAAATTATTACTGCACCGATGGACGCATCCCCGGTGCTGTCAAAATGGCCGGTGTCTGGCTGATCCCCAAGGAGGCAGAGAAGCCAAAGGACAGACGATACAGAGGCCCGAAAGGAACGGAAGAATGAAAATATTAGTTGTGGAAGATGATTTAACAATACAAAAACAGTTGAAAAACCTTTTGTCCGGTAATGGATATGAGGTTGACACAGCTACCGATTTTTCAAACGTGATCGAGCAGGTAAAAGCGTTTGCCCCTCATTTGGTTCTGTTAGATATAAAATTGCCGGGAAACAGTGGTTTTGAAATATGTTCGCAGATTCGCAGCTTTTCCGATATTCCCATTGTATTTGTGACGAGCAGTAACACAGACATGGATGAATTGAACAGCATCATGCTGGGTGGGGACGCATTTATTACAAAGCCGTATAATACAGCTATATTGCTTGCCAAAATTGCTTCCTTGCTGCGGCGGGCGTATGCTTCCGGGCAGTCCGAGATACTTACATGGAATGGTGCAGCCCTACATTTAGAAAGCAGCATCTTAGAATACAACGGAAAGAAAGCCGATTTAACGAAAAATGAATTAAAAATACTCTACTATCTTTTTAAGAACGCAGGAAAGATATGTCCCCGTAGCGATATTGTGGATTTTCTTTGGGACAATCAGCTTTACATTGATGATAATGCCCTAAGTGTTAATATGACCCGTATCCGCGAAAAATTGGCATCCATAGGTTTGACCGAATTTATTAAAACCAAGCACAGACAGGGGTACACGTTATGAGTGGCAAACAATATTTGAAAAACCAACTGGCCGTCATTTTAATCAATCTGCTGGGTATGCTTGCCCTTGCTCTGTTTCTGATTGCAAGCGGAAATAATATTCAAACCGTCCTATTCATTCTTGTGGTCTGGCTACTTGTCCTTGCTTCCTGCCTGTTGTTTTTCTTTTTCACCCGGAAAAAAGCTCTGGATAGATTGTTGAATATGGCAGAACAATTAGAAGAACGGTATCTGCTGCCGGAAATCATGCAGGAGCCGGAAAGAGCTGATGAGCAGGTATTTTATCAGATCATGAAAATGGCTGAAAAATCCATGCTGGAACAAATAGGCGAGGTTCAAAGAGAACGGAAAGAATACAAAGAATACATCGAACAATGGATACATGAAGTAAAAACGCCTATCACAGCCATGAAACTGATCTGCGAGAATAACCGCTGTTCATTTACGAGAGAGCTAATGGCCGAGTTGGAAAATATCAATCGTTTCACGGAACAGGCTTTGTATTACGCCCGCAGTGAGCATACGGAAAAGGATTATTCCGTCCGTGAAATCAGGCTTAGTGATGTGGTACACGGAGCAATCGCAGATAGCAAATATCTTCTGCGGCAAAACAATGTGGCAATTACCGTAGACGATATGGAGTACAGTATCTATTCCGATGATAAATGGGTACGGTTTATTTTGGATCAGATCATCAGCAACGTGATAAAATATCGTACAGGCCATCCAATTCTGCATCTTTTTGCAGTAAAAGAAAATGAAAGGGTTGTTCTTTCTGTTGAGGATAACGGTATAGGCATACCCCAAAGTGATTTGCCCCGTATTTTTGAGAAAGGTTTTACTGGGCAGAACGGACGGACGATTCACAGTTCTACCGGCATTGGCCTATACCTCTGCAAGCGCCTTTGTGATAAGCTGGGAATAGGGATTGCTGCCCGTTCCGAAGGAAAAGGAACTATTATTTCTCTTTCTTTCCATATCAATGATTTTGTTACCGGGGTGCAGGGCTGATATGCTCTGCACTTCTTACATTTTTGTAAGAACTGCGTAAGAAAACTTGATACAAAGGGGTGGAAATACAGATTACAATAAGGGTATGAGAAATTTAGAAAGGCAGGAGGACACATGGAACCTATTTTGAAATTAGATCATATCCAGAAATATTATGGCAATGAGGGAAACATCACAAAGGCCATTCAAGATATTAGCTTTTCCGTAGAAGCAGGCGAATTTCTGGGGATTATGGGAGCGTCCGGCTCCGGGAAAACAACTCTTCTTAACTGTATCTCCACCATTGATACAGTAAGCGCGGGTCACATTTATTTGGAGGGGACAGACATTACAGAGATCAAGCCGAAATCTCTTGCCCGGTTCCGGCGGGAGAATTTAGGTTTTGTGTTTCAGGACTTCAATCTGCTGGACACTCTGACAATCTCTGAAAACATTGCGCTGGCGCTTGCAATCAACAAGACCCCGGCGAAAGAAGTGGAGCCTTGCGTGAGTGAGATCGCCGGGAAACTGAACATCCGTGATATTTTAGACAAGTATCCCTATCAAGTGTCCGGCGGTCAGAAGCAACGCTGTGCCTGTGCCAGAGCCATTATTAACAATCCTAAACTGATTTTAGCCGATGAACCCACCGGCGCATTGGATAGTCATTCGGCGCAGATGCTTTTGTCTACAATCCAGAGTATCAACGAGCAGATGGGAGCAACTATCCTCATGGTAACACATGACGCTTTTACAGCCAGTTACGCAAGTCGTATTCTCTTTTTACAGGACGGCAAGATTTTCACAGAATTGCATAAGGGCAGTGACAGCCGAAGTGCTTTTTTTGATAAGATTCTGAATGTCCTAACCATAATTGGGGGAGGACAGAGCCATGTATGCTAAACTTGTTTTGAGAAACGCAAAGCGGTCTGTCAAAGACTATCTGGTTTATATTGTAACCATGACGATCTGCGTCATGCTCTTTTATTCGTTCCTGTCCATTTCCAGCAACTACTATCAGCCGGATATTGGAAGCGAATACAATTTTACGGTATTAGGCGACGGTATGAAAGTGGCTATTTGTGCGATTACCCTCTTTCTGCTTTTCCTGATACGGTTTGTCAATAACTATATGCTGCGGCGTAAACAAAAAGAATTTGCCGTACAATCCATTATGGGTATGGAACAGAAAACCATTGGCAGACTGTTCTTTGCAGAAACCTTTGTAATGGGAATGATTTCGATTGCTATTGGCATTCTTCTCGGTGTGTTGTGTTCCCAATTTATTACGGCAATGCTGCTGACTTCCTATGGAAAAAAATATGAACTGTCATGGACGCTGTTCCCGGATACCGTCGTGCTGACGGTGTGCTTCTTTGTATTGAGTTATCTTGTGGTAGGGCTGTTTAACACCCGCACCATTCGGAAAACAAAAATTGTAGATATGCTTGCGGCAGATCGAGAAAATGACCCGGAACTGAAAAAGGGCCGTTGGATTGTCATTGTTGCTGTACTGTTTGAACTGTTCACAATCTGGATGGCTGTAACCGGTGTTCAAAAGGTCTGGTTTTATTATGACAGCCGTTTTGCCCTGCCGGTTCAAGTCATGTTTTGGGGTAATATCGTCCTGCCCGTAGCGGCCTTGCTTTGGCCTGTATTGTGGCTAATCAGAAAGGAAAAATACGGTTTTCCAAAATTTATTTTCGGGCTGTTCATCTGCTCTGCTCTGAATGCCTGCATAGCAGCCAGTGTACCAGCCTTAATCAATCAGTATTATCTTCCGTTGGGGGCAGGCACCGTCAATCAATACTTATTGTTTGTTCTGGTTGACTTGATTTTTTTCATCTGCGCCCTGATTTACCTTGCCAGCAATTTCATTGTTGTATGGAAAGAAAAATCACCAGAGCATAGATACAAAGGCGAAAACCTGTTCTTTTTCGGGCAAGTTATATCAAAGCTAAATACCACCAGCAAGGCCATGACGCTAATCAGCGTAACGCTTGTACTTGCTATTTGCCTGTTTATCGCTGCCCCGATTTTGACTGGTTGGGCCTCTGGTTATCTGGATATACGGTCAATGTATGATGTGCAGATTTCTTCCAGATACAATGATGTATATGACGAAGAATATCTTCCCGGAGATGATTATGAGGTTGTAACAGACTATCTTGCAGAGCATGGCATTGAAACAGACTATGACTGTACGTTCAGTCTATATCTTCCAAAGAAAGATGATTTTCACAATCGGATGAAATATGATTTTCCTATTGCAGCAATTTCATTGAGTGACTACAACACAATCCGGGCAATGTTGGGATATGGGCCGGTTTCTTTATCGGAAAACGAGTTCACAACACAATGGCAGACTATCGCCACCGAGGAAGAACGGAACAGCTTCTTGGCAGAGCATACCAGCGTCATGACAGATGCGGGAGAATTAACCCTTTCTGAGCAGTCCTATTATGAGGAAGCAATCGGAGAAACGGCGTACAATTCCTACACAGACGTACTCTATATATTCCCGGACAGTGTTTGCGAAAAGCTGCTCCCGGTTATGCGAAACCGCTATATCACTACGTCTGAAAACATTTCCTATGAAAATGCCCGTGAATTGGAACAGGTTTTCTCCGACGAGTATCCAGAGATTACGGATACTGGCGTCAGATATACGATCCGTTTAAGCACCTTGCAGATCAATAGTACAAAAGCAAATAATTTTGTTATGCAGGCTTCCATGCTTTACGGAGCTGTTGTGCTGATGGTAATTTGCCTTACGATATTGTCCTTGCAGCAACTCTTAGATGCTGGTAAGTATAAATATCGCTTCTCGGTACTGCGAAAGCTGGGAGTTGAAGAACAGCAGATCGGGAAACTTGTGCTAAAACAATTAGGTGTATGGTTTGGACTTCCCATACTCGTAGCAATCATCGTTTCCATGATTGTGATTGCTTACTTTATTCAAACTGTTTCAGCAGAGATTTCAGCATATATCGGATCGAGAGCTTTAATGTTGCAGATAGGGATGATTGTAGGAATATTAGTGCTATTACTAATCTGTTATTTCATCAGTACATGGATACTCTTTAAGCGGTCAATTTCCAAATAATTATTATATCTGCCGCGCGACGGCAAAAAGAAAAAAGCCGTCGTACAGCAGCCCTTTTGACACGCCCATAAAACCAGCGGCGGCT
>ENA-OPWH01001156-OPWH01001156.1-human-gut-metagenome-genome-assembly--contig:-NODE-1156-length-17350-cov-3.747037_pt1 | contig 17350 bp, 17 predicted proteins | sample MGYA00241506_ERZ502004 | MGnify/ENA primary metagenome ERZ502004 (study PRJEB25962, sample SAMEA2043049) | human gut metagenome | biome: human gut; feature: human-associated habitat; material: faeces... | reverse complement strand
CTCTTCCGAACGCGATCCAATGTGCTTTTCAAGCTGTTTCGCCTTCTGACTGCTCAGGCTGGTTCAAATCTTGTGATTATTTGCACTAATTCATGGGATTGCTATAGATGTTTTACACCTTCTGGCAAAAATAATCACTTTGACGTAGTTGATTTCACGGGATGTCTTTCAAGATCATCTCAAAGTCAAGCATTATTCACACGATAAAAAGAGAACGACCACCCCCAGTGTCCGAAAGCTGAGTGGTCGTTTGCTTTTTTAGCATAATCGATTGCCGGTAAAGGGACTGGCCACGCTTTGCGGACAGCGCCTTTTCTGTTTGTAGTATAGTCAACTTTTTCACCTTTTGTCAAGGATCATCACAAGGAGAAGCCATGTCTTCCATTGATTTTTCCACGCTCACCCAAAAAATCGCCGCGCTGCTGGCGGCGCACCCGGAACAGCCCGTTCTCATCGCTCTGGACGGCCGCTGCGGCAGCGGTAAGACCACACTGGCCGGGCAGCTGGCAGAGCAGTTCCCGGCAAGCATCGTCTTCCACACCGACGACTACTATCTGCCGCCCGCCCAGCGCATCCCGGAGTGGGAAAAGACTCCCTGCGCCAACATGGACCTTGCCCGGCTGCGAGAGGAGCTGCTCCGCCCCGCCCGCGCCGGGGAGCCGGTCTTCTACCGCGCCTACTCCTGCCGGGAGGGCGCTTACCGCCCCGGACAGTGCATTCCGGCCCAGCCGCTTTCTATCGTAGAGGGCAGCTACAGCCACCATCCTCTCCTCGCCGGCTGCTATGACCTCAAGGTATTCGTCACCTGCTCGCCCGCCGAGCAGACCCGCCGCCTCCAAGCGCGGGAGGGCGAGCGCTACCCCAGCTTCGCCGCACGGTGGATCCCGCTGGAAGAGGGGTATTTCAAGGAATACAGCATCGAGGAAAAAGCGGATCTCGTGCTCGATACGACCGGGCATTGTTAAGTTTTTGCAAATTTGTCCCCTGCTCCCCTGCAACCCGTGTCAATTTATGGTATAGTTAAATTGGAATAAGATTGACATCCAAGGCAAGGAGAGCAGCTATGGAGCACTTCGTTGAGTTTGAAAATGTTTCCAAATACTATCAGACTGGCTCGGTCCGCATCGCGGCAGCCGACCACCTGAATTTTTACGTAGACAAGGGCGAGTTCTGCATCATCGTCGGCCCGTCCGGCGCGGGCAAGACCACCCTGCTGAACATTTTAGGCGGCATGGACACCTGCGACGAGGGCCATGTCTGGCTGGACGGGCAGGACGTGAGCCACTTTACCGAGCGGGAGCTGACCACTTACCGCCGGTACGATGTGGGCTTCGTGTTCCAGTTCTATAACCTTGTGCAGAACCTGACCGCGCTGGAAAACGTGGAGCTGGCCAGCGAGATCTGCCGCGACCCGCTGGACCCTGCCGCCACGCTGGAAAGCGTGGGCCTCGGCGAACGGCTGAACAACTTCCCGGCCCAGCTCTCCGGCGGCGAGCAGCAGCGCGTCTCCATTGCACGCGCCCTCGCAAAAAATCCGAAGCTTCTGCTCTGCGACGAGCCCACCGGCGCGCTGGACTATAAGACCGGCAAGCAGGTGCTGGCCCTGCTCCAGCGCACCTGCCGCGAGACGGGCCGCACCGTCATCGTCATCACCCACAACACGGCCCTGACCGCCATGGCCGACCGGATCATTCAGGTCAAGAGCGGACAGATCTTGTCCAACAAGGTCAACGAACACCCCGTGCCCGTGGAACAAATCGAGTGGTGAGCGCCATGCAGAAAAGTTATCGCAAAAACATCCTGCGGGATTTCAAAGGCAATCTGAGCCGCTTTCTCTCCCTGTTCGGCATCGTGGCGCTGGGCGTCATGATCCTGACGGGTCTGGTCAGCTTTGCACCCAGTATGCGGATCGCGGGGCAGAAATATTACGTGGAGCAGAATGTTTTCGACCTCCGCATCCTTTCCACCCTCGGCCTGTCGGAGGACGACATCACCGCCATTTCGGCCACCGACGGCGTCACCGCCGTGGAGGCGGTAAAGTATCTGGACGTGGAGGGGCACTGGTCCGGCACCGACGAGCCCGCCGTGCTGCGGGTACAGCAGCTCCCCGCTGACCCCGATGCCGACACCGCCGAAAATATGAACCGCTTGGTCTTACAGGCCGGCCAGATGCCCGAAGCTGCCGACGAGTGCGTCGTGCACGTGATGGGCCACGGCGAAGAAGTGCCCCTCGGCACCACGCTGACCCTGCCGGACGATACCGACGGCCTGACCCGCACGACTTACACCGTAGTCGGGCAGGTGCAGGACCCGCAGTATTTCTCCGCCAACCAAGAGACCTCCACCGCCGGGGACGGCGTGCTGGATGCCCTCGTCTTTGTGCCGGACAGAAGTCTGGATCTGGATTATTACACAGCCTGTTATGTCAAGGCCAAAAATGCCGATCAGTATGACAACTATTCCGACGAGTATCAGGCTGCCGTGGACGCCGTGGCCGACCGGCTGACCTCCATCAGCGACGCCCAATGCGTCGCCCGCCGGGAAGCCCTTATCAGTGACGCCAACGCCAAGCTGGCCGACGCCAAGCAGACTTACAGCGAGCAAAAAGCCGAGGCCGAACGCCAGTTCGCCGAGGCGGAGCAAAAATTGGCCGACGCCGAAGCGCAGCTCGTCTCCGCCAAGGCCCAGCTGGAACAGGGCGAAGCGGAGTACACCTCCGGTAAGGAACAGCTTGCCCAGCAACAAGCCGCCCTGCCCGACACCATGCAGAGCGGCGCGGACGAGGTGCTGAGCGGCGAAGAGCAGGTCTTGGAATTCGAGGACCAGTTCCAGCAGATCGAGCTGCTGGTCAACCTGAAACAGGTAGCCGACCCGCTGCTGGGCTATGCGGAGACGGCCCTGAACAACGCCCAAAAGGCGCTGGACGAAGCCGAACCCGCCGACGAGGAGTACACCGAACTGCGGGACGCCCTCGCCAAGGCACAGGCTGCCTACGACAACATTTCAGGTCAGCTCAACGGCTATCAGCAGCAGCTCGACGCCGGAAAGCAGCAGATGTATGCGCAGGGACTCATCTCCTCGCCGAGCCTGTCCAACACCGAACTGGTCACCGAGGCGAAAGCCGCCCTGCGGAAGATGAAGCTTCAGCTCCTGCAGGGGCAGCTTCAGCTTTCCACCGGAACGGCCACAGCGACCTCCGCCTTTGCGGCGGCGCAGCAGCAGCTTGCCGATGCCCGCACCCAGTTGGATGACGGCTGGGCCGAATACGATTCCGGTAAAGAGCAGTTGGAGGCTTCCCGCACCGAATACGAGACCCAGAAGGCCGAAGCCCAGAAAAAGCTCGCCGACGGCCAGAAGCAGATTGACGATGCCGAGGAGCAGATCAGCGACATCCAGAGCGGCACATGGTATGTGCTCGACCGGGGCAACACCATGAGCTTCGCCAGCTTCGAGCAGTACGCCGACCGGATGGACGCCATCGCGCGGGTCTTCCCGGTGTTCTTCTTTCTTGTGGCGGCGCTGGTGGCTTCCACCACCATGACCCGCATGGTGGACGAGAACCGGCTGCAGATGGGCACCCTTAAGGCGCTGGGCTACTCCAACACCATGATCGCGGGCAAATATCTGCTCTACGGCCTTGCGGCCAGCGTTTCGGGCAGCATCTTCGGCATGGTGGTGGGCTTCATCGTCTTCCCCACGATCATCTGGCAAGCTTACCAGACCATGATGTTCCAGATGCCCACCTTTTCGCTCCAATTCTACCCCGGCATGGCGGCGGGCAGCGTGCTGCTCAGTGCTGCGGTCATCGGCATCGCCACATGGGAGTCGTGCCGCGCCAGCCTGAAAGAAAAGACCGCCGCCCTCCTGCTGCCCCGCGCCCCCGTGGCGGGCAAGCGGATCTTCCTTGAGTACATCACTCCGCTGTGGAAGCACATGAGCTTCTCCCAGAAGACTACCGCCCGCAACCTGTTCCGGTACAAAAAGCGCTTCTTCATGACGGTGCTGGGCGTAGCGGGCTGCACAGCCCTGCTCCTCATCGGCTTCGGCATTCAGGACTCCATCCTGCCCATGCTGACCAAGCAGACCACCGAGCTGAACCACAGCGACCTGACCATCTCCCTCAGCGACGAAAAGGCCTTCACTGTGGAAAACGGCGTGATCGACGTGCTGGACGCCAGCGCCGATGTCACCAGCTTCGGCCGCTTCTACACCAAGAGTGTCACCCTCTACAACGCCGGCGGCGACCAGCAGACCATCAGCCTCGTTGCCGCCGAGGATGAGAGCCAGATGACCGATTACTTCACCTTCCGCACCCGGCAGGGGCACAAGGCCATCTCCTTTGATGACAGCAGCGTCATCCTGACGGAAAAGACCGCCGAGCTCCTCGGCCTTGCGGTGGGCGATCCCTTCGAAGTGGAGCTGAGCGACGGCAGCCGCCAGACCCTGACGCTGACCGGCATCACCGAGAACTACGTCTTCACCCGGCTTTACCTCTCCCAGACCCAGCTCAAGCGCCTGACCGGCGGCACCCTGCCCGCGTGGAACACCCTCTACGCCCAGACGAGCTGCCCCGACACCGACGCCCGCAACGCCCTGCGCACCGACCTGCTGGCGTGCAACTACGTCGGCAGCGTCAGCTTCATAGAGGATACGACCGAAATGTTCGACAACCTCATCGGCTGCCTGAACTACGTGGTCATTCTGGTCATCGTCTGCGCCGCCGCGCTGGCGGCTGTGGTGCTCTACAACCTCATCAGCGTCAACCTCGGCGAACGCAAAAAGGAGCTGGCCACCATCAAGGTGCTGGGCTTCTACGACAAGGAGGTCTACCGCTACATCTTCCGCGAGATCGACCTGCTGGCTCTCATCGGCTCCCTCGTGGGCCTTGCGCTGGGCGTGCCGCTGCACCAGTTCATCATCCGCACCGTCGAGATGGACCAGATGATGTTCATCCGCGCTGCGGCCCCCCGCAGCTACCTTTTCAGCGTTGCCCTCACCCTCTTCTTCACCGTCATCGTCTGCCGCCTCATGCGCCGCCACATCAAGAAGATCAGTATGGTGGAAAGCATGAAGGCACCGGAATAATAAACAAAAAAGGCTGTTGCCAACTCCTTCCGACATCGCTTACGCGATGCCACCTCCCTCAATGAGGGAGGCTTTCACAGCGAACCGTTACGCCAAGGCTCCCTCCGAGAGGGAGCTGGAACGGCGAAGCCGTGACTGAGGGAGTATAGGCAACAGCCTTTTTCCTTTTAATCCGGTGCCAACACCGGCAGGGCTGTGATCTCGTCCTGCAGTTCCATGGCCTGAATCTTCGTCAGCTTTTTGGCGGAGACCATCCGATCCAGCACCACCTGCGACCGCTTGAGGGCCAGCGCGGGGCTGGAATTGGGCGAGTAGGCCGATGGCGCATTGGGCAGCCCCGCCAGCAGCACGCACTCGGCACTGGTCAGCTCGGCGGGCGTTTTGCCGAAGTAGCCCTGCGCCGCCTCGGCGATGCCGTAATAGCCGCTGCCGAAATAGATCGTGTTGACGTACATCTCGAAGATCTGCTGCTTCCCGTAGTGTTTCTCGATGTCCACCGCCGCGAACAACTCTGCTGCCTTGCGGGCAAAATGCTTTTCCTGCGTGAAGTAGACATTTTTGGCGAGCTGCTGGGTCAGCGTGCTGCCGCCCTCGGCCAGCGATTTGGTTTTCAGGTCGGTCCAGAGCGCCCGGACGATGGCCAGCGGGTCCACGCCGTGATGGCGCTCGAAGCGGCTGTCCTCCACCGCGATCACGGCATCGATGTAGGTCTGCGGGATGGCATCACAGGTGGTGAAGGAGGGGCGGGCGGAGATGGTCTCATACAACTGCGCGACCGGCAGGTCCTGCTGGGTGGTGCGGTACAGCTGCCAACCCTGCAGCCCCAGCACGCCCCCCACGGCAGCCAGCGCCGCCAGCAGCAGCACCAGCAGCCAACACAGCAGCCGTTTGAAAAAGTTTCCCAGTGTCCGCATGGCATACGCCCCTTTCGCATTCTGAATGTTCTTATCCTACCCGATTTCACCCCAATTTTCAAGCAGATTTTATGAACTTTATGCCTTTACGTCCCGGCGGCAGACCGGGCAGGTGAGCAAAGACCTTGCCGCACAGCAGATACAGGCCGAATAAAAAAGACCCCCGCAGCGTATGATTTGACGCCGCGGGGTTTCTCAATTGTTCGGTTTGTATTGCAGCACCTTCTGGGAGAACGTCCGGTCGAAGAACTGGATGAAGGGCCCAAGGCAGAACGCACAGATCAAGGTGCCGAGGCCCACAAGGCCACCCAGCAGCCAGCACAGCAGGGCGCTGAGCGCATCGGTGAAGATGCGGCACCCGAAGTATGGGTAGGGTGTGTAGTCCCGCAGACCGAGGGAAAGGTAATCGTAGGGCGCGATGCCGAGGTCGGCGGTCTGGTAGAGCGAAGCGCCCAGCGCCGTGACCAGCACCGCCGCGATGACCCACGCCAACTGCACCGCCAGCGACGGCGCGTCGCCGAAATGGGCGTGAATGGGGTCATAGAACGCCGTGACGATGTACCCGATGCAGATGCCGTTGACGAAGGTGCCAAGGCCGATGTACTTGCGCCCGAACCAGAATTCCAGCAGGAAAAACAAGAGGTTCGTGCACAGGTTCTGGGTGCCCAGCGAGATGCCGAGCAGCTCCGCCAGCCGCATGTTCAGGGCGCTGATGGAGTCGTTGCCGAGGTGGGACTGCTTGAAAAGCGCAATGCCAAGGGCGATGATGACGATGCCCGCCACCATGCCCACCACCCGCCGGGCAGTCGGTTTGCGCAATGCGGTGCCGTTCATAGGGGATTCTCCTTTAGCGTTTCTTTTCCCCTATTATACGCCTACTTTGGGCGGGAGACAAACTATTTATGGAAAGATACAACGATATACGGGGATTGCCTTACCCCTTTAATCTCTCCTCAATCCGTTCTTTCTCCAGCCCCTCCCCGATCACGATGAGCACTTCCTGCCCCTTGGGGATAGCGTTTGCCGTCAGGCCGTCGGCGGTGGCGTTCAGCTCCACCCAGCCGTTCTCGTCCTGCACGAAGCCTTTCGCCCGCAGCACATGGCCGCACGCGGGGTCGGTGAACAGGGCCGGGATATTCTGTTCGAGCTGCTGGCACGAGAGGCCCAACTCCAAAAAGTAGGCCGAACCAAAGGCCCTATGCTCGTCGAAGTGGAGCTTTTCGCAGCTGGCCTGACGGCAGCCGCAGCGGTCGATGGCGGCAAAGTCCTCGCTGCCCCACTGGTCCCACGGTTTTGTCAGCAGTTCGCCGGGCCGGAACGTCCGGCTGCACTTGCACGCAGCCAGCGCACGGTTCAGGTGCTCCTGTGCGGCCTCCCTCTGCGCCGCATCGGCCAGTTGGCTGCGGCTGAAGACCACCGCGCCCGCGTTGGCAGCTTCGGAGGCCAGAATGTAGTCCGCCTGCGCCGAAAGGGTTCCGGGCACAAGCGCATCCACAATGGCGATGACATTGCCCAGCCGATACCACCGATCCAGCGGCTCGTCCCGCAGCACATCGAAAAACTCATCCACGTCAAAAATGCCGCTGGGTTCCACCAGAACCCGGTCGAAGCCGCGCATCGCCATGGAGATGAGCTTGGTGCGCATCCGGCGCTGGTGGGTGTCGCAGTCGCACCCGCCGCTTATGGTCTCGATCTCACACCGCTCTCCCAGCAGGTCCTGCACCAGCATGGCGTCTACGTTTACCGCACCGAAGTCGTTTTCCAAGATGCAGACGTTGTGCCCCTGCGCCACCAGATATGCCGCGTACTTGCGCAAAAAGGTCGTCTTTCCCGCGCCCAGAAAGCCCGTGATAAGGTCTACCTGTACCATTTTCTTCCCCTCCGCTGTTTTGGTTTCAGGGTCAGTATACTCCATCCGCAAAAAACAAGCAAGGGGAAGGCGGCGGGCCTTCCCCTTGCTTGTTTTGGCTGTTCAATCTCTCTGCACTGTCACATTGCCAGTCCGTGCATCCTTACAGCCGAATCTGGTGGGCGTTCGCAGTTGGATTTGGTTTATGCGTGGTTGAACCCCTTGCCGAAGACCTCGGTGGTGCTCAGCATGGACATGAAGGCGTTCAGGTGCTCCTTGTGGATGAAATCTTGGAGCAGATCGGCCTCATGGCGGGTCAGGGTGGTGTAGATGATGTAGTGGGGCTTATTGGTGTAGGCACCGAAGCAGGGGGTGTAGGTCGCGCCGCGCACCAGCTTGCGCATGACGAAATCGCAGATGGGGTCCTTTTCATCGCAGACGATGAGGATGGCCTTGCACATCTTGATCTTTTCCAGCACGGCGTCGATGACCAGCGATTTAACGGTCAGACCTACGAAGGAGTAGAGAGCGGTGTACAGGTCGAAGACGAAGCACGCCGCCACAACCATGAACAGGTCGGTCAGGAAGAGGGCCGCCGCGATGCTGTGGATGTGGGTGTATTTTTCCACGATGAGGGCGATGACGTCGGTGCCGCCGGAGGAAGCACCCACATTGAACAGCAGGGCCGAGGCAATGGCGGGCAGGGCGATGGCGAAGATCAGGTCCAGTATGGGCTGGTCGGAGAGGGGGCCGCTCAGGGGGCAGATCTTTTCCAAAACCATCAGCTCCGCCGACATGACGAGGGAGGCGTAGCCCGTGGTCATGGCGAACTCCCTGCCCAAGAAGATGAAGCCCACCACCAGCAGCACGATGTTCGCCGCCGAGGAGAAGGCCGACGCCGACATGGGGGTAAGCTTTGCCACCAGCGCCGCCGTACCGGTGACGCCGCCGAAGACGAAGTTGTTGGGGAATTTGAAGAAGTACACGCCCACCGACATGATGGAGATGCTCAGGGTGATGAGCACGTACTGCCGCGCGTACTTTATCACCTTTTCCCTCTGGGTCATTTCCGCAGTTGTTTCCATAAACTCTCTTTTCCTCTTTTTAACCAAACAATTTTTTCGTGTTGTGGATATAGACGGACAGCACCAGCCCGACGCAGATGTACAGCATCATCACCGAGCTGCCGCCCGCCGAATAGAAAGGCAGCGTGACGCCGATAACGGGCAGGACGCGCAGGTTCATGCCCACATTGACCGCGATCTGGGCCATCAGCGCACCGCCGATGCCCGCGCAGATGAAGGTGCCCAGCAGGTCCTCGCTCCGCGCCCCGGTCAGGAATGTCTTGACGACGATGGCGAACAGCACCCCCAGCACCACGCAGCAGCCCACAAAGCCCGCCGCGTTGCCAATCCAGCTGAAGACGAAGTCGTTGTGGGCGTTGGGCACGCTGTAGTAGCTGCCGCCGAACACCCCGTTGCCAAAGATGCCGCCGCTGCCCAGTGCGATCTCGCCGCGCTGCTGCTGGTAGATGATGTTCTTCCAGATGGCCTCGCTGGGAGCCCAGCCGGTCTTGTTTTCGGGGTCCACCACGGCGAGGATGCGGTACCATTGGTAGCCCTTGCCGATCTTATCGCTGAAAAAGGCGAAGGCCGCAGCCACAGCCGCCCCTGCCGCCGCCAGCGCCCCGATGATATACTTCCAACTCAGCCCCGCCGCAAACATCATGCTGCAGCCGATGATGGCGTAGATGATGGCCGTGCCGTCATCACCCTGCACATGGATGATGAGGATGGGGGCCGCCAGATGGAGCAGCAGCTTGCCCAGCTCCTTCGGCTCGTTGATGCGGCCCCGCACATTGTTCAGGTGCATCGCGAAGGTCAGGATGAAGCTGATCTTGGCCAGCTCTGTGGGCTGTAAGGTAAAGCCGCCCAGCTTATACCACGAGTAGTTATCGGTATCGCCCGCGTTGTAGCCGATGGTCAGCGGGCCGATGGACACGTTGCGGATGAACAGCGTCGGCAGCACAAGGCCCCACGTCAGGGCCACATGTACCGGCCAGACCTTGACCAGACTGCGGTAATCGATGTTGGACAGCAGCAGCGCCACCGCGATGCCGATCAGGGCCGAAACGCCCTGCACCAGCGCCCGGCGGTAATCGCCGATGCCGGTGATCTGGCCGGTGATCTCGTCCACGGCAAAGCCGTTTCCCTGCTTCGCCGCCCACGAGGACAGCGCCACACAGGCCATCACGCTGCTGAAAACACACAGCAGAAGATAAATTTTATCCGTCCGCCTGAAATATTGCCGAATGCTCTCCAAGAAAGCACCTTCCTTTCCTGCTTGGCCGGGCAGCTGCGGGCACCCGCTGCTACCCCATTTTAGGGTATTATACAGCAATGCGTGATTCTGCGCAAGACGGAGGCCATTTTTCACAGATTTTTCGTGCGGCTGTGACAGCTTTGCAAAATCCTGCCCCGCGGCCTTGACAAAGTGAGCCCGACCTTCTAAAATGGGCTTAGAAGACCTACCGTCCGGTATGTTTTTCGGAGGGCTTTTATCTTATGAAAGTACCATATCATCGTTTTCTCTCAGCGCTCTGCGCTGTCTGTTTTCTGATACTCACCCTCTTCCCCACCGCCGCGCTGGCCGCACAGGCCGACGGCCTTTCTGCCGCCGCCCTGACGAGCGAGGACGCTGCCCGGATGCAGCAGACCGACGATGCCGTTGCCGCCTTGACCGACAGCGACGGCTTCACCGCCATGTCCCGCACCGAGCGTCTGGACGCCGCGCTGGAGCAGTTGGAGCAGTTGGCGGCGAAGGGGCTTGTTTCGGCGCGCTCCATCCTCGTGGACGAGGAAAACGGGATGGTGAGCTTTACCTACTCCTGCGGGGTGCAGGGTGGCATTCTGGTGGACGACCTCGACGAGGAAAACACCGCCATGAATCTTTCCCTGCTGCCGTCTATCGATTTACAGGAGATGTCCAACGCACCGCGGGGCAACCTTGGCAGCGCCATGATCTATTATGCCTTTGACAACACGGTGAACAGCTCCCGTTACCCGTACTACTCTTACATGAAGGGGTTCTGGACGGCGATGGGCCTGAACACCCGCATCGACACCACCGTGACCGTCTCCGACCTGCGCCGGATGGACCGGTATGACCTGTGCATCCTGAGCGCCCACGGTGCGTATTACACCTACATGACCGGCTGGCTGTTCAAGCAGCTGCGCACGGCCCCCATCATCCTGCTGACGGAGGAATCCTCCTTCTCGAAAGATCTGTACTACGGCATCGACCTGCTGACCCACCGGATCATCAAGATCAACGGGCGGTACTGCGTGACACCGTCGTTTTTCAAGAGCGCTTACCGCTTCGGCCAATTGGAAAACACCATCGTCTACTCCGAGACCTGTGAGTTTCTCGGCGTAGATGACGCCATTGATACCTCGATGGCCAACGCCCTGCTGGCGGGCGGCGCACGGGCCGTGGTGGGCTATGTAAACAACGTTTACACCGTCTACTCCCGCAGTATGCTCTGGGATACGGTCAACCACCTCATCCTCGGCCAACCCATTGAACAGGCCGTAGCACACGCCAAAGACACCTACGGCGAAAACGACCTTGTCTGGTACACCTCGCAGGGCGGTCAGCGCCCCCACGCCGCCGCAGCCTACACCATGCTGCTGGGTGACGCCAGCGCCCAGCTGACGGTCCACGAATCCGCTCCGGCCTTCTCCGAGCAGCAGAAGGCCGCGTAAGCGTTGCACTTTTGCGGGATTTATATTATACTAGAGGATGGCAGAGATCTGTCATCCTCTTTTTTCAACCTCTCAGTCTCGCTCCGCTCGCCAGCTCCCCTAGTAGGGGAGCCCTTGGCAAAGAGGGCAGATCGAGTCTCCAGATAGGAGTGCATTTTATGGCTCAATTTATTACGACTTCGCGGGAGGAGACCGTCGCGCTGGGCAGGCGGATGGCCGCCGCCCTGCCGGATGGGGCGCTCATCGCGTTTACCGGCGGCCTCGGCGCGGGCAAAACCGCATTCTGTGAGGGCCTTGCCGAAGGGCTTGGCTGCACCGACCCGGTCAGCAGCCCCACCTTCGCCATCGTGAACTATTACCGCGGCCCCCGCCCGCTGGCCCACTTCGACCTCTACCGCATCTCCACCGAGAACGATCTGTGCGCGGCGGGGTTCTACGATTATCTGGATCAGGGGGCCATCGTAGCAGCCGAGTGGAGCGAGAACTTCGCCGACCTGCTGGCCCCGGAAGACCCGATCCATGTCAACATCGAGCGGCTGGACGACACCACCCGCCGCATCACCATCGAGGGGGTCGAACTATGAACATTTTAGCCGTAGATACCGCCGGCAAGACCGTCGGCGTGGCCCTGATGCAGGACGACCGGCTGCTGTACGAGTGCTATCTCGACGCGGGCATGACCCACAGCGAGACGCTGATGCCGCTCATTGACGGCTGCCTGAAGCTCTGCGGGATGGGCTGCAAGGACATCGACCTGTTCGGCGTCAACGCGGGCCCCGGCAGCTTTACCGGGCTACGCATCGGGCTGGCAGCGGTCAAGGGCCTTGCCTTCCCGCGGGAGACCCTCTGCGCCCCGGTCTCGACGCTGGAAGCGCTGGGTGCCGCCCACACCGGCGAGGGCACCGTGCTCTGCGCACTGGATGCCCGCCGCGCGCAGGTGTACAGCGCCGCTTTCGACCTTGCCACCCACCAGCGGCTGATGGACGACGACGCCCGCGCCGTAGCCGACCTGAGTGAATTTGTAGAAAATTGCAAAAAGCCCCTGTTTTTTGTTGGTGATGGGGCTGCTCTGTGCTATAATAAATACAGCAATGTGCCGGGGGTGCTCTGCGTGCCGCCCGCCCTGCGGGGCGGACGCGCCGCTGCGGTGGCCCTTGTGGCCAAACAGATGGCCGAGCGGGGCGAAGCGGTCCTGCCCGAAGCACTGCTGCCGGATTATCATCGGCTGAGCCAAGCCGAGCGGGAACGCGCCGAGCGCCTTGCCGCCGAGGCTGCCGCCCAGAACCACCAAACCGAGAACGGAAAGGAATAAAACATCATGGCGAAACCCATTGCACTGGCCGCCGACCATGGCGGATTTGAACTGAAGGAAGCCGTTAAGGCCCATCTGGACGAACTGGGGCTGGAGTACATCGATTTTGGCACCCACAGCACCGCCAGCGTAGACTATCCCGATATGGCCCTGCCCGCCTGTGACGCCGTTGTGAGCGGCCAGTGCGACAAAGCACTGCTGTTCTGCGGCACCGGCGTCGGCATCAGCATGGCCGCCAACAAGGTCAAGGGCATCCGTGCCTGCTGCTGCTCCGACAGCTTCAGCTGCGAGTACACCCGCCGCCACAACGACGCCAACGCCCTGTGCATGGGCGGCCGCGTGGTCGGCCCCGGCCTTGCGTGCCAGTTGGTCGATCTGTTCCTGAACACCCCCTTCGAGGGCGGCCGCCACGAAAAGCGCATCGCAAAGCTGATGGCCATTGAGAACCGATAAAAGGATTTCAACCTCTCAGTCTCGCTTGCGCTCGACAGCTCCCCTAGCAGGGGAGCCCTTGGCATAAAGATGAGGCTTCACCCGGCTGCCAAAGCCTCCCCTATCAGGGGAGGTGGCATTGCGAAGCAATGACGGAGAGGGTTATTCAACTATTTTAAAGGAGCGTGTTGTTATGACCCCCATGATCGTTGAGCATCCCCTGCTGCAGCACAAGATCAGTCTGCTGCGCAACAAGCAGACCGGCACCAAGGAGTTCCGTGACCTCGTTGGTGAGATCGCGACCCTGCTGTGCTATGAGGCTACCCGTGACCTGCCTCTGGAAGAGGTGGAGATCGAGACCCCGATCACCATGGCAAAGACCAAGGTCCTTGCGGGCCGCAAGCTGGCTCTGGTTCCCATCCTGCGCGCCGGCATGGGTATGCTGGACGGTATGCTGACCCTGCTGCCCGCTGCAAAGGTCGGCTTCATCGGCCTGTACCGCGACGAGGAGACCCTGCAGCCCGTGGAGTACTTCTGCAAGCTGCCGCAGGATATCGCAGAGCGTGACGTTCTGGTGCTGGACCCTATGCTGGCCACCGGCGGCAGCGCCATCGACGCCATTTCTCAGATCAAGAAGCACGGCGCAAAGCGGATCAAGTTCATCGGCCTGATCGGTGCTCCGGAAGGCATTGAGGCCCTGCACAAGGCACACCCCGATGTGGACATCTATCTGGGCGCCAAGGACGACCACCTGAACGAGAACGGCTACATCGTCCCCGGTCTGGGCGACGCGGGCGACCGCATCTTCGGCACCAAGTAATTCTCTCCTGTTGATCCGTAAAGCAAACACCCGGTATTGGCTCGCCAATACCGGGTGTTTTTTCGCTTTGTTACTGCAGGTTCAGGTGCTTGCGCAGCATGCCGTGCGTGAGGAAGAAATAGCCCACGCAAAACGCCAGCGCGCCCACACACGCGCAGCCGAGCACGGTCCAGAGCGCCTGCAACACGGTCATCGTGTTGACGGCCGCGCTGGCCGACCCGTAGAACGCGCCGAAGATCAGCGCCAGTACGAGGCGCGTGCCGATCCAGAGCACAAAGAAGAACACGACGGACATGAGCCCCTTGTTTTTCTTGAAACTCTGACCGATCGCCATGGCGGCGTAGGTCATCAGGCACAGGGCAAGGCCGCACAAAACCACCAGCACGACCACGCCGACGGTGAGCCAGCCGGCCTGCGCCTGCGTGATCGTCGGCATGCTGTACGGTGCGCCGAAGGTAAAGGCAAACCGAAACCGGACGATATCCTCGTAGCCGCCGATCGTGCCGGACAGCAGCAGGCCGAGCGCGTCGACCGCGAACGTGCCGAGAAACCACACGATCGAGACGATCAGCTTCGAGAAGATCAGCTCCGTCGTCGAGACCGGCAGCGTGAACATCAGGTAGCCCTCGTCCGTCATCAGGTTGCGGTAAAACCGCAGGATCATGAGCACGACCGTCGTCACGACGGCGGCGATGAGTGAGAGTGAAAACACGAACGACACGAGCGCGCCGATGGCGCGGATCAGAAAGCTGTTCTGGTTTTCACACAGGCGGGTGATCAGGTTCGTGAACAGGCCGAGCACCGGCACGGCCGCATACAGCGGCAGCATGATGCGCGCTGTCGCGCGAAAATCCTGCTTTAAGAGTTTTCCTAGCATCTGAATACCTCCCGAAACACAGCGTCCACCGATTTGCCCTCCCTGGCGCGCAGCTCGTCGGCCGACGACTGCAGCAGCAGATGGCCGCGGTTGAGAAACGCCACGTCGTCGAGGATGTTCTCCACGTCCGCGATCAGGTGCGTGGAGATGACGACGGCGGCCTCGGGGTTGTAGTTGCTGATAATGGTGTTGAGAATGAAATCGCGCGTCGCAGGGTCGACGCCGCCGATCGGCTCGTCGAGCAGGTAGAGCTTCGCCTTACGGCTCATGACGAGGATGAGCTGCACCTTTTCGCGCGTGCCCTTCGACATCTGCTTGATCTGCTGCTTGGGCTGGATGCCGAGCCGCTGCATCATCTGCACGGCCGCGCCGCGGTCAAAATCATCGTAAAAATCGCCGAAGAACGCCAGCAGCTGCAGCGCCGTCATCCAGTCGGCAAAATAGGTGCGCTCCGGCAGATAGGACACGATCTTCTTCGTCTCCCTGCACGGCGCCTTGCCGTCGATGAGAATTTCCCCGGCGTCCGGCGTGAGCAGGCCGTTGGCCAGCTTGATGAGCGTGCTCTTGCCGCTGCCGTTCGGGCCGAGCAGGCCGACGATGTGTCCCGGCTCGACCGTCAGGTCCACGCGGTCGAGCGCCGGCTCCGCGCCGTAGCTCTTGCACAGACCCTTGCATTCGAGAATTGCCATGTTACATTTCCTCCTTTGCCTGCCGCAGATCCTGCTGCAGCAGCTCGAGCGCCTGCGCCCGGTCATAGCCGAGCTGCGCCAGCGCCTGCCAGAATGCGTCGATGCCGGCCTGCGCCAGCCGCCGCTTTTCCCGGTCGATGCGCGCCAGATCCTCCGTCACGGTGCGGCCGGCCGTGCGCTGCGTCCGGATCAGCTCCAGACGCTCGAGCTCGGCGAGCGCGCGCTGCATCGTGTTCGGATTCACGCCGGCGTCGGACGCGAAGTCGCGCACCGACGGCAGCCGGCTCCCGGGCGGAAACTGCCCGAGAATGATCGCGCGGGCGACCTGGTCCACGAGCTGCGTGTAGACAGGCGCGTCGTTGCGGATGTTCCAGTTCATGATGCCGCCTCCTGTCGAAATTGTGTATCGCTGTATTAAGCGATTAAGACAATAGCACAATGTGCGCGGGATGTCAAGCCCAATTTTGCAAAAAACAAAAACCGATCGCTGCGGGCGCAAAGATTGCAGATTCAGATTTCGATTTCTTCCTTGACCGTGTCTTCCGCGAACGGATGCGCAGCGGCCCTTCGCTGTGCGAGCAGGCCGGGGAGGATGGACACCAGACTGCCGCAGAGGATGCACGCGATACCGGCGAGCATATTGTCCGGGATGGCCTCGTGCAGCACCAGAAACGCCAGCAGCGGCGCGAGCGCGGGCTTGAAGAAGAACACGAGCGACGTTGTCTGCGCGCTCGTGACCTCCATCGACAGGAAGTAGCAGGTAAAGCCGATGCCGGTCACGCCGATGTAGATGAAGAGCACGATCGGCAGATTTGCCAGCGTGTAGCCGGTGAAGAAGGGGATGCTCGCAAACGTGTCCAGACCGGCGGCCGTCAGGCCGGCAGAGAGGGCCGGAATGTGTGTCAAACCGGCGAGCGCGATCATCTCGGCCGCGCCGAACAGAAAGCCGAAGCACGTCACGACGATGCCGCCGAAGCGTGCGCACTGGCGCTTGCCGCACACGCCGTAGAGCGCGAACAGCAGCGTCGCCAGCAGGACGTACACCACACCGAGCGCATCGAGCCGTAGGTGCCACGGCTGGATGATGAGCACGATGCCCGCCACGTCCAGCACGAGGCCCGCAATCTGGTTTTTCGAGATCGTCTCGTGCAGGAGCAGGAAGGCGAACAGCGTCACGAATACGGGGTTGCTGGAAAACAGCACGCCGACGACCGAAGCCTGGATGCGCGTGACGGATAGCTGATACAGCGACATACTTACCGCGATGCCCATCAGGCCCAGCAGGGCAAACGAGCCGAGCGCTTTGCCGTCAAGCTTCCGGCCGCGCTTTTTCAGTTCGCGCACGGCGAAAGGAATGAGCACCAGCCCGCCGACGAGAAACCGGCTGAAATTGAGCTGGATAGGGTTGAACTGTCCGGAGATCAGCTTCAGCGCGACCTCCATGCTGGAAAACAGCAGCGTCGTGACCGCAATGTACAGATAGCCTCGTTTCATATCTGCGCCTTCTTTGTTTCGTACTTGCACAAGCGGTTTCCGTTGTAACACTGTTTTGGACGCTTGTCAAGAAACGTCAAATTTCCGACAAGTAAAACCGGCGCCCGGTGTCAG
>ENA-OPWH01001151-OPWH01001151.1-human-gut-metagenome-genome-assembly--contig:-NODE-1151-length-17400-cov-4.611473_pt1 | contig 17400 bp, 15 predicted proteins | sample MGYA00241506_ERZ502004 | MGnify/ENA primary metagenome ERZ502004 (study PRJEB25962, sample SAMEA2043049) | human gut metagenome | biome: human gut; feature: human-associated habitat; material: faeces... | reverse complement strand
TCGTCCCGGCGGGCGTTTTGGCATTTTGGGAGGACCTGATTTCACCCCGTTTTCACGGAAATGCTCCCGTTTTTTCACAGCTTTCCCGTGAAGTTTCCATAGTTGCGGCGTAGAATGAGCACACTTAAATCACGTTGCATTTTTGAGGGAGGCTTGGTTATGAAGACCTGTTTGATAAAGAGCACGAAAATTTCCCGGCGAAGCTTTTTGCAGGCGCTTGGCGCGATGACCCTTTCGGGCAGTCTGGCGGCGTGCGGCGGAACGGGGAAGGCAAAATCGGACCGCCTTGCGGCAGGGAGCCTCGCCTACACGCCGGATGAAGTGGTGACGGTGGAATTCTCGGACGGCGGCATCACGGTCAGCCCGGAGGACGCGGCGGGCCTTGCCGTGGAGGAGACCGCTCTCTCGGTGAGCGGTGCGGGCGTCTATGCTCTGTCCGGCAGTTGTGCGGACGGCTCGGTGAAGGTGGAAGCCCAGACGGAGGACGTCGTGCTGCTGCTGGACGGCCTGACCCTGACCAGCGCCGACACCGCCCCCATCGTCTGCGGCGAATCCACCGGGGTGACCATCGCGGTGGTGGACGGGACGGAAAACACCCTGACCGACAGCGAGGCCAACGACCCGGACAATCCCGCCGACAACGAGAACGCCGAAAAGGCAGTGGTCAAGTGCAAGGACGGCTCGCAGGTCGTCCTCTGCGGCGGCGGTGCGCTGACCGTGAACGCACGGGGCAAGAACGGCATCAAATCCGGCACCGCGCTGGATGACCGGGACGCCAGCCTGACCATCCGGGAGCTGACGCTGAACATCGAGGCGCTGGTGAACGATGCCATCAACGCGGAGCAACGGCTCAAGGTGGAAAGCGGAAACCTGACCATCGCGGCGGGGGAAGATGCCATCCACTGCGACATGGAACTGAACATCGGTGCGGAGGGCACCACCGGCCCCGCCATCACCGTTTCCAGCTGCTGCGAGGGCTTGGAGGGGGCCGTCCTGAACATACACTCCGGTAATATGGACATCACCTCCACCGACGACTGCCTGAACGCCGCCAACTCCGACCTTGGCGACTATGCCTTCGAGATGAACATCTCCGGGGGCACCATCAAAGCCTATTCCTCCGGGGGCGACGGCTTTGACTCCAACGGCACCCTGACCATCACGGGCGGCGACATCTCGGTCTGGACCGCCAGCACCGCCGACAATCAGCCGCTGGACGCCGATGGACGCATCACGATTTCGGGCGGCACGGTGCTGGCCGCAGGCGGCAGCGCGGGCATGGGCTTTTCCATCAGCGCGTCTCAGCCCTGCGTCACCTTCGGCGGCGGGCGGGACAGCAGCCTTTCCCTCGCCGGGGGCGAGGCGTTTTCCATTGCGGACGAAAGCGGCAAGAGCGTGCTGGACAGCACCGCCCTCTGCGACGCGGCCTTCCTCTTCTATTCCAGCCCGGCCCTGACGGCGGAGGGACGCTACAGCGTCCAGCCCACCGTCACCGCCACGGCCAAGACCGGTGAAACTGATACCCAGTTCGGCGGCAATGGAGGCCCCGGCGGCAGCGGTGGGCAGAGACCGGACGGCATGACGCCGCCGGATGGGGCACCTTCGGACGGGCAGATGCCGCAGGGCCAGCCGCCCCAGAGTGACGGCACCACCCCGCCGGAACTGCCGGCCGCCAGCAGCAACTGAGAAAAACCGCGCAGCAATTGCAATCCGCGCGCCGGAATGATACAATAAGAAGCGGCAAATCACCGCCGCCGGACGTTTTTCCGGCAGATGTAAGAAAGAAGGCTTTTTATTATGAGCATGAACACGGTTCCTGAGCGTCTGGCTGCCCTGCGCGCCGCCATGGACGCCAACGGCGTTGACCTTTATCTCATTCCGGTGGGCGACCCGCATTCCAGCGAGTACCTGCCCGATCACTACACCTCCTTGACCTATTTCTCCGGCTTCCATGGCGAGAACTCCAACTTCGTCGTTACGAAGGACAAGAGCGCCATCTGGGCCGACGGCCGCTATTTCGTGCAGGCGGAAAAGGAGATCGCGGGCACCGAGATCGAGCTGGAGCGGATGGGTGAGCCGGGTGTGCCCACCGTGGAGCAGTACTGCGCCGATGCTCTGCCCGAAGGCGGGGTGCTGGGCCTGTGCGGTCTGACCGCTTCCTGCCATCTGGTGCGCAGCGTCCAGAAGGCGCTGGACGCCAAGCATGGCACCATCAAGACCCTGAATCTGGAAGATGAGCTCTGGACCGAGGGCCGCCCCGCCCTGCCGGAGACTCCCGCTTGGATCCTGAGCAAGGAGTACGCAGGGTTCTCCCCAGCCGAGAAGCTGGGCCAGCTCCGCGCAAAGCTCAAGGAGCTGGGCTGCACCGCACAGCTGGTGGGCAAGCTGGACAATCTGGCATGGCTGCTGAACCTGCGCGCCATGGACATCCAGTGCACCCCGTATGCCATGGCCTACTGCTACGTCACGGAGGATCGCGCTGTCCTCTTTATCAACACCAAGCGTCTGGGCGCAGAGGCTGCGGCTGAGCTGAAGGAGAACGGCGTCGAGATCGCCGAATACGACGATGTGCTGGGCTTCCTCGCCGCCGAGACTGAGCCGCAGACCGTGCTGGCCGACCCGGCTTCCGTCAACTACGCCGTCTACGAGACCTTGAGCAACAATGCGGCCCTGACCGTCAAGGATGAGGCCGATCCCCTGCTGCCGATGAAGGGCGTCAAGAACGAGACGGAGCTGGCCCATAACCGCGAGACCCATCTGCGGGATGCCGTGGCCATGGTGCGGTTCCAGAAAGAGCTGGAAGAGCGCCTTGCCGCCGGTGAAGAGCTGACGGAGCTGACCGTGGACGAGATCCTCCACAAGTACCGCTCCGCACAGGACAAGTTCATCGTGGAGAGCTTCGGCACCATTGCAGCCTACGGCGGCAATGCGGCCATGATGCACTACCACGCCACCGAAGCCGACCACGCCAAGCTGGAAAAGAAGGGCTTTTTGCTGGTGGACAGCGGTGCTACCTACATGGACGGCACCACCGACATCACCCGCACCTACCCGCTGGGCGAGCTGACCGAGGACGAAAAGCTGTTTTATACTTGGACTTTGCAGTGCCACATCGACATCGCAAAGGCCGTCTGGCTGAACTACTGCGATGGTCATATGCTGGACACCATCGCCCGCGAGCCGCTGTGGCAGCACCTCATCAACTACCGCTGCGGCACCGGCCACAGTGTCAGCTTTGTGGGCAATGTCCATGAGGGCCCCCACGCGCTGAACGGCCGCAACACCACCGTCTTCCAGCCGGGCATGGTCATCACCGACGAGCCGGGCGTCTACGAAAGCGGTGTGGTCGGTATCCGCATTGAGAACGAGCTGGAGTGCTACCACAAGGCCGACAACCAGTACGGCACCTTCCTCGCCTTCCGTCCGCTGACCTTCGTACCCATCGCCACCTCGCCCGTGGTGCCCGGCGTGCTGAACAAGGACGAGATCGCATGGCTGAACGCCTACCATCGGGAGGTCTTCACCAAGCTTGCCCCCCGCCTGACCGAGGAAGAGCGTGATTGGCTGGCCAAGAAGTGCGCAGCCATTGGGGACTGATTGAACTTCTAACAAAAATGAGGCTGTTGCAAAGAACTCCCTCAGTCACGGCTTTGCCGTGCCAACTCCCTCTCGGAGGGAGCCTTGGCGTAACGGCAAGCTGTGAAAGCCTCCCTCTTAGAGAAAGACTCCCTCCGGCCGGAGGGAGATGTCGCGTAAGCGACAAAGGGAGGACAGGTGGCATCGCGTCAGCGATGACGGAAGGAGTTGTGCAACAGCCTCTTTTTGTATTTATTATTTCTCCGATTGATGTTCTTTCCAGTAAGCCTTTGCTTCGTCGATGGCCTTTTTGAAGGGGCCGGAGGGATAGGTGCTCTCGGCGATGTCCACAAGGAACTTGTAGAGCTGGGGCCGCACCTCCTCGTATATCCCAAGGCGGGTGTAGAGGTCTTTGTAGTAGCGGAACACTTGTAATTTGTTCTGCACGATGGTGGCTGCGTTGATCTGGGTGTGGCAGATGCTCTGGGGGTTCTGGACGTAGTAATAACCGGGTTTGTCGATGGCGACGAACCGCTCGGCATACTGGATATACCGCAGGTTGAACACGAGATCCTCAGCCCAGCGCATCTCGCTGACGAACTGGATGTCGTTGCCGGTCAGGATATCGCGGCGGTAGAGCTTGTTCCAAAGCACGCTGTAAAAATAGGAGGCGGGCTTGTCCATCAGGCGGAGGGCGAAGGTATCCTTGTCGTAGACCCCGGCGGGCAGGAAGCCATACTCCCGCACTTCCGGCGGGCGGGCAACGCTCATGACGCCCAGCTCGTCTTGGATCTTATCCAGCACCTGTTCCGGCTTGGAGGCTCCTGCCGGGATGACCATCTTGTAGGGGGCGATGACGAAGTCGGCTTCGTTCTCCTCGGCAGCGGCCACAAGGCGCTCGGTGAAGTCCGGGTCAAGGTAATCGTCGCTGTCCACAAACTCTACGTATTTGCCGGAAGCAAGCTTCAGGCCGAGGTTGCGGGTGTCCGATACGCCGGAATTGGCCTTGTCCACCAGCAGGATGCGGGGATCCTTTTGGCGGAACTCCTCGCAGACGGGAAGGCTCTGATCCTTGGAGCCGTCGTTCAGGATGATGATCTCGATGTTCTGGTAGGTCTGGGCGCAGATGCTCCCCACGCACCGGGCCAGATGGTTCTGGGCATTGTAAACGGGCAGAATGATGCTGACGAGAGGCTGATTCATAGAGGAGTCTCCTTTCATCGTTTTTGTTGTAACTATACTCCCCTGCGGCGCAAAATGCAAGCGCCGGGGGCCGCTCGCCGAAGGAGGGCTTGGAAAATGATCTTTCATATCGCGATTTGCAGCCCGGACCCGGTGCTGCGGGGGCGGGTGCAGCGGCACTGCCTTGAATATTATGCCCGCCGCGCCGATGCGTGCATCGTGGAGCAGTTGGAAAGCGCTGCCGACTTGCTGCGTCAGGAAGCCGACGGCACCCGATACGAGTTGTATCTCATCGAGCTGACGGCTTCCAGCCCGGCGGCGGGCTTACAGGCAGCGGCCCAACTGCGTCAGCACGGGGTGCGCGCTCCGCTGGCCTTCTTCGCCCGCACCCCGGCCTACGCTTACGAGGCGTTCCGGGTGGACGCGATGCAGTATCTGCAAATTTCCTTCCGGCCCGAACAGCTCACCGCCCTGCTTGACCGCGCCACCGAGCCGGAGTATGGCCCGGTCATCCCGGTCACGACGGCGGCGGGGCTGCGGGCCCTGCCCTTCGCGGACATCGAATATCTGGAGTGCACCCACCACATCGTCCACTTCCACCTTGCCAGCGGCGAGGACGTGGCCTCCCTTTCGCTGCGGGTGCCCTTTTCCGAGGTGGCAAAGCCTCTGCTGGCCGACGAACGCTTTTTGCAGCCCCACCGTTCCTATGTGGTGAACCTCGCCGCCGCGTCCCAGCTCTCCGCCGGTGAACTGTGGATGCGCAGCGGCGCCCGCGTGCCCATCCCCCGCAGCCGTGAGGCCGCCGTAAGGGCCGCGTTCCGGAAGTTTCTGGAACGGTAGAAGGAAACAGAACAGGCCCTGCCGTACAGTTTGAAATGCTGCATGGCGGGGCCTGTTTTAGACGTGCTGTCAAGGGTTTTGAAATGCCCTTATAATTTCAGCTCCCCCCACTCCTGCAGGAACTGGTCGCTGACTTGGCGGAGGGCGGGCTCGTCGGCGGCGCTGGCGGCGTCGGCGATGCCGATGACGTAGAAGCCCGCGTCGTGGGCGGTGCGGGCGGCGTAGAGGGAATCCTCGCAGACGGCGCAGGTACGGGGGTCGGTGCCGCCAAGGCGGTGGAGCGCCTCGAAGAAGACGTCCGGGCGGCTCTTGTGGAGCGGGCCCTGCGCCTCGACGTAGAACTCAAAATGATCGTCCAGCCCCAGCCGGGTGAGCACGGCCTTGCACTGGTCGCTCCATGTGTTTGAGCAGATGCACATCCGGGCTCCTTCGGCCTTGAGCCGGGCCAGCAGCTCCCGCACGCCGGGCTTGAGCTCTACGCTCTCGTACAGCTCCGCAATGACCGACCGCATCACGCCGAAGTAATCCTCCGGCTTTAGGGGCAACGCATACTCCCGGATGAGGTACTGCGCGCCGTCGGCCATCCCCATGCTCAGCAGGGTGGTGCGCAGGTCGGCCTTCGGCTCGCGGCCATACCGGCGCAGCAGCGCCAGCGGGGCGTTCTCCCACACGGCGGTCATGCTGTCGGTCAGAGTGCCGTCCATATCAAAGATCCATTGCTTGCAGTTCATATTGCCATCCTCACAGTCAGATTTTACTAAATTATACCACGCTTTTTGTTCCAAAAACAGAGAGAAATTTTCCCGGAAATATGTTATACTTTGTGCAGATTTGATTCGGAGCACAAAGGAGGCGGTTGGGATGGCGCAGAACGAGACCCCCCAAAAGGCGCTGGTGCTGGCCGGCGGCGGAGCCCGCGGCAGCTATCAGGTGGGCGTCTGGCGGGCATTGACAGAACTGGGCTGGCACCCGCAGATCATCACCGGCACCAGCGTCGGCAGCCTGAACGGCGCAATGTTCGCGCTGGACCTGTACGAGACGGCGCGGGATATGTGGACGAGCATCCGCAGTCAGGACGTGATGGAGCTGCCGGAAGAACCGAATCTGACGGAGCTGCATCAGTTCCTGCGGGACATCGTGCGGGAGGGCGGCATGGACGTCACCCCGCTGGAAGAGATCGTGGAGCGGGTGTTGGACGAAGACGCCCTCCGCGCGTCGCCCATCCGGTTCGGCCTCGTCACCGTGGAAAAGCGGGGCCTGAAACCCCGCGAGCTGCCGCTGGAAGAGATCCCGGAAGGGAAAGTGAAGGACTACCTGCTGGCCTCGGCGGCCTGTTTCCCCGCGCTGCGGGCCAAGCAGATCGATGGGGTGCAGTTCCTCGACGGCGGCTACCGGGACAACATGCCCACCGCGCTGGCACAGAAAATGGGCGCGGAGGAGCTGGTCTGTGTGGATTTGGAGGGAGTGGGCATCACCCTGCCCAACCGCACCGGTCTGCCCACCACCATGGTGCGCAGCTACTGGGAGCTGGGCGATATCCTCCACTTTGACCCCGACACCGCCAAGCGAAACATCGAGCTGGGCTATTACGACACCCTTCGGGCCTTCGGGCGGCTGCGGGGCTGTGCCTACGCCATCGCGAAGAGCGGCGCTTCCGACGCGGACGCAGCTGCGTTCCGGAAACGCTTCGACGCGGTGCAGAAGGCCGTCAAGGCGAAGTACCCGGTCACTCTGACGGCAGACCTCGCCCTCCGGCTGGCCAACATGAAAGATGCCGAGACCGCCCCGCTGGAAGCTGCCGCCGAGGACGTGGGGGTGGACCCCGCCCATTACTACACGGTGGAGCAGCTCGGCAGGGTCTTTCTGGAACAATGCGACCGCAGCCGCATCGAGAGTTTTGCGCCCCTGTTTGACGGCAGCGGCAATGCGGCACAGGCCGCGTGGGCGGCGCTGCTGCCCAATACATTCTTACAGGCGCTGGTCTACCGCACCCTGACCGCGCCGGTGGAGGAGGGAGTGGAACCATGAAAGTCTATCAGGGACATTCCGCTTCCCCCGGTCTCGTGCTGGGGCAGGTGAGCCGGGTGGAGCGCCGGACGGAGGTCTTCCGCCCCGGCCCCTTCAGCCCGGAGCGGGAGCAGCGGCTGCTGGACAACGCCGTGAAAACGGCCCAGACCGAACTGGACTCCATGGCGGAGCGCAGCGGCCCTACCGAACAGGCCATCTTTCTGTTCCAGAGCATGATGCTGGAGGACGAGGGCTTCATGAATGAGGTCCGCTTCCAGATCAAGGCGGGCATCGGTGCCGCCGAAGCGATGGACCGCGTGGGCCACCGCTATGCCGACCAGCTGGCCAACATGGAGGACAACGCCTATATGCAGCTGCGCAGCGTGGATATCCTCGACGCGGCCAGCCGGGTGGTGAATATCCTTGCCAACCGGCCCCGCGTCTGGCTGGCGCTGGATCATCCGGTGATCCTCGCGGCGGAGATGCTGATGCCCAGCGACCTGTTCAGCGTCCCGGCGGGGATGATCTTGGGCATCATCACGTCCGAGGGCAACAAGCAGAGCCACGCCGCCATCATCGCGCGGGCCATGCACATCCCCTGCATCGTGCAGGTGGGCAGCGATTTTCTGGACGACTGCGACGGCCGCATCGTCATCCTCGACGCCGACAACGGCGAGTGCATCCTTGACCCGGATGCTGTCACCCGCCAACAGGCCATGGCCCACATCTGCGAAAAACAGTGGGAAAACGAGGAGATGAACCGCATCTGTGCCCTGCCGAACCGCACCAAGGACGGCGAGGCCTTTGAGTTGCTGGCCAACTGCTTCGGGCAGGAGGACATCGAAACGGCCCTCCAAACCGGTGCCAGCGGCGTGGGTCTGCTGCGCAGCGGCTACATGATGCTGCCGGGTCGCCCGGTGGACGAGCAGGAGCAGTATGTGTTCTATCACTCCTGCCTTGCTGCGGCAAAGGGCGGCGTCGTCACGGTTCGCACCTTCGACTTTGGCGCAGACCGCACCATGGCCGATGCGCATCAAGGGCCGGAATCCTCCAAGCTGGGGCTGCGTGGCATCCGCAACAGTCTGCGCCGCCCCCACCAGTTCGAGACCCAGATCTGTGCGCTGCTCCGCGCGGCGGCGGACGGCCCGCTGCGGGTCATGTTCCCGATGGTGACCAACCTTGAAGATTGGGACGAAGCCATGAAGCGGGTGGAGCACTGCCGCCAGCAATTGCGGGAGCGGGGCGAGCGGTTCAACGAGAAGACCCCCTTCGGCGTCATGTTCAGCGTGCCCTCCGCCTGCCTGACGGCGGAAGAATTCGTGGCTCGCGGGTGCGATTTCTTCGTCATCGAGACCAACGACCTGACCCAGTACACCCACGCCGTTGACCGGGACCTCTCCATTGCGGAGCGCTACTACCGCCCCGCCAGCCATGCGATGAAAAAGCTCATCGCCATGGTCATGGAAGCCGCCGACGCGGGGCAGATCCCCGTGACCATCTGCGGCATGGCCGTCGGCAACCCGGCCAATACGATCCAGTACCTGAAACTCGGCCTCCGCAGCTTCTCCATGAGCCCCCAGAGCCTCATCGGCGTGAAGCGCGCACTGCTGGAAGCAGACAGCCGGGATTGACAGAAAGAATATGTACTACTGAAGCATAAAAAGGGGGCTGCTGCACATCGTTTTAGCCGAAAGTGCAGCAGCCCTTTTTTGTTTAAAAGAGCGTTATTCCAGATTCCCCGTCAGGGTCATGACGGCGGAGAGGACGGCCAGCGGGGCCGTCTCACAGCGGAGAATGCGGGGGCCGAGGCCGACGGTCTTGGCACCGGCTTTGGCGGCCATCTCGGCCTCCTCGGCGGCAAAACCGCCCTCTGCGCCGGTGATGACGGCGATTTTCCGCTTCTGGCCGTCGGCGGGCTGGAGGTCTGCCAGCAGCTCCCGAAGGGGAGCACCGCCGCACTCGTAGCAGAAGAGCACGAGGTCGTATCCTTCCAGACTGCGGCAGAGCGCGCCGAAGTTGGGCAGCGGGAGGGCCACATCCGGCAAAACGCCCCGGCCGCACTGCTTGGCGGCTTCAAAGGCGATGCGGTTGTAGCGCTCGTTTTTCTGCTCCTCTTTCTTGGGGGCTGCCACGCAGTAGCGGCTGAAGAAGGGGACAAAATGGGCGCAGCCCAGCTCGACGCCGTGGCGGATGACCTGCTCCAGCTTGTCCTGCTTGGGATAGCCCACAAAGAGGGTGACTTCTACGCTGGGTTCGGCGGCGCTGGGGTAGCCCGGCTCCACGCTGAACTCCACCGTCTCCGGGCCGAAGCCGGTGATGGTGGCGGTGTACTCCACGGCGTTGCCGTCGCAGAGGATGACGGTATCGCCCAGCTTGCCCCGCATCACGCGGGCGAGATGATGGGCGTCGGCACCCCGCAGCGTTGCGGTGCCGTCGGCGATCTCGGTAGTAAAATAACGGTGCGGCATTTTTTTTTGATCCTTTTCAACTGAAGCTCCCCCTCCGGGGGAGCTGGCGAGCGTCAGCGAGACTGAGAGGGCTTTCTGGCCTTACTTGCAGTCGCTCCCCCTCTGGGCGAGCGTCAGCGAGGCTGAGAGGGCTTTCTGGCCTTACTTGCATTTTTTGCAGACAATGCACTCCCAGCCGCGCTTTTCCTTAACTTCCTGTACAGTAAGCCCGGCTTTTTCCAGCCCGGCGATGACCTCATCCTTCCGGCTGTCGATGATGCCGCTGGCGATGAAGACGGCATCCTCGGCCATCAGGCCGGGCACGGCGGGGGCCAGCGACAGGATGGCGTTGGCAACGATGTTGGCAGTGATGATGTCGTAGGTGCCGCTGGCCTTGTCGGACAGATCGCCCACAAGGACGGTCAGCTTGTCGGCTACGCCATTCAGGGCGGCGTTCTCCCCAGCGGTGCGGACGGCCACAGGGTCGATGTCCACGCCCTCGGCGGAGGCAGCGCCCAGCTTGAGAGCTGCGATGGCAAGGATGCCGGAGCCGGTGCCGATGTCCAGCACCCGTTCGCCGCCCTTGACCCGCTCGTCCAGCGCCTCCAAGCAGAGGCTGGTGGTCTCGTGGCCGCCGGTGCCAAAGGCGAGGCCGGGGTCGAGGATGAGCTTGACGCGGTCGGTATCGTACTCCTGCCAAGAGGGCACCACGGCAAGGCGCTGGCCGATCTCCATCGGGTGATAATACTTGCGCCAGCCGTTCTGCCAGTCCTCCTGTTCCACGCCTTCGGTCTCGACGGTGTAGGCGATGCCCGCCGCCTCCATCCGGGCCGCGATGAGGGCCAGCGTCTCCACGGGGGAAGCGCCCGGCTCCAGATACAGGTGGATGATGACCTGATCGCGGGGCTTGTCCAGCAGTTCCTGCTCGATGAGGTCCACATGCGCGATCTCGGCCACCTGCTGTTCGATGTCGCTGTAGTCTTCGATATAGATGCCGCCTTCGGCAATCATGGTGGCGACGGCTTCGGCGTTGTCGGCGTCGGCCTTGGCCACGGTCAGGCGGATATCAGTCCATTCCATTGATAAAACCTCCTTCGGGATGTTGTACACGGTTCGGGAATACCTATATAGTAACATAGACGCCGCCACGGCGCAAGAAGTGCGCGGCAGAGACGGCAGAACATAGAAAATTCACAAATGAGAAAATTCTTTTCAGAGTAAAAACTTGTATCCCATCAAAAACCCCAAAAACTTTTGACTAAAAAATGCAAAATCAAGGATTTTTGTATCAATTATGGAGAAAAGGGCGGAACCCCCCTTTCCTTTTTTCTTAACATGTGTTAAGATATTGTTACGCAATTATGGACGGTCTGCAACCAGAGGCCGCCATAACAACAACATTCTTTAAGGAGGAATGTGTATTATGATGAAGTATCTCCAGAAACTGGGCAAGGCACTGATGCTTCCCGTCGCGGTCCTGCCGATCTGCGGCATCCTGATGGGTCTTGGCTATGCCTTTGCTCCGGGCGTCATGGGTGTGCCCGGTGCAGCAACTTCCGGCGCGGCTTATACCGTTGGCTTCCTGCTGGTCAAGGCAGGCGGCGCTCTGATCGACAACATGGCATGGCTGTTTGCAATCGGTGCAGCAGTCGGTCTGGCGGATGACCACGACGGTACCGCTGGTCTGGCTGGCCTCGTCAGCTTCCTGATGATGCAGCAGCTGCTGAGCCCCGCCGTCGTCGGTGCAGTCCGCACCCTCGAAGAGGGCACCGCTACCTACATCGCTTTCCAGAAGGTCGCCGGCAACTCGTTCATCGGCATTCTGGCCGCTGTGGTGGGCGCGACCTGCTACAACAAGTTCAAGAACACCCAGATGCCTGACTGGCTGGCATTCTTCTCCGGCAAGCGCTTCGTCGCAATTGCCACCGGCCTGATCTCCATCGTGGTTTCCGTTGTCCTGCTGTTCGTCTGGCCTCTGATCTTCGGTGCACTGGTCGCTCTGGGCGAGGCCATCGTAAGCATGGACGGCATCGGCGCTGGTATCTACGCGTTCCTGAACCGTCTGCTGATCCCCACCGGCCTGCATCACGCTCTGAACAACGTGTTCTGGTTCGACACCATCGGTCTGGGCGACCTGTCCCACTTCTGGGCTGGCGAGACCTCTGCGGATGTGGGCTGGAGCCTCGGCATGTACATGTCCGGCTTCTTCCCCTGCATGATGTTCGGTATCGCCGGTGCTGCGCTGGCCATGATCCGCACCGCTAAGAACAAGAAGGCTGCCATCGGTCTGGTCCTGTCCGCTGCCATCTGCGCTTTCGTCTGCGGCGTCACCGAGCCGTTCGAGTTCGGCTTCATGTTCCTGTGCTTCCCGCTGTACGTTGTCTACTCTGCTCTGTACGGCATCTTCACCATCATCACCTACTACTCTGGCTTCCGTGCTGGCTTCTGCTTCTCTGCCGGTGCCACCGACCTCGTGTTCTCCGCTTCCCTGCCCGCAGCTGCTAAGACTTGGATGATCATCCCTCTGGGCATCGCTGCTTTCGTCGTGTTCTACTTCGTGTTCTACTTCGCCATCACCAAGTTCGACCTGAAGACCCCCGGCCGTGAGGACGAGGACGCCGAAGAGGCCGAGAAGAAGGTGACGCTGGCCAACAACAACTACACCGAAGTTGCTTCTGGTGTGCTGAAGGCCATCGGCGGCAAGGCAAACGTCTCCAGCGTGGATTACTGCGCTACCCGTCTGCGCTTCACCATCAAGGACTACACGCAGGTCGATGAAAAGGCTGTCAAGGCTGCTGGCGCTGCCGGCGTCATCCGCCCCGACAAGAACACCTGTCAGGTCATCATCGGCACCAAGGTCCAGTTCGTGTACGACGAGCTGAAGAAGATGCTGTAAGTGCATTTCTGAATTGCAATCTGCGGAAGTCTGGTTGATTCCGCATCTGTTCCCATGGGCCGCTGAGGGCGGGCGTTTACGCCCATCCTCGGCGGCCCTCTTTTTTGTTCACACAAAAGCGTTTTCTGGAAACCGAAAGCGTGTTATACTAGGGTTAATAAAAAAAAACAGGAGGTTCCCATTATGAAGATCATTCGTGCAAAGGATTATAAGGACATGTCCCGCAAGGCTGCCAACATCATCTCCGCGCAGGTCATTATGAAGCCGAACTGCGTGCTGGGTTTGGCCACCGGCGGCACCCCGGTGGGCGCGTATGCACAGCTGGTGGAGTGGTACAACAAGGGCGACATCGACTTCTCCGAAGTCACCACCGTCAACCTCGACGAGTACCGCGGGCTGCCCAAGGAGCACCCGGAAAGCTACTGGAGCTTCATGCACAAGAACCTGTTCGACCATGTGAACATCCGCCCCGAAGCCATCCACCTGCCCGACGGCACCAACCCCGACGCGGCAGACGCCTGCGCCAAGTACAACGAGATCATCCACAGCGTCGGCGGCATCGACCTGCAGCTGCTGGGCCTTGGCCCCAACGGCCACATCGGCTTCAACGAGCCGGGCGAAGCCTTTGAGCTGGAGACCCACTGCGTTGACCTGACCACCGCCACCATCGAGGCCAACAAGCGCTTCTTTGACGGCAACGAGGACCTTGTGCCCAAACAGGCCTACACCATGGGCATCAAGACCATCATGCAGGCCCGCAAGGTGCTGGTGGTGGCCAACGGTCTGGCCAAGGCCAAGGCGGTCAAGGCCGTTGTGTCCGGCCCCGTCACCCCGGAGTGCCCGGGTTCCATCCTCCAGATGCACCCCGACTGCATTCTGGTCGCCGATGAAGAGGCACTGAGCCTGTTGTAATGAAACTCCTTCCGGCGCTGTCGCGCCACCTCCCTCCCGGAGGGAGGCTTCACAGCTGCCCGCTGCGTCAAGGCTCCCTCACCGAGGGAGCTGGCACGGCAAAGCCGTGACTGAGGGAGTTGTTTCTTAGAGGAACGAGCATATGATCATCAAGAACGCAAAAATCTATACCCCCCGCCACACCTTTGAGGAGGGGAACCTCTTCATCCGCGATGGCCGCATCGTGCCGTTCGCCCAGCCCGAAGAGGGCGAGGAAGTCGTAGACGCGGCCGGGGCCTATGCCCTGCCGGGTCTGGTGGATATCCACTTCCACGGGGCTATGGGCAAGGACTTCTGCGACGGCAGCGAAGAAGCCATCCAGACCCTCGCTGACTTCGAGGCCAGCAAAGGCGTGCTGGCCATCTGCCCCGCGACCATGACCTTCTCGGAAGAGATCCTGAACAACGTCATGGATGCCGCCGCCGCCCACAAAAACGGCAAGGGCGCGGACCTTGTGGGCATCAACATGGAAGGCCCCTTCATCAGCCCGAAGAAGGTGGGCGCCCAGAACCCGGAGTACCTCCACCCCGCCGATGTGGGGATGTTCCGCCGCTTGCAGGAGCGGTCGGGCGGCCTGATCAAGCTGGTGGATGTTGCCCCGGAGGAGCCGGGCGCGCTGGACTTCATCAAGGAGTGCCACGAGGAAGTGCGCATCTCCATCGCCCACACCTGCACCAGCTACGATACCGCCCTCGCGGCCTTTGACGCCGGTGCCACCCACATGACCCACCTGTACAACGCCATGCCCGGCATCACCCACCGGGAGCCCGGCCCCATCATTGCGGCGCTGGAGCGGGGCGCGGAAGTGGAGCTTATCACCGATCACGTCCACATCCACCCGGCCATGGTCCGCTTCACCTTCAACACCTTCGGCGATGACCACGTGATCTTGATCGCCGACAGCATGATGGCTTGCGGTCTGCCCGACGGCCAGTACAGCTTGGGCGGACAGGCGGTCACCGTCTGCGGCCCCCGTGCCACCCTGACCGAACAGCCCGGCACCATCGCCGGAAGCGCCACCTGCCTGTACGATTGCATGAAGCGCGCCGTGCTGGAAATGGGCGTCCCGCTGGAAAGCGCTGTCCGCGCTGCCAGCGAAAACCCCGCCAAGAGCATTGGCATCGACAACGACTACGGCAGCCTGAGCGCCGGACGGTACGGCAACGTGATTCTGGCTGACGAAGCGCTCAACATCAAGGCTGTCATCCAGAAAGGAATCCGCATCCTATGAACCCCGTGACCCTGACATGGCGGCTGCTGACCGCTGACGAACTGACCCGCGTGTACCTCCACGAGATGTGCCGGGATTTTCCCCAGAGCGAGCGGAAGCCGCTGAGTATGATCCTGACCAGCGAAGCCGCCGGGACTGCCCACACATGGGGCGTTTTTGACGGCGAGGCGCTGGCGGCGTATCTGCTGATGGTGCAGCCCGTGGGCTGTGCCATGAGCCAGTTGGACTATTTCGCCGTTCTGCCCCAATACCGTGCGGCAGGGCTCGGCGCGGCCCTGCTGGCCGAGCTGCCCAGCCACGAAAACGGCGCGTCCGCCATCCTCATTGAGGCTGAGTGTCCCGAAAAGGCTGAGGACGAAGCCATGGCCGTCCGCCGCTTGGGCTTCTACGCCCGCTGCGGCGCACAGGACGTCGGCTGGACCGAACACCTCTTCGACGCATGGTTCCGGGTGCTGGTGCTGCCCTGCGGCTCCCGCACTCCGGACGCCGAAACCACCGTGCAGGGTCTCGTGGACTGCTACCGCCGCACCATGGGAGAACCCCAGTGGAGGAAGCACGTCACCTTCTACCGCCCCGATGGATCTACGGCGCAGTTCTGACCCCGAAATCCTAAATCCCCCGCCTGTACGCTGTGTACGGACGGGCGGTTTTTACTGAAAAAAAGAGGCTTGACAGAACGGAAGAATATGGGTATTCTTGACATAGAAATCATTTGCGGAGTGCCCGCTGGGGCACAGATCAACAGGAGGAAAAAAACAATGGAAATGATGACTCGGCGTTCGTTCTTGAAAATCACCGGCGCGATGGCGCTGGCGGTGGGTGCAGCGGGTGCACTGAGCGGCTGCGATGCGGTCGATAATGCGCTCGGCTCGTTCTTCCAGCAGTACGGTGACCAGAAGGGCCATGCGGCAGACAGCGTAGGCTCTTTTATGTATGCCCTGAGCAATAGATCCCGTGCTTGGTCGTATGGGGGAGAACTGGCGCTGCTGGCCATCGGCTTCCAAGTCAAAAATCTGACCGATGAGACGGTCACCTTCAAGGCAAGCGATATCACCAGCGCAAAGATCGACGGCCACAAGGCGAATGTCGTTCTGGACCCGAAAACGGCAATAAATGGGAGAGATGTTGGCGAGTACACCCCGCTGTTCGATGCAAACGGCACCAAGACCTATGCGCCGGGCAAGAATCTGAATAAGGCCGAGGAGGGCTGCATCTACTTCCAGCCCGCCGTCTATGCCGAGGGCGAAGCCCATGTCAACAAAAACTGGAGCAGCTTGGAGTTCACCTTCAACCTGAAAGGCAAGACTTCCACCTTTGTAATGAACCGGAATGCAGACGGAAGCGTTACCTCTGCCCGGAAATAATAGAACCAAAATCTAGGAGAGCGATTTTATGGAACTGAAATTTTCCCGCCGTGTATTTCTGAAGAGTGCTGCGGCCGCGGCGCTGGCTGTTTCGGCGGCGGGGCTGACGACCGGCTGCACCGGCGGCGAGGCAGAAAAGACCTATGAGGTCACGCTGGGCGAGTTCAAGGTGCGGATGGCCGCAGCGTCCATTGAGCGCCGCGAGAAGGTCGGCACCGATGACGTCTATCTGGACATCGTGCCGGAAGTTTCCGTTACTTACGCGGGTAAAGGTTTTGCGGGCGCATCCTTTAAGAATGTGTTTGCCATGAAGCTGGGCGATACCGACCTGACGCTGAACACCAGTGGCACCGTCGCCGGGGCCGATTTCCCCATAGTCAACTCGGCCCATGTATATAAGCCCAGCTTCTCCACCAAGAAGCGCGAGCAGTACGACGCCTACGACAAGGGCGAGGCAATTCGGTTCTCGGTCACGCTGTCGGGCCAGACGGGCGTTTTCAGCATCGGCAAGGACGGCAAGGTAACCGCTGTCGAAAAGAAGTAAGGATTGTTTTTCTCACGCCGGAGTTGTGCGGTTTGCACAGCTCCGGCGCTTTTTCTTTGCCGACTTGCACAAAGATTTTACTTCGATTTTGCTCCATCATGGTCGCAGCCGAAATGGCAGGGCGCTATAATTAAGGCGTTCCAAGGGAAAACACAAAAAAGGAAAATCGAGACCGGGCAAAAGCTCCGGTGTTATTTTGGAGGAAAACATCATGAAAAAGATCACGCGTCGTTCGTTCCTTGCTGTTTGTGGTGCAGCCGCTGCTGCCGCTGCCCTGACCGCCTGCGGTGGTTCCGCTTCTTCCGCCGCTGCCTCTTCCGTGGCATCCACCGCTTCTTCTGCGGCGGCTTCCACGGCTTCCG
>ENA-OPWH01001150-OPWH01001150.1-human-gut-metagenome-genome-assembly--contig:-NODE-1150-length-17405-cov-1.987954_pt1 | contig 17405 bp, 23 predicted proteins | sample MGYA00241506_ERZ502004 | MGnify/ENA primary metagenome ERZ502004 (study PRJEB25962, sample SAMEA2043049) | human gut metagenome | biome: human gut; feature: human-associated habitat; material: faeces... | reverse complement strand
TTTACCATATATTAGATTAAAAACTAATGGTAGTAATGAGGAGAAAAATATAAGAGAAAAGCTTGATGAAATATTAAATTCTAAGTAATATAAGATTGGAGATATTTATGAAGTATAGTGATATTTTAGAGGCGCATTTTAAGTATGGAACTACTAGAGAAGATATAATTAAAAGGTATGGATATGAAGAGATACTTGATAATGTAGTTCTTGCTCCTTGGTGGAGTCATGAAATATTTAGAGATAAGGTTTTAAAAATTGAAAAAGTAAGTGATAAGGTTTTTAATATTTATGGAGATGGTTTTTCGTTTTCGTATATTGAGGTTGGTCAAGTAGGAGCTCCAGTTATTTTAGATACTGTACTTGCTTTAGGTGTTACTAATTGCAAGAATATTTTATTTATAGGTTCGGTTGGAGCTTTAAGTAGTGAAATAAAGATTGGAGATATTGTTATTCCAAAAGGATCTATTTGTTGTAATGGGGCTTCTAGATATTTGAATAATAATTTTACTGATGAGTTTTTTAAGATAGAGTATCCGACGGTAGAGTTTACTAAAAAACTTGTTGGATTGGTTCAGGAGTTTGATGTTAAATATCATAATGTTTTAAATTGTAGTGTTGATTCTATATTTGGACAATTTGTACATATTGATGAGTTTTTAGAAGAGGGTGCTTTAACTATTGAAATGGAGACGGCTTCTTTATTTAAAGCAAGTTCTTTGATAGGTGTTAATGCTGGAGCTATTTTTGTGGTATCGGATAGTGTCCTTATGAATAAATCTTTATTTTCTGGTAGAAGTGATGAGGAGAATAAGTATAGGCATTATGTAAAAGAAGAAGTAATACCAGAGATAGTATGTAGATTATTTAAAGGGTGATGATATGGATAATGATCGAGTAAAACATTCTATTAGTGTTGCGAGACGGATGGTGGAAATTGGTAAAAGCTATAATTTAAGTAATAAAGAGTTAGAAGAATTATTTGTCTTAGGACTTAATCATGATATTGGATATGAGTTTTGTGATGGTAGTGATCACAATGTAGTTGGTGGAAATATTTTAAAAAGAAGTAATTATAAATATTGGAGAGAAGTATATTATCATGGTGTTGTTCAAGAGGAGTATAGTTCTTTATATTTAAAAATACTGAATACGGCAGATATGCAGGTTGATAAATATGGAAATGTTGTTGGCTTTGAAGAAAGACTCAAAGATATAAAGAGTAGATATGGAGAAGATTCAGTTGTATATAAGAGATGTGTTTTATTAATTGAATTTATAACGAGTGAGGTTTAGGATGAGACATAACGGAACTAAGAAATTGGAGACTGATCGACTATTACTAAGAAGAATTTATAAAGAAGATGCTATAGAAATATATAATGGTTTTATTAATCAAGAGAGATTTTTATATTATCTAAATAAAGAGAAGAGAACACTAGAAGAAGAGATTTCTTCTTTAGAAATGATTGATGAAAAGAATAAAAATGAAGATTACTATAACTGGGTTATAACTTTAAAAGATACGGGTAAGATAATTGGAATGATTGTATTAAAAGTAGAAGAAGTAAATGAATGTGTTGAAGCAACTTATGCCATAGATGAGAGATATTGTAATAAGGGTTATATGAGTGAGACTTTAAAAAGAGTTATAAAATATGCTTTTGAAGAGTTACTTGTTAATAGATTTCAGACTTGTTGCGTTGTTTCTAATGAAGCTTCTAGAAAGGTTATGGAAAAGTGTGGTATGAGGTATGAAGGCCTTCTTAGAAGTTATGTTATTTTAAAAGATGGATATCATGATACGTATATGTATTCTATTGTTAGAGAAGATTTAGAGTAGGTGATAATGATGAAGTATTTTAGCAAGGAAGATGTTAGAAAGATTATACAAGATGCATTTAATTTTATTGATAATGGAAAAGTAGTGTGGAAGGATATGGCGTTTTTAGGACATCCAGGATTTTACTTTTTTCATACAAAAAAAGAGTTGGAACAAAAAATTGAAAGTCAATTAGTTAAGGATAAATATAATCAATATGATCTTTGTTATATAATGAATTGTCTAATTAAATTTATGCTTTCTAAGTATGACTCACATACTAGAATACTTTTTCGTGAGGAAAGATATTTACCTATTGAGTTAAAGATTGAAGATAATGAAGTTTATATAATTAACGTGCCTTCAAAGTTTAATAAATTTAAGGCTTGGAAAGTATTAGAGATTAATGGTGTTATAGTTAATAAGTTATTGGATGAAATAAAAGAAATTTGTTGTTACTCAACAGAAGAATATTTAAGAACAAGACAAGTAAGTATACTTGAAGATATTGATATGTTAAGAACTTTACCTAGTATAGATAGTGCTAATTTTAAATTCGATTTTTTAGTTGGTGATGGAGTGCATAGGGAAGTGATTAGTTTTGATATTAATAATTTAGTTGATGAAGTAGAGGCAAGTTTTCTTCCAGAAAATTATTCTTATGAGTTGGTTAATGATTGTGTAGTTATTCATTATAATGCTTGTCGGGATAAAGATAAAATGGAGGAGTTAATTAAGAAGATTAGTACAATTCATAGTGATAAGTATATTATAGATTTAAGATATAATGGTGGAGGTGATTCTAGTATTATTAGACCTTTGATAGAGTTTTTGAAAGGAAAGATGGTTGTTGTTTTAATAAATGAATATGTATTTTCTTCTGGGAGAATGGCATTGGTTGAGTTAAAGAAAATAGGTGCTTGTGTTATTGGCACTAATATTAGTACTTCACTTAATGCATTTGGTAATAATCCATCAGAATATAAAATAGATGGTACTGAGTTAATTGTTAAAAGAAGTTCTAATTATTTTCTTTATGATAGTGAATATAATTGTGAGAGTTTTTCGAAGAATAATTTTTTTGAGTATTTTAAAGATAGAAAAGCGTTATTAGAACCAGTTTTTATAAGTCCAGATTTGGAGGTAAAAGAGACTGTTGATGATATTGTCGCTGGAAGAGATATACAGATGAAGATGGCATTTCAATATTTAGAGGAGAAATTTAATGGAAAAAGTTCAGTTTGATAATGATAATTTTATTTTATATGCACCAGATAGTTTGAGTATTATTACAGAAGGATTAGAGGATATTTTGAATAGTTCTTTTGAATTTTATAAGAAGTTATTTGGAGTTGATAGTTTTAGAAAAATACAGATTAATTTTTTTGATGATTTGGGTAAGTTTAGAGAGTTTATTTATGATTTAAGAGGAGAGAATGAGTCTTTACCAGAATATGCAACTGGTACTTTTGATCAGGGAATGATTAATATGTGTTTAAGTCCTAATATAAAAAATGATAACCCTAATCTTAACCATTATAAACATTGTGCTTCACATGAGTTATTTCATATTATGTATCAAGAGTTAGTATGGGAAAAGTTAGGTATGAAGAGAATAATTTGGTTTGATGAGGGAATGGCTGAGTTATTTTCTGGTGAGTATAATTTTACTAAGGATTCATATGATAAGTTTTTAAATGAAGTTAGAAAAACTACGATGGAAGTTCCTAATTTGAATGAGATTTCTCATGGAACATCTTTTAAAAATGATAAGTATAATGGATATTTACTTAGTTTAATTGCGGTTAAAGAAATATATGATAAGTTAGGGTTTGAGAAGTTTAGAAAAATAATGTATAATGAAGATGAAATTATAAAATACGGAGAGTCTATTTTGAAAGAGGTTTTCTAGGTATTAAGAATAATTACTGGTGGTGGTTTAGATGATTGATACTAATTCATTTAAAGGATTATTAGATAAATATGGAATGGATGCTGATAGTGTTATTAAAAATAATAGTAAGGTTTTGATTCGTGGTAATTATAGTGATATAGAAGCTACAATTAATTATTTGGTTAATGATTTGGGATTTGCATCTAGATATATAGAAAAAGCTCCTAGTATACTTTATTTTAATGTGTCAGCAATAAGAAAGAATGTGGAGTTTTTAAAAAGACAAGGAATTATTTTTTCTAATGTTGAGAAATGTTTACATGTTTTAAGTACTATTCCTTGGAGGTTAGAAGAAACTTATAATTATGTTAGAGATAATTATGGAGATCAATTTATTAATAGAAATGTTTCTATATTAAGTGTTGATATCGAGAGAATAAAAGAAATAGAAAAGTTAGGGTTAGATAAGCGTTTAGTATTGTCAGCGGCACTTACTTTTTTACCAGTATCTGAAATAAAAAAGATTGTTGAAATATGTAGGAAAAATAATGTAGAAATAACAGGTTCAGTATTTCGTAAGAGTTCAGTTGATATTGAAAAAATAATTTCTACATGTAGACAAAATAATATAGAGATAACTGGTACAGTATTTATGAGAAGTGCTGAAGAAATTGAAGATATAATTTCAATATGTAAAAGGTATAATGTTGGAATAACTAGTTCAGTATTTAATAAGACAGCTAAAGATTTAGAACAAATAATTAAAATATGTAGAGATAATAATGTAGAGCCAGTTGGAAATATGTTTCAGGGCAATGTGTTAGAAGTAGAAGAAATTATTTCATTATGTCGCGCTAATGGTATAGAGGTAACTGGTTCTATATTTAGAAGTAATGTTGATGAAATTAAAGAAATAATTAGAATATGTAGAGAAAATAATATAGAGATAACTTCTACTGTATTTCATAAGAATTCTTTAGAATTGAAAAGAATTATTTCAGTATGTAAGAAAAATGATATAGAAATGACAGGAATGATATTTTTAAGAAGTGCTGATGAGGTTGAACAAATTGTTGAAATATGTAGGAAATATAATGTAAGACCAGTTGGAAATGTATTTTATCGTGATAATTTTGAAGTTGAAAAGATTATCGAAGTATGTCGTGCTAATGGAATAGAAATAACTGGATCGGTATTTTTGAAAAAAGCTGATGAAGTAGAGAAGATTATTGCTTTATGTAGAGATAATAATATTAAAGTATCTGGTACAGTATTTTTAAGAAAAGCAGATGAAATAGAGAGAATAATTGGTATCTGTAGAGCTAATAATATTGAAATAACTAGTTCAGTATTTTATAAAAAAGCAGAAGAAGTAGAAAGAATAGTTGAAGTGTGTAGAGTTAATCATATAAAAATGAGTGGTGGAGTTTTCTCTAAGACTGCTAAACAGTTACAGGAGAGTATTGATTTTGTTAGAGATAATTATGGAGATGATTATTTAACTAATTTAATTGTTATAAAGAGTGCTAAAGGTTTAAGCAGAACACTTCCTTATTTAGATGAGTTAGGTGTACTTGAAACCGTTAAGAAAAGTGCTTCTATTCTTACTCTTACAGTTGAGGAGATAAAGGAACGTAAGAAGTTTATTGATTCTATTGGAGAAGCTATGGTATTAGAAAATGGTAGATTTAATGTGGTATTTGGAATGAGTAAGAATGCTTATGCAAGAAGAGTTGCTGCTTTGAGTAAGAATAATAGTTCATATGGGGGAAAATAGTATGGAATTTAGTGTTGATTTTGATAAGATTAGTGAAATATATGGAGAAGAAGTACTTAGAGAAATGCAAGAAAATATGGATGAAGTAATTAAAAATGTTAATTACATGTATATGTTAGAATTTAATGATGTAGAGGATATATTCGAAAGAGAGATATTATTATTTTTATATGATCATGATACTTTTAAAGATAAATTAAATAAATTGATATATAAATTGGGTCTTAATTATGTAGAAAAAATTGAAAATGATCTATCACTACTGGAGAGTTTACAATGATAGATGCCAATGTATTAGAAAATAGATTTAATAGTTTGTTTGTTTTAAGTAAAAATAATTATGTAAAAAGAGTTTCAAATGTAAATAGTAGTTCGTATGGAGGAAAATAGTATGAAGAAAAAGAAAATCATTATTGCTTCTTGTGTTTTACTGATTGTTTTAGGGGGAATTATTTATTTTATGGGGAATAATAAAGTGAAAGATTTACCAGTTACCGAAGGTGTTGAAGTTGTTCCTACTATGGATGATAAGATAAGTAGAGATACTAGTTGGTGTAGTACATTTCAATTAGTTTGGAATGATATGAAAAGAGAAATAGTTGAGCAAGACGTTGTTTTTAGTCCTCAGATAAAGATGGTAGAAAATCTTAATAAAGAAAGTTTTACAGAAGATATGTTATCTGATGAGTATTACTTTAAGATTTATGGATTTAAGAATTTGGAACTAAAAGAAAAAATAGAAAAAGGTATTAAGGAAAAGTTTAACCAAACTAGTGATATTTTAGATGATTTTGATTGGAGTAATGAGGCATTAGATAATCCTAATAGTTCAGACATAAGAAGATATTTCTTTTATACAATGCTATATAGAGAGTTTGAATATAAGAGTAAGTTTAGTATTTTAGATAATGCTAAGTTTGGAGAATATGAAGATGTTAAATATTTTGGAGTAAATAAAAATTCAAAAGAGAAAGTTAGAGAACAGATTGAAGTATTATTTTATAATTCTAAGAATGATTTTGCAGTTAAGATAAAGACTAAGAATAATGATGAAGTTATATTTTATAAAAATCCGGAGGGAGAAACATTTAGAGAAATATATGATAATATGATGAAAAAGACTAATGAGTATGAAGGAAGCATTAGTTTTTCAGAAAATGACTTTTTTATGGCACCTATACTTTCATTTAATGTAAAAAGAGAATACAAAGAATTAGAAAATAAAGAGTTTGGTACAGCAGATGGTAATATAGCAATGATAGAAAAAGCAATTCAGTCTATTAAGTTTTCTTTAGATGAGACTGGTGGAAAAGTAAAGAGTGAAGCTGGGGTTGACAGTTGGAAGACTACTAGTATGGCTGGAGAAGATAAAACAAGATATTTTAATGTTAATGATACATTTGCTTTGTTTTTAAAAGAAGAGAAAAGAGATGTACCTTATTTAGCATTAAGAGTTGATGATATAAGAAAATATCAAAATAATTAATTAGTATATGATGTTTAATTTGTAGTATACTATTGATAGGTATTATAGGAGGATGTTATGGAGAATATTTTAAATAAAAAAGAATCTGGTTGGAAAAGTTTAAGATCTGGAGAAATGGAGAGTATTATGAATTTTTCTAATAATTATATTAAGTTTTTAAACAGATCTAAGACAGAAAGAGAAGCTAATAAAAGTATTCTTTTGGAACTTGAAAATAATGGATTTAGAAATATAAATGATATGGATAGGTTGATTGCTGGAGATAAGGTTTATTTTAGTAATAGATGTAAGAGTGTTTTTGCTGCTGTTATTGGTAGTGGTAAAATAGATGAGGGAATTAACATAGTTGGTGCTCATATTGATTCACCTAGACTTGATTTAAAACCTAATCCTGTATATGAAGATGGAAAACTTGCTTTATTTAAGACTCATTACTATGGAGGAATTAAGAAGTATCAATGGACTACTATTCCTTTAGCAATACATGGTGTTGTTGTTAAACCTAGTGGAGAAAAAATAAGTATTAATATAGGAGAAGATGAAAATGATCCAATCTTTACTATTACTGATTTATTACCACATTTAGCAAAGGATCAAGTTGATAAAAAATTAGAAGAGGCTATTAAGGGAGAAAGTTTAAATATATTGATTGGTAGTATTCCTGGGGAAGAAAAGGAAAATCCTGTTAAGAATAATATTTTAAAGATATTAAATGAGAAGTATGGAATTAATGAAATTGATTTTTATAGTTCTGAACTAGAGGTTGTACCAGCTTTTAAAGCTAGAAGTTTAGGTTTTGATAGTAGTATGGTAGCTGGATATGGTCAAGATGATAAAGTATGTGCTTATGCTACTTTAAGAGCTATTATTGATGCTTCTGTAACTAGTGTTACTAGTGTTTCTATATTTGCTGATAAGGAAGAGATTGGTAGTGTAGGTAATACTGGAATGTATTCTGAGATGTTTGATAATTTTATTCTTCAACTATTAGAAAAAACTGGTGATAATAGTGTTGGAAGTTTAAATAAGACTTATTGTAATTCTAGAATGTTATCTGCTGATGTTGGTGCTGGAGTTGATCCTAATTATCAAGAGGTATCTGAATCTAATAATTCTTCATATATTGGTTATGGAGTTGAATTAAATAAATATACTGGTGCTAGAGGTAAGTCTGGAGCAAGTGATGCTAATGCTGAGTTTGTTGCTTATGTAAGACGTGTATTTGAAAGTAATAATGTAAAATATCAAGTTTCTGAACTTGGTAAAGTAGATATTGGTGGAGGAGGAACAATCGCTTATATTTTAGCAAATAAGGGAATTGATGTTATTGACTGTGGTGTTCCAGTAATATCAATGCATTCTCCATATGAAGTTACTAGTAAATATGATATTTATTCAGCTTATAATGGATATAAAGCATTCTTTGAGGCAACTGATAAAGTTAGTTATTAGTAGTTATAAATTGTTTATTAGAAAGGCAAATCGTTGTGTTGGTTTGCTTTTTTTGTTATAATTTTTTGAGAGGTGGGGTTATGGTTAAGGACTTATGTTTCGAAATTCTTGATAAATGTTCTAATAATTGTAGATTTTGTTCTTCTAACTCAGATATGTCTAAAGCTACAGTTATTAGTTTTAATGATTTTAAAAGAGTAATAGATCACTTTATGAAAACTGGTGGAATAGGTGAATTATCTTTATCAGGTGGAGAGCCATTTTTACATCCGGAGTTAGAAAAAATGGTTGCTTATTCAACTGGATTAGGTATTAAAACAGTCATTTTTACTTCTGGAGTAAAGGTTAGAGAGCCTTTAAGTATGGATGAGAGAAGAAAAATAATTGTTGAAGAGAAGAGGCGTTTAGCTAGTGTTGATAGTGATGATATAAGAACTATTTCGGCTATTGAGAAGTTTTATGAAAAATTATTAAATCCACCGATATTTTCTTGTATAGAGAGGGAGAGGCTTGAACGATATAAAAGAATGGGCCTTTCTAAAATTGTCTTTGATATGCAAGGTTATGTACAAGAGACGGATACTTATTTAATGGGAAGAAGAAGTTATAGTCAACAAGCTTTATTTAGATCATTACTTAATGCTTCTTTGGTAGGCTTGGATGTAGATGTACATTTTATTCCGATGAAGGTTAATTATAAAGAAATAAGAGAAATATTGGAGTTATTAGAATTAGCATCAGTTAAAAATATTAGTTTACTTAATTTTGTACCTCAAGGAAGAGGATTAGAAAATAGAGAGTCTTTAGAACTAAATGAGACTGAGAAAGATGAGTTTTTTGAGATTTTAGGTTCTGCTTTAGATGAAGGATTATATACAGGAAAGGTAAGAATTGGGATACCTTTACAAGGAGAAGAGGCACATAAGTGTAATGCAGGACTTGAAAAGCTTGATATTAAATATGATGGAACTGTGTTACCTTGTCCGGCGTTTAAAGAACTTAGTGCTTGTGAATATAAGAAGTATGGTATACAAGTTTATAGTATTTATGATGATTTAGATAAGATAAAAATACCTGGTGTTGGTACTAGAAGTGAAGCTCTTTGTAAGAAGGTTTATCAAAGGAAGGATAGTGGTAGTAATGATTAATACGAAGTTAACAAGAAAAGCAATGGTTATTGCTTATAACGCTCATATGGGTCAATTTGATAAAGCTTCTGTTCCTTATATATATCATCCTATTCATATTGCAGAAGAAATGGATGATGAGGTTAGTTGTATTGTAGCTTTACTTCATGATGTAGTTGAAGATACGAGTGTTACTTTTACTGATTTAGAAAAAGAGTTTCCAAAAGAGGTTATTGAAGCTTTAAAATTATTAACTCATGGTGATGGTGTTAATTATATGGAGTATATTGAAAACATTAAAAGTAATGAGATTGCTACTAAGGTGAAGATAGGTGATCTTAAACATAATATGGATACTAGTAGACTTGATATTATAACTGATGAAGATTTGATTAGAGAAGAAAAATATAAGAGGTCACTTGAAATATTAGAAAGTTAATTAGCAAGAATTGTTGTATTCTTGCTTTTTATTTAGGGGAGTGCTATTATAAAAACTAATTTTTTGGGGTGATTAGTTATGGCTTATGATGTTTTTAGTATTGATAAGATGCAAATTAATGCCAGTGGGTTAAGAAAGTTTGCTAGAAAGTGCATTAGTGAAAGTAATAGTAGAGTTTCAATAATGGCTAAGCCTTATATTACTGGTGTTTATGATTTATCTAAGATTTTATATGAGAATAATCCACATGTTTATTTAAATCCAACAGAAAAGTTACGTATGGGTGAATATGTAAAAGATGGTGATTGCTATATTGTTGGTCCTAATCTTATGATATGGGATAGTACAACTAATATGTGGAGAGTAATATCTATTTCGGCAGGGCCTTCTGGATAAACTGCTACTATAGAGGTTGGTAGTACTAGAACTGGAGATGAGAGTAGCGAGGCTTTGGCTTTAGATAATGCGGTTGGCAATCATCATGTTTTTGGGCATGGTCCTAGAAGCTGTAATTATAGTTATACCAAGAGGTGATAAGGGAGAGAGTGGACCGACTGGTCCAAAAGGAGATAAAGGTGATACTGGACCAATAGGGTCATTGGTGCTAACATCATATGATGCAGTTTGCTTTGCTAGTTTTAAGGATTCTACTACTGTTGGTACTTCAACTATTACGACAACTAGAATTATTCCAGGTAATTCTGATATTTTATCTATTTCTGGTAATCAAATTAAAGTTTTAAGAACTAGTGTATTTGAAATTACGTTGTGTGGCAAAATATCAGGAGTTACTAATGATACAGGGGTAAGTTTTATTTATATAATACTACTACTGGTGAGAAAATTAGTGATATGGAATTTGTTCTTGATAAAGGAAATCCTAGTGATATGGATTTTTCTGAAGTTAATTTTGCTGATGTTTATGCTGGTGGAAATTTAGAGGTTAGAACAGAAATTATTGGTGATGATACAGGTAGTGTTACTTTTTCAATGATTAATATTATTCTTAAGAGTTATAAGATGTAGATTATGAGTATTAGTTTTTTTGGTTAATTTTTTTAATATAATTGAGAATTTAGAAATGGATTCTCTTTTGTTGTGTTATAATTTTAGAGGATGGTGTTTTATGAGTGGTGTGTATGAAAGATGGAGATTTGGTACTGATAACGATAAGTTAGTAAAACTTGTTTTAAATGGAGATAAGAGAGCTACTACATCTTTATATGATGAGTATGTAACTAATAATGAAAAAGTACCTAAAGTAGGAGACAGAAGTATAATTTTATTTGATGATGGAAGAGATGCTTGCTTAATTGAGAATGTTGAAGTAATTGTTACGGAGTTTAAAAATATAACTGAAGATCTTGCTTTTATAGAGGGTGAAGGCAATAAGTCACTTGCTTATTATAGAGATGAACATATAAGGATTTTTAAGAGTATTGATACTAATTTTTGCGATGAGTCAAAAGTTGTTTTTGAAGTGTTTAAAGTAGTTGAAAAGTATGATTTTTAGTTGGGAGGGGATTTGTTATATGAAAGATGTTATAGGTTCTATTGTTAGGGAAAATGTAGAATTATTTGGTAGTAGGCCAGAAGTTAAAAAAATTAATGTTGGTTTTACTAATACAATATTTATTATTAATGATAAGTATGTAGTAAAGATTTGTACTAATAGTAGTAATGAGGAAAAGTTTGCAAGAGAGATTGAGTTTTATAGGAATAATAAGGATAATGATTTAATTCCAAAATTATATTATGCGAGTATGGATAAAAGCGTGGTTCCATATTATTATGAGGTTATTGAGAGGATAGATGGAGTTTCTTTATATAACGTATGGCATACTTTGAATGAGGTACAAAGGGAAGACATTATAAAACAGTTATGTATGGCAATGAAGATGTTTCATAGTAATACTTCTGATTGGTATGATTGGACTTTAAGGACTAAGAATATATTTGTACCACTATATGAGAAGGCTAGAGGTTTAAATTTATTTAGTGAGGAAGAGACAAATCTTATTGATGAGGCCTATAAAAAGTTTGATCAGTATTTAGAGTCAAAAGAGATGGTTCTAGTGCATAATGATTTACATTTTGATAATGTTTTTTATAGTAATGGTAAGATTAAGTTGATTGACTTTGAAAGAGCAATTTATGCACCTTTAGATTTTGAACTTGATATTTTATATAGAATGGTTAGAATGCCTTGGAAATTTGCTAGTGAAGAGACTGAGGGGTATGTAGAACTTGATGATTATAAAAACATTATGAAGTATATTGAAAAATACTATCCTGAATTAGTTCATATTGATAATTTAGAGAAAAGATTAGCTATTTATGAAATGATTTATTTTATGAAGCAGTATATAGGCTATTCACATATTGTAGAGCTAAAGGATAATGTTTTAAAAGCTGCAAGAATTGTTGTTGGTATTAGTAATTAGTTGGTTTTGTGTAGAAATTCACTAACTAATATTAACGATTTTTGTTGTTATTTTGTTTATATGCTAGTATAATAGGCATTACTGATTTAGGGGGAGTGTTTTTATGTTAAGTTATGTACAGAAGTTAATGTTTTCGACGCAAAGTAATTATTTTAAAAGTAGTAGAGATAGTGAAGAAGAATTTAGTGAAGTAACTGAGGAAGAGAGAACTCGTAGAAATTGGTATGTTTTAGGTGCTGATATTATATTTAATGAGAGTTTAAATTTAGGATTTGAGTCAAAAAATGTAAGTGATATGGGTGATGTTATTAAGAAATGTTTAGAAAGTAATGAACCTGTTGTTATAGAAATGAAGGGTTTAAAAATAGTTCTAAATAGTAAAAATCATAAATGTGTTTCTTTTTTTGGTAACAATTATAGAGTAACAATAGATGGAGAAGATATGTATTCTGAGGTTGATGTTATCAAATTAAACTTGGATGCTCACTTGACAAAAAGGTATAATCAAGGATGTCTTATGTATATTCCTGTTAAACTTTCACAAACTGTTACTGTTACAAATGGTGAAGAAATAAATGAAGTTTGTGGTATTGATTCTCAAGATGTGTTAGTTGATATTGATCTTATTCTTGAAAGATTTAAAAGATATAATCGTGATTACTATGATGTTGTTGATGGTGATGATAAGGTTTTATGTCGTGATATTACTGATTTTAAAGAGATGGTAAAAAGACCTTATGAATATCGTGGAGTTAATATTGATGCTGGTCAAGCTAAAAAGATTGGAAAGTTTAAAGATTTTAAGACTTATGAAGATTTAATTCCTGTTGCTAAGGCTAGAGAAGAAAGATGTAAGTATATTTATTCTTTAGTTTTAAGAGCCTATGATGATGCACAGGAAAAGATGTTTCCTTTTGGTAGTGGAAAGCGTAGACTTGATGATCTTGATTCTTTTCAAAGTACATTTAAGAAGGATACTACTTTAGAAAAGAAAAGTGAAAAAGTTATGGTAAAAAAGTAAGTAATAGTTAGTATTAATATATAAAAAATATAAACAGGATTTAGTCCTGTTTTTCTATGGAACAATTATAATTGTAAAGGTGTTGGTATAAATTAGTAGTTAATACTAATTGGTGTATAAATATTTATGGGAAACTTATTTTTAAATGGTATAATATAAGTAGAGGAGCAAATATAAAGTCTTTTATTTGCTAATATAGAAAGATAATGACTTGATTATATATAAAAATTGTGGAAGTCATTACGATATCTAAGTTTTAACATAAAAATTTATAGAAAGGATAGTGAGTTATGACTAATAAGTTAGAAACAATTTCAAATTTATTTGAAGGCAAAGAAATTAGAAGTATATGGGATAGTGAAAAAGAAGAATATTATTTTAGCGTTGTAGATGTTATAGCTGCACTAACGGATAGTCCCGAGCCAAGAAAATATTGGTCTGTTTTAAAAGGCAGATTAAAAAAAGAAGGCAGTGAAGTGACTACAAATTGTAGTCAGTTGAAAATGTTAGCTCCAGATGGAAAAATGCGTTTAAGAGATGCAATGACGACTCGTGATATTTTTAGATTGATTGAATCGGTTCCAAGCCCTAAAGCAGAGCCTTTTAAACTTTGGTTGGCATCACTTGGTAAGGAAAGAATAGATGAAGTATTTGACCCTGAAATGGCAATCAATAGAGCAGTAGAGTATTATCGTAAGAGAGGTTATGATGATAAATGGATTAAATCAAGATTAACGGGAATAGTAGATAGATTTAAACTAACTGATGTTTGGAAAGAATCTGGAATTGCATAAGACTATGAGTATGGAATTTTAACTAATGAAATATATAAATCATGGTCTGGAATGAAGGCAAGTGAATATAGGGCATTTAAAGGACTTAGAAAAGAATCGTTAAGAGATAATATGACGGATATAGAAGTTGCATTAACTGATTTAGGTGAAATAGCAACACGTGAACTTGCTAAAGAACATAAACCTTATGGATTAGAACAAAATAAAAATATTGCAAGACGAGGTGGCAATATAGCAAAAATAACTAGAGATAATTTAGAAAAAGAATTAGGTAGGACTGTTATAAGTAATGAAAATACATTAAACTATGAATATATAGATGAAAAATTGATAGAAGATAAAAAAGAAGTGGGATAATAAATTCTTAGGATTAACTATACGAAGTGAAAAAATAGAAAGTAAAAAGAAAAAATTTGATGGATGAACTTAATTTATATGACATTAATATTGATTATGATGTTTTATATTTTAAAATATATTAAGGCAAAATATAATGAATTATTTTATAAATATGGTAAAATATATGAGACCTAAAATAATGATTATTTGGTTAAATTTTCTAATGAAATAAAAAAATATTGTGAAAAGAATAATATAAATGTACAAATTTCTTTTGACATTACTGAAAGTATAAATTATTTTTCTGGTATTAAAAGAATTTATAAAAATGATAAATTGATCTATGAATTAAAATACAATAGTGGATTAATTAAGTGACAAAAAAATTAGTTAATTATTATAAAGGAGGCCATTTTATGAGAAAAAATAGTATTACGATTAGATCGAGTGCTGCTGAATATTTAACTTTTATTGCGGCAACTGGTACTGATAAAGAAACGATTGAAGTGAGATATGAAGATGAAAATATTTGGCTTACTCAAAAAATGTTATCAACTCTTTATAATGTAGAGATAAATACAATAAATTATCATATTAAAAAAATATATAATGATAATGAATTGAAAGAAGAATCAACTATTCGAAAATTTCGAATAGTTCAAAAGGAAGGAAATAGGGAAGTATCAAGGGATGTTGTTCATTATAATTTGCAAATGATTATAGCAATTGGATTTAAAGTGGATAACGAAAGGGCAGTTCAATTTAGAAAATGGGCTAATGAAATAGTAAAAGAATATACTATTAAAGGTTTTACTATGGATGATGAAAGATTAAAAAATGGTGGTTCTATTTTAACGGTAAAATATTTTGATGAATTGCTTGAAAGAATTAGGGAAATAAGGCTCTCTGAAAGAAGATTCTATCAAAAAGTGACAGACATATATGCTACAAGTATTGATTATGATAGGAACTCAAAAACAACTTTGGAATTTTTTAAAAAAGTTCAAAACAAAATGCACTATGCGGTATCAAATCAAACGGCAGCTGAAATTATATATAATAGGGCTGATTCTAAGAAAGAGCATATGGGACTTACTAATTGGGCGGCATCACCAAATGGCAAAATTATCAAAAGTGATGTTGTTATTGCTAAAAATTATTTAACTGAAGAAGAGTTATATTCATTGAGTAGAATTGTATCTGCTTATCTTGACTTGGCAGAAAGTAGAGCAATAAGACATATACCAATGACAATGGAAGATTGGGCTGATAAATTGGATGAATTCTTAAAACTTACTGATAGAGAAATATTACAAGATACTGGTAAAATATCACATAGAATAGCATGTGATAAAGCAATAACTGAATTTGAAAAATATAGAATTATTCAAGATAAATTATATGAATCAGATTTTGATAAATATTTAATTGAACTAGAAAAACTTGAACTTTCTGATAAAAGTTAATATTTAATAATTAGTAAAAGGAACTTAAGAATAGAATATTCTTAAAACTATAATTCATTATATAAAATTAAATGATTTTAAAGATTTACTTAAAGAAATTTGATTATCGATAGTATAAGTAGAAAATTAAGAAACGAAACTACTACTGAATATCTAGATATTTGGTTACAAAGATTAACAATTACTGATGATTTTAGTAAAGAATATCTTTCATCGTTATGTAAAAAAGTTTACGAATCAAATAATATTTGGAATTGTAGTTGGAGCAATTATTCAATTGATGAAAATATGATTATTGATAATGTCACTATTTCTACAATATCAAATGTTGTTACTCCAGTTGAAATTGATGATTTTTTAGATGATATTTATTAATATGTTAAATTTGAAAAAAATAAAATACTTGTAAAAGAACAGAAAAAAATGTTCTTTTTATGCTAGAACAAAAAAAATACAATTTTTGTGTTATAATTATATACGTTCAAGATACGTTTGAGATTTTAAGAAGGGAGCTGAAGAAAATGAATAATGAAAATATAAATAAAACAAATATAAACTGGTATCCAGGTCATATGGCTAAGACTAAGCGTGAAATTATAGAAAAACTTAACTTAATAGATGTTGTTTATGAGGTTGTTGATGCTAGAATGCCTTTATCATCTAAGATAGTTGATATAGATGAGTTAATTAAAGATAAGCCTAGAATATTAGTTATGACTAAATATGATTTGTGTGATAAAGTTGAAACTGATAAAATTATTAAATATTATGAGAATATGGGATATAAGGTTGTGCCAGTTGATTTAATGAGTGGTTTGAATGTTAAGAAAATTCTTGATTATACTAAAGAAATTATGAATATAGAGAATAAGAAAATTCCCAGACCAATAATTAGATAGTATGAACCTAGAGTATCACCAAAGAAAAAACGGATTTCGCTTAATACTGTATTGGAAATATCCGGAGCAACAAAAAAGATACCACACAATGTAATAATTAAAACTAGCGGAACTAAAGTTATTATCCAGTCAATCCTTGTTGAATTTTTAATTTTAGAAATCATTCTTTTACTATTTTATTATCCCGTTTCAATAAATTCTCTAACTGACTTTTCGCCCTATTAAAGCGGTCTCGTCCATAAGTACCAAAATCATCGCCTTTAGTTTCCTTTATCACTGTCCATATGGCCCATAAACAGTCAAAAAGTATCTGATATATTATAATCTTTTTCCTTGCCGTCTCAGGTACGTTACCTCCAAAATAATGTTGGAGTATAAAATCTTCATTGTCTTCAGTAAAATCAGCTTCAAGTAACATGGCACCGAGATCTGCCATCGGATCATT
>ENA-OPWH01001140-OPWH01001140.1-human-gut-metagenome-genome-assembly--contig:-NODE-1140-length-17465-cov-1.855773_pt1 | contig 17465 bp, 10 predicted proteins | sample MGYA00241506_ERZ502004 | MGnify/ENA primary metagenome ERZ502004 (study PRJEB25962, sample SAMEA2043049) | human gut metagenome | biome: human gut; feature: human-associated habitat; material: faeces... | reverse complement strand
TAATTAAACCAAAAAAGACTATTGAAGAAGGGACATATAGAATAGCAATGTTTAGCAATCCAAACATAGGTATAGACATTGATGCGGGATTAAAAAATAACGGAGCAAATGTGTTGTTGTGGGACTGGTATGAAGAAAATAATACTCAAAAGAAATTTAATTTTAGATATGATGAAACAGATGGTTATTATACAATAACAAATGTAAATTCAGGAAAATTATTAGATGTTCAGAATGGAGGAATGTCTAATGGAACTAATGTATGGCAATATGAGGAAAACAGGACAAGTTCACAAAAATGGCAGATTGTAAAAAACTCAAATGGAAGTTATAGTTTTATATCAAAATTAAACGGATTGTACTTAGATATACAAAATGGAAATATATCAAATGGTGGAAATGTACAAACATATGAAGGTAATGATTCTACAGCACAGCAATTTACTTTGATAAAATTAAATGATCAAATAGAAAAGCCACTAGAAACAGGATTTTATGAAATTGCTTCTGTAATTGATAGAAATAAAATATTTGAAGTAACAGATAGCTCTACAGAAGATAATATACCAATACAATTATGGGATTTGGATGGAAATATTCAACAAAAATTTAAAATAACATACAATAATACATATTATACAATAACTTCTGTACATTCAAATAAAGTGTTAGCAATAAGTGATGAAAATCAATTAATACAAAAAACAGAAGATAGCGATATTACAGAAAAATGGCAAATTAAGCTATATGGAAACGATAAATATGCTTTTGTTTCACTAGCAAATAATTATTATATAGATATTCCATCTGCGAATGTAAGCAATGGAGCAAAATTACAAGTATATGAGAGTAATAATTCAGATGCTCAGAGATTTTATCTGACAGATAGAAATCCTATACAAGGAACACAATCTATAGAAGATGGAATTTATAGAATAATTACACCTATAGATAATATGAAAGCTTTTGATGTAACAGATGGGCTAAGTACTGATGGTACAAAAATCCAACTTTGGGATAATGATGAATTTATTCAACAAAAATTTGAATTTATTTATGTAGGTGATGGATATTATAAGATAAAATCTCAATTATCTGGGAAAGTTTTAACTGTGGAAAGCAAAGCACCAAACCTATATAGTACAATTACACAAGAACAAGATAATGATTTAGAAACTCAAAAGTGGATTATTAATGATTTAGGAAATGGTTTATATAATATAATTTCAAAATGTGAAAATCTTTATATTACAACTCAAGATACGCCACAAAACGGAGAAAAAATACAAGTACAAAGATACAAAAATTCAAATTCACAATCTTTTATATTAATAAATGAAACACCAAAAAATAATATAAGTATTATTCAGGATGGAATCTATCAAATAAAAATGAAAAATAATATTAATTCTTTTGATATTAATGGTGCAAGTTATGACAATTATGCAAATTTACAAATATGGACATGTGATAATTCTCCGCAAAAGAAATTTCGCATAACTAGAATAGGAGATACAAATTATTATAAAATTGTTGCAACACATTCTGCTAAAGCTTTAGATGTACAAAATGGAGGAATAAACATTGGAACAAAAGTAGATCAATATGATCAAATTGATACAGATAATCAATTTTGGTATTTTAAAGATTGTGGAAATGGTTATTATAGTATAATTTCAAAAGCAAATGGATTATACTTAGATATTGCCGGTGGGGCAATAGAAAATTGCGGAGCAAATGTACAACTATACTATTCAAACAATTCAGATGCTCAACAATTTAAATTAGAACATATTAATATAGTTGAAAGTGGTACTTATGAAATAGAGACAAAATTAAATTCAAATATGGTGGTAGATGTAGCTGGTGGTTCATATGATAACGGAGCAAATATTCAAATATGGACTGCTGATAATGTAAATCAACAGAAATTTATTTTAGAACCACAATCAGATGACGTCTATGTGATAAAAGCAAAACATTCTAATAAAGTTTTAACTGTTGACTTGTCAAGTAATAATGTTTGCCAAATGGACTATACAGGAGCAAGCAATCAACAGTGGAAAATTCAAGAAGCAGGATATGGATTTTATAATTTAATTTCTTTAGCTAATAATTTATATTTATATGTGAATAATCAAAATGCACAAAATGGCCAAAATATACAAGTATATAGTGATAATGGATCTGATGCACAACAATTCAGATTTATTACAGGTTATAGAAAATTTTATGAGGAAGGAACATATGGAACATCAGGTAAGAGGCAATCAGCTCAAGGAGGATATGATTTAACATATTTTAAGATAGGTAAAGGAAGTAAGCATTTATTTACAACATTTTCAATTCATGGCTTTGAAGATTCATATTGGAAAGATGGCTCAGAATTAACGTATATGGCAAATCAATTTAAAGATTATTTATACAATAATCTTTCAGAAGATTTAATTAATGAATGGACAATTTATATTTTTCCAACGTTAAATCCTGATGGACAATATGATGGTTGGACTAACAATGGACCAGGACGTACAACAGTTTATAGTTATGCGCCAAATAATCAAGGGATAGATATGAATAGAGGATTTAGTGTTGGATTTCAAAGAATGACATCAGCTAGAAATTATACTGGAACTGCGGCATTCCAAGCTCCAGAAGCAGTTCAATTACGTGACTTTATTTTAGCACATCAAGGATCAAGTAATGTTTTAATAGATGTTCATGGATGGTTGAATGAAACAATAGGTGATGATGGAATTGGTTCGTACTATAGAAATGAATTTGGAATTTCTAAACATATAGGAACATATGGAAATGGATATTTAGTAAATTGGGCAAGAAGCATACCTAATACACGTTCAATGCTATTAGAACTTCCTAATGTAACAAGTCATGATCAAGTAGTAAATTGGGATTATGCAGGTAAATTTAATAGATCAACAATGAGGTTATTAAATGATTTTTAGAGGAGAATTAATATATGAAGAAAAATATTTTAATAGTTTTATTACTAGCAATTGTTGTGGTAATAGTAATAGGTTTAATTTTTAATAATAAAAAAGAAAATAGTGATCAAAATATTTTACAAAATGAAATTAAAAGTGATGAATTTATGAATAGAATAGTATCTACAGACTCTAATGAGATAAATGCAATAAAAAATGAAATTAATGCAACAGGCCAAACTGATATTTATCAAATAGAAGAAGAATATGATGGTAGAAAAATAATTCAGGTAAAACCAGATGTTCAATATCAAGTTGCTTTAGCAGGAATAATAAAAAATGGTATTCCTGCTGAAGATGAAATTAATACAATATTGGAACAAGCACCAAACAGTAGTGGTATGTGGATTTCTGAAAGCTCAAGAGAAAAATTCATGGAATTGTTAAACAGTAATAAGATGGACAGAGAAAGAATATGACCGGAAAAGAAGAAAAAAGGAATATCAAGACTTATGCCGCACTGGTATTTGTGCTGGTATTCCTTTTTGCATTGACATTGATGTACCTGGTGAACCAGGAGCAGGAACAGGAAGAAAAATTAAAAGATATGGCTGAATCAGATAAACTATATGTAATTGATGTGTCAGGAAAAACATATCAAAGAGATTATATAAGTGGAGAAGTTATAGAATATCCTTTTGAGGAGATGGATCCATATCAAGTACTAGAACCTTACGAGATAGAGAATTCAATAATTTTAGGAGTTACTTCTAATAAAGAAAATAGATTAAGTAATAAAGAAATATTAGATGCAATTATAGCATATGTGTAATAAACTAATAAGATAAATAATAGTTTACTTAGATTGTTATTTATCTTCTTTTATGGAGGAAAAATGGATAAAATAAAAAATATATGTGAGAAAAATAAATATACTATGTGTATATTTATAGGTATGCTGATTTTTACTACTGTTATATGTACTAATTTTATAAAAACACATTTTGCGTTGGATACATATTGTGTTTATTCATATGATAGTCAAGAATTAATTTCACATTTCTTACTTTCTAATAGGATAGTTAGTGCTTTAGCAAGATGGATATTTGATGTATTAAGAATTCCTCTATTGGTAAATATGAAAATATTATCAATAATAGGTATATTATTTTTAGCTACTGCTTGGTTTATATTATATAAATTTATAATAAGGATATCTAATAAGCAAAATAATATTTTTTATAATATTTTAATAATAGGTATATCTTTTATAATAATATATAATTTTTGTTCAGTAGAATGTTTGGCATTTTGGGAATCAGGAATAATATGTTTTGGAATTTTATGTACCGTTATAGCTGCATGCTTATTTAATTCAAATATTAAATATAACAAGCTAATAACATTTATATTTTTATTATTAGCAAGCATTTGTTATCAAGGAGCAATCACTTTATTCATTCCTTTAGCTTTAGTATTTTTAGCATATAAAAATAAAGAAATTAATAAAGAAAATATAAAAAGATTTAAAAAAGCAGTTATAGTTGAGGGAGAAAAGAGTGTTTTAAAAGCAGACACTTATTTTAAAGGTAAAAGTTGCGTAGTGGCAACTTGCGGCTTTAATGTTTCAGATTGGCAAATTAGAGCTTTAGAAAAACTTGGAGTAGATACAGTTTATTTAGGGTTTGATAAAGACTTTGACGATAAATATGAAGAAGTTTATAAAGCTGACAAATTGTTATATGACAACTATTTAAGATACAATGAACGATTAAGGACTTTAGCTCAGAGACTTGCTTTAAGCTTTAATGTCTTTCTTATTAAAGACACAAAAGGATTGTTGGATATCAAAGATTCACCTTTTGATAAAGGGAAAGATGTTTACAATCAATTAATAAAAATGGCAAAACCTGTTTATTCTTACGGGGAAAGGCAAAGTTCTACGAGTATATTTTTAAGAGGTAATTAATGGAAAAATTACTATGGGAGACAAAGTTTTAGAATAACTTTGATGACGAATATGATTTTCTTGAAACTATTTTAAAAAGCTATGATATTTAGGATGTAAAAAGTTTTCTTCATCCTGTAAAAAATAAGGTTATTAATAACCCATTTCAGATGAAGAATATGGATAAGGCTGTTTAGGTTTTCCATAACAATATTGGTACAGACAAGAAAATTGTAATTAAGGTCGATTGCGATTGTGATGGATATACATCTGCTACTTTAATGAGTAAAATCATTGAGCATTTTAATCCTGAAGCTAAAGTAGAATATATTTTTAGCTTTAATAAAGAGCATGGATTAACTTATAAGATGTTAAGTGAATATCCAAAAGATGATGTTGGTTTAATTATTATTCCTGATGCTTCAATGCTTTGCAAAGATGCAATTCAAATTACTAAAAATTACCATTGTCCTATTCTTGTTATTGACCATCACTTAGTTGAAATTGAGTATTTAGATACTAATACTGGCAAGTGGATTCCTAAGAACGAAGCGGATGAAATTAAAGAAAAAGAACCAGATAGAATTAAAGAAGACAGTTATGTTAATTATTGTGTAGCTGTAAATGATACCGATGGTTAGTATCCTAATTCTACTTTATCTGGTGTTGGTGTAGTTCGTAAATTTGCAGAAGCTTATTGCGAAAAGTATCACTGTAGTGATAGTTGGCTTGACGATTATCTTGATTTGGTTTCTCTTGGTATTATTGCAGATAGTATGGATTTGAGAGATTTGGAAACAAGGTGGTATGTACTTGAGGGCTTAAAGATTGAAAATCAAAAAAATGATTTCCTTAATGAGCTTCAAGAAAGAATGGCTGATGAGATTCACTTTGGCAGAACTATTACAAATGTTGGTTGGGTGCTTGCTCCAAGAATTAATGGCGTAGTACGTTATGGTACTGAAAAAGAGCAAAGAGATTTGTTCAGGGCTATGGTTGGAGAGCAAGAAACTGTTATTTATCAACCGAGACGAAAAAGAGCTACTGACCCTAAACCTCTTCCAGAGGAACATACTCTCCAATGGGAAATGGCGAGAGTAGCTAATAATGTAAAGGCTCGTCAAGATACAGCAGTTCGTAAATTTATGGAGCAAATTATTGACAAAATTGACAAACAAGGGCTAGATAAAAATACTATTTTATTTGTCGATTGTACCGACATAGTTGATAAAAAATCTGTTACTGGATTAGTAGCTAATAAGATTGCTTCAAAATATTTGCGTCCTGTAGTGCTTCTTAAGGAAAGAAGTGCCTCAGAATTTGGTGGCTCCTGTCGCGGATATGATAAAGGAAATATTAAAAACTTGAAGGAGTTTTTAGAGCAAACTGGACTTATAAGTTGTGTTGGACATGAAAATGCTGCTGGTGTATTTCTTAAAAAGAAAAATGTTGATGAGGTAATTGAAAAGTGTAACGAAATGCTTCCTCTTGACCAACTTAAAACTATTTATCCAGTTGATTGGGAAATTCCTGTTAATGAAATGCAAGTAAGATTTGTGAAAGAAGTAGCTGAAAATTATGAAGTGTGGGGTAATACTGTTCCTACGCCTACTTTTGCAATTACAAATCTTCATATAAATGCCAGTCAAATTAATGGCTATGGCGAAACTAAGAGTTTTATTAGATTCCAGCATAACGGTATTACTTATATTAAAAAGTATTGTCCTGCTACAGAATTTGATATGATGACTCTTAAGGATAGACATACCTTTGGCGCTAACAAAAAGAATTTGGTAATGAATTTAATTTGCCAGTTCCAGTTAGAGTCTTGGGAAGATAAGATTTATCCAGAAGTTAAAATTCTATATTATGATGTTATGGAGGATAAAACAAATGAGACTCCTGATTTAAAAAGTAAGACCAAATCTGACGCTATTCTTAATTCCAAAACGACATCCTTAAATGCAAAATCTACTACAGATTTTGATTGGGGTGAAATTGAAAAGCCTAAGAAGAGAAGAGTAATGTTGGATAAGGATTTAGAAGATTTAGATTTTTAAGGTTGACAAATTAAAAGTAACATGATATAATAAGACAAAAATATAAAGGAGAGTAATGCCGTGTTTGTAGGTGTACATAATCACACAGACATAGGCTCTAATACGAGAGGTTTCCTTGACAGCACTAACACTGTCAAGGGTCTTCTCACATATACTTAGGAGCTTGGTCATAAAGGTGTTGCTATTACAGACCATGACTGTATTGCCGCACACGTTGAAGCATTAACTCAAATAGACGATTTGCGAAAGAAAAATCCTGATAAGTGGAAAGATTATAAACTTATTTTAGGTAATGAAATTTATCTTTGCAATCGAAAAAGCATTGAAGAAGATAAAGAATATATTTTTTATCACTTCATTTTGTTGGCTAAAGATGCCATTGGACATAAGCAAATAAGAGAATTAAGTACAAGAGCATGGATTGATAATTCCTTTACTTATGTTAATATTCGTACTCCAACTTATTATGAAGATTTGTTTGAAGTAGTTGAATCTGATAGAGGTCATATTATTGGTTCAACTGCTTGCCTTGGTGGTCGTTGTCCAAAATTAATTTTAGATTCTTATAAACAAAATCCTTTACAACCTGATTATACGGGCGTTAAGAAATGGTTAAAAAGACTCGATAAATGTTTTGGGCATGGTAATTTCTTTTTGGAATTACAGCCATCAAAGAGTGAAGAACAAATTATTGTAAATCAGGCTTTAGTGGGACTGTCTGCTGAACTTGATATTCCATATATTATTACTACCGACAGTCATTATCCAAAAAAAGAAGATAGAAAAGTACATGAAGCTTTTCTTAAATCTAATGAAGATAGTGGTAAAGAACGTGAGGTTGGAGAGTTTTATGCTACGACTTATATGATGTCAGAAGAAGAAATTCATTCTTACATGGATGAATTTTTGACTCCAGAAGTTGTACAAAAAGGTTTAGATAATACCATGTTGATTTATAACATGGTTCAAGAATATACTTTATTTGCTAATTTGGAAATTCCTTATGAGCCAGATGATTTAACTGAACCTGATTTGGGTTTATCTAAAAAATATTTTAAAGATATTCCTATGTTAGAGTGGTTTTTTAATTCGGATTACAATGCTGATAGACACCTTGTTAGAGAAATTGTTAAGCGTCTTGAAAAAGATTCTGATGAATTAGCAAATAAAGAAACTTATGATGCAATTCAAACATGTCTTGAGTCTATTAAAGCAAGTTCAGAAGCTAATAATGCTCATTGGTCAGCTTATTTGTTACAGACTCGTGACTTGGTAAATGCGTGTTGGGCTTGTGGTTCTTTGGTTGGTCCTTCTCGTGGTTCAGGTTTAGGATTTATTCTTTTGTATATTTTAGGAATTACTCAGGTTAATCCTCTGAGAGAAGATGTTCCTTGCTATCATTGGAGGTTTTTAAATCCTAAACGTGTTAGCCCATTAGATATTGACGTGGATTTCGAGAATGCTTACCGTGATGATGTTATTCACTATCTTCAACGTAAGTATTGTGGAGATGACCAGAGAGCAGGAAATCGTCGTGTTATGAAAGTTCAAACACTTTCTACGATGAAAGCTAAGGTTGCAATTCAAACTGCTTGTCGTGGTTTAGGTTATCCACCTGAAATTGGACAGATGTTAAGTTCACATATTGGTCAAGAACGTGGTATTCAGTTTACTTTAAAACAATGTTTTTATGGTGATGAAGAAAATAATTTACGTCCCGACAAAGAATTTGTTAACTTAATGACTAATGAATATCCTGATGTTTGGGAAGTTGCTCAAAATATTGAAGGGCTAGTAAGTGGGGTTGGTTCTCATGCGGGTGGTGTAATTCTTTCAGCAACAGACGTTGTAGACCATGCTGCTTTAATGAAGACAACGAGTGGAGATATTATCACTCAGTTTGACCTACACGCTGATGAAAAAGTATCTCTTATTAAATGGGATTTGCTTTCTATTGATGCTCTTCAAAAAGAACATGTTTGTATGAATCTTCTTATGGAAGACGGTAGGATTGAATGGCAAGGTGATTTAAAGTCTACTTACGAAAAATATTTAGGCGTTTACAAAATAGAAAGAGATAATCCAGAAATTTGGAAAATGCTTAATGAACATAAAGTTATGTCATTTTTTCAGATGGAAAAACAAACTGGATATCAAGCTGTTGCAATAGGTAAACCTGAAAGCTTAGTAGACTTATCTGCTTTAAATTCGGTAATGAGACTTATGGCTCCCTCTCCACGGGCAGAAACTCCTCTTGAAAGATTTGGTCGTTATAAGAAAGATATTTCTCTTTGGTATAAAGAGATGGATGATTATGGTTTGACTAAGCATGAGCAAGAAGTTGTTTGTAAATATGCTAAGAAAAGCTATGGTTTATTACCTAACCAAGAAGACTTTATGATGGCAGTTCAAGACCCTGAAATTGGTGGCTTTGATTTGCTGTGGGCTGATAAGCTTAGGAAAAGTATTGCTTAATTTTGGGCCGTTTATTTGGTGACAAGTAAAATGAAAAGGGCAAAATCGGTGAACCCTGTAAAATGGAAACACCGAGATAACTTAATAAATTGCGAAAGGTTATTAAGTATTGTAGAGCGTAGATGGTGAATAAATATAATCTATCCAAGAGTGTCCTTTAACTCGTTAGAGTTAATAATGTACGCCGAGCTTACAAGAAATTGTAAGAAGCAGAGATAAAAAGCTCTGTGATAACAAAACTGAAAAAGAATCCTAAAGCTTATGTTGAATTGCAACAAGAATTTTATAAAAATATAGAAGAAAAACATCTTTCTTCTAAATTGTGCCATTATGTATGGGATGTACTAATTTCGATGAATCGCGGTTATCGGTTTAATAGTGCGCATACATTGGCCTATTCAATTGTTGGCTTGCAGGAAGCCAATCTTGCTTATCATTATCCTGTTATTTATTGGAACACTGCTAATTTGATTTCTGATTCTGGCGGTGAAGATGGAAATACCAATTATGGTAAAATTAGTAAAGCTATTGGCAACATTAAAAAAGAAGGCGTTACTGTAGCATTACCTGATATAAATCGTGTTAGATTTGGTTTCCATCCTGACGTTGAAAAAAATGAAATTGTTTATGGTTTAAAACCAATTCAAGGTATTGGAACTTCTATCGCAAAAGCTATTATTGATAATCAAACTTATTCTTCGATGTGGGATTTTTACGAGAAGATGCAGAAATACAAATCTGAATCTAAAGAAAATAAATTTGGTGATACAGCTATGATTTCTCTTATCAAAGCTCGGTGTTTTGATAACCTTGAGAAAAAAGATAGAAGAGCAATTATGGAAGACTTTATTAGATTTATCTCAAGTCCTGTTAAGTCGCTTAATATTTCTAACATTGAAGATTTGGCAAATCTTGATTTATTAACTGAAAATCAAAAAAAGTTTGAATTAAGATTATATAGATTTAGGAATTATGTTTTCCAGAAAAAATTCTTTTATAAACAAATAGGTAAAAGTGCAAGTACAGCTTATTATATCCTTGAAAATAAATTTGCATGGCCATTCTTTGAAAAATATTTTCTTAATGACATGGTTGATAAAAAAGATTACGATTGGAGCGACGATGGACAAAGAGTTGTTAAAAGAGGTAGTTTAGACCGAGTTTTTAACAAGCTCATGGCAGATTTTAAAGACAATATTTTAAACGACCCTAAAATGCTTGTGGCTGTAAATGAAGCAAAATTTAAAGCTGTATGGGATGAAAAAGCTTCTGGAAGTCTTTCTAAATGGGAAATGGATTCTCTTTGTATGTATTATCATGAACACGAACTTGCTCATGTAAACAAGGAGAAATATAGTATAATACCTTTTGAAGAACAGCCAGAAGAACCAGAAGTAGCTTATAAATATTATTGGCATGACCAAGAAAAAGCTCGTTTTGTCCTTAAAAGAATTTGTGGTACTGTTCTTGATAAAGATACCAATAGAAATACAGTTACATTATTAACTCCTGATGGAGTTTGTGATATAAAATTTTATAAAGGTCAATTTAATTTTTATAATAGGCAGATTTCTCAAATAAATGAAGATGGAACAAAAACTGTTCTTGAGAAATCTTGGTTCCAGCGTGGAACTAAACTTCTTGTTACTGGTTTTAGAAGAGGGGAAAACTTTATTCCAAGACAGTACAAAGATAGTTTATATAAACATTCTGTTCAGTTAATTAAAGGTATTGATGATAATGGAGACCTTGAAATGATTTCTGACAGAATAGATGTAGAGAGGGTTGACGATGAGTGTTGATACCGAAGAAAAATTCATAAAGATAAAAGCGTCTCATTCTAAGACCCTCTATCCGAGTGCTGGAATTGGGTCAGACGGTAAAAATTGGGGAATAGTTTCTTGGAATATTCTTGAAGTAGAACAAGGAAATCCTACCATGAGTGTTTATGGTGAAGTTACTTTTACAGGGGAATATACTGATGGAATTGACCCCAATTCTGCCTATGTATTGTTAGGGAAAGAAGTTGAACATCCTAAATATGGTGTTCAGTATCAATTAGTTTATTATAATAAAGATATTGATTTTTCTAATCAGAAGAATCAAAGAGCTTTTTTAAGAACTTTCTTATCAGAAGGTCAAATGGATGAGTTGTTTGCTGTATGCGATGACCCATTACAAGCTATTGCAGACCATGATATAGACACCTTAAAGAAAGCTAAAGGTATTGGAGATTATATTTCTAATTGTATTATTGAGCGTTTTGAAGCCAGTAAAGATATGTCTACTGTATATTTAGAGCTTGATAAGGTTGGTTTTTCTCCAAACTTTATTTCTAAGCTAATTGAAAAATATAAAGCTCCACAAAAGGTAATTGATATTGTAAAAAATAATCCTTACCAGTTAGTAAAAGATATTAAAGGAGTAGGATTTTTTACTGCGGATAAAGTGGCTTTAAGGTCAGGTTATAAAACTTATGACATAAAGAGAATTAAATCTTATATCTTATGGTATCTTGATACTCAAGGAGAAGAAGGTCATTCTTGGGTGTCCGCTGGTGAATTAATGGGGTCGTTATATGAAGACCTTGGCGGAAAACAAAGTTTAATAGTAGAAGATGAAGATGGTAATCTTGTAAACAATGTTGGTAAAGCTATTAAAGAACTTCAAGATGAGGAGTTAATTCGTGTTGAAGAGGGCGATACTAAATCAGGTCGAAGAGTTTATTTAATGAGCTTTTGGAATCTTGAAAAAGATATCGCTTATCATCTTAAAAGATTACTTCAAGGTAATAATTATTTTGTTGCTAATGATTTTGAAGAAAAAATAAAAAGAGCAGAAGAGAAACAAGGTTTTCAATTTACTCAAGAGCAAATAGATGGAATTAAGCTGGGAATTGAAAAACAAGTTTGCGTAATTTCTGGTTTAGCTGGTTCTGGTAAAAGTTCATTAGTTACAGGTATTTTATCTGTACTTGATGAATATACTTTTGCTCAATGTGCTTTAAGTGGTAAAGCGGCGGCAAGATTACAAGAAGTTACTGGCAAAGAAGGTTTTACTATTCATCGACTTCTTGGATATACTGGTGGTTGTGGTTTTTCTTATGGAGAAGATAATCCATTACCTTACGATATCATTATTTTAGATGAAGTTAGTATGGTTGGTGGAGAAATTTTTCTCGATTTAATTAAAGCAATTCCCACAGGCAGTAAACTTTTAATGCTTGGTGATATGGGACAGCTTGAGTCTATTGGTTCTCTTAATTTAGCGGCAGATATGATTAACAGCAAAGAAATTCCTACTGTTGAACTTAAAGAAGTACATAGACAAGCAAAGGCTTCTGGTATTTTAACTACCGCTTATAATGTAAGAAATGGTATTCAATTATATCAAGATACTGATTATGAAGGTGTTGAAATTCGCGGAGAACTGAAAGATATGGTACTTGATATTAGAAATGAAAAAGATGATGATAGAAAAGATACCATTGCTTATTTTGAAAAATATTTTAATAGTCCTCTTGTAAATGGTGACATTAAAAAAATTCAAATTATTTCTCCTGTGAAAGAACGTGGAGATGCTTGTGTTCACAATTTAAATCTTGATATTCAAAAATTAATTAATCCTGTTGATTTGAATGAATCTCGTCCAAGAATTTATGTTCAAAAGATGAAAGATGCTTCTGGAAATGACAGGTCTTTTTGGATTCAAGAAGGTGATAAAGTAATGTGTATTAAGAACAATTATAAAGTTTTTGACACAAGTGGAGCACAAACAGCCATGTATAACGGGTGGACTGGTGTAGTTACAAGTATTGATTATGAAAATGCCATCGTTGATTTTGATTTAGGAGATGCGCCTATTATTTTAAAACACAAAGAAGTTAAGGAACATTTAATTTTAGGATATGCCTGTACTACTCATAAATATCAAGGTTCTGGTTGTCCTGTAATTATTGGAGTAATAGATTATAGTACTCCTCCAATGATGCTTTGTCAGCAACAGATTTATACTTTATTAACCAGAGCTAAGAAATTGTGTGTACTTGTAGCTCAAACTAAAGCTTTACGACGTTCTATTGATACAAATTTTGTTTCAACAAAAAGAACATTCTTACCCGAATTTTTAAAATAGGAATACAGATAGCTTAGAGAATAGTATAATGTATTTCATAGAAAAGAAGATGAAGAACGTAGAGCTTTAATTAGACAGCTAAAAGATTGGAAAGAAAAAGATGAAGTACAAGAGGAATAATTTTTATTATCCTCTTGACAACTTCATTTGATTATGTTATTATATAAATGATTCAAAGGAGTAACTATGAATCGAGAAGAACGCAGAGCAGCGGTAAAGAAGCTCACTAAAAAAGGTTTAACAAAAGAAAGTGCTATTACTTTTGTTAAAAGAATAGATAGCATTACCACCAATCCTATTACTACATGGGAAGGTGAAAAAGTAACTTTAGATTATAATCGAATTATTTCATATCCAGATTGGAAACAAATGAGAGAAGATTATAGAAATTGGGTTACTGAACATAAAAATGATATTTTTACAGTTGAATTTGACCCTTTGAAAAAAGAAAGGCAGACTGCTGATTATAATAGCCTTGTTCAATTTGTAGAAGATGAAACTAAACCAAAATGGTTGTTTTGGGCAGGAGATTTAATTCCTGTTGAGGGACAAACAAGACCTGTTACTGATAAAGAAAAGTTAGTAAAAGAATTCAACGAAAAGATTGATAGTATTCTATCTAAGATGGAATAAGGAGGACAAAAATGGAACATACGAATTTTATGATGATGATTGGAGTTGTTGCAAGTGGTAAATCTACTCTTGCTCAGAAGCTCAAAAATATGTTGACTAAAATGGGTCAGCCTACAATGATTGTTTCATCGGATGAAATTCGTGAAACTGTTTTTGGGGATGTAAACGACCAGACTCATAATGACGAGGTTTTTAAGGAAGTTCGCCGTCGTATTAATAATTGCATTGATAAAATGAATGTTATTGTTGATGCAACCAATATTAATGTTAAATCTCGTAAGAGTTTGTTGGATATTGTTCGCAATAAGGAAAATGTTAATAAAGTTGCTTATGTTATGACTACTCCTGTCGCTGTTTGCAAAAGGCAGAATAAAGCGAGAACTCGTACAGTTCCCGAAGAAGTTATTGATAGACAGATTGGCAAGTTTGAAATTCCTTTTTATGAGGAAGGTTTTGATACAATTAATTTAATTGGTTGGAATTTTAACCAGTTTGAAGTAATTGTACCTCTGTCTAATTGGACTACTGACGATGATTATATTATGAGTTTGATGAAAGGTTTTGACCAGAAAACTTGTCATCATAAGTATACTTTAGATGAACATTGCAGAATTTGTGCGGAAGAAGTTGCTAAAAGAACTGATGATAAGATTCTTTATAGAGCCGCACAGATTCATGATTTAGGCAAGTTAACTACTGGACAGCCCAAGGAAGATGGTTCTGGAGATTATAGATATTATAGTCATCATAATGTAGGAACTTATGACCTTTTAGCAAATCTTGATTGTATTGGATTTACTAACATGGACGATATCTTAAAATGTCTGTTTTATGTTAATTTCCATATGCTTCCATTCTTTCTTGAAACTGAAAAGTCTAAAGCTAAATGGGAAAAGATTATGGGGAAAGAAAACCTTGATAAGCTTTTCTTGTTTAACGAATGCGATAGAATTGCAAGTGGAACTTCTGAAAGATAATTCAAAAGATAAAAAATTAGTAAAGGAGAGTTTAAGATGAATTTTCATTTTAAGAAAGAGTTTCTTTGGCATCCTCTTTATGAGTATGTTATGACTGTTAAAAGAAAGTATATTCAATCTTATACTCTTCTTAACAACGAACCCTGTCCTGAAAATTATAATTTTAATGACTGGCTCGATAGAGTTTTTGAAGCGTGGGAGAATATTACTCCTAAACTTAATGAAAAGTTGAGTAAGATTTTTGACCCTCTTCAGATTACTTGTTATGACCATTATGTACTTTTTAAGTATAAGAGTTTTATTGAATTGTCTGATGATTATGATTTAGGCTCTTTCTTTGAATTATATAATGGTCTTTATAGGGAATGTCGTTCTTGTGTTTTTGATGTAAAGAATGATGAAATTGCTCTTGCATCTTTGGCAAAGTTTAAGAATTATGGCGAGGATGATGGCGATTGGTCTCCTAAAAATATTAGGTCTAAATATAATTTTGCTCATTCAATTTTTATTACTAATAAGCTTGATGGTTCTTATCAGCAATATAGATATATTGCAGACGAAGACAGAATTTTAGGTTCTGGTTCTCAGGCATTAGACCCTGTAGAATCTTGGAGACTTGCGGAGGGTTATAAACTCTTATCTGATGGGCAAAAAGAATTAATTAAGGATTATCCTGATTATACTTTTATTTTTGAATATATTTCTCCAAAAAATCCCGTTGTTGTTAAGTACGATGAATCTCAAGAAGGATTGTATTTACTTGCGGCAAGGAATGTTAAGGATGGCAAGGAAATTTCTTTTGATATTCTTAGCGACATGGCAGAGGAATATGATTCTAAAATGACTCAATGGTATTATAATGCTACTTTGTTTAGTGTTTTAGCCGATACTGATAATTATCTTTCTTCTGAAAAAGAAGGTTGGGTAGTTGATATGGTTGATGGACATAAAAATCATTTTAGATGCAAAATTAAAACATCAGATTATGTCTTGATGCATAAAGCATTATCTAAAAACATATCTCCTAATGCAGTTATTAATGCTATTCATGAAGATAGATTTGATGATTTTTTAGCAAAATGTCCTGAAGCGTACAGAGAATTAATTATGCAGTATTATAACACTATTCACGAATATCTTAATCTTTATAAAGAGCTTATTGATAAAATTTTAATTAAAGGAAATGCAGAATGTGTAGATTTTTGGAATGATAAAAAAGAAGCAATGCTTTGGATGGATAAACTTCCCAAAGTGTTAAAGGGCAGAACAAAGACCAAATATCTTGGACAGGAAAATGATTTCTTGTTAAAGAAACAGTTTTGCTACAAATATTCTGAAATTACAAAAGCCCTACACAATTTAAAGCGTTTTAAAAATTCTATGGTGGAAGGGTAACTTTCCACCATTTTTATATATAACAACAATAAAATAAAAAACACGACTTAAATTTAAACAAAGAAAAGGATTGACAAATATGGATGTAAAGATTAAGTTGCTGTCTAAGACAGCTAAGATGCCTGTTAAGGCGCATGAGACTGATGCTTGTTTTGACCTTTATGCGGATTGTCCTGATGATACTTATTATAGTTGGGATATCCAGAAAGATGTGGCTGGAATCAAGATTCGTCCTCATGAAACTGTAAAAGTAAAGACTGGTATCGCAACTGCAATTCCTGTTGGATATTGGGGTGCTGTCTTTGCTCGTAGTGGCTTGGCTACTAAGCAAGGTTTGCGTCCTGCAAATTGCGTTGGAGTAATTGACGCAGATTATCGTGGCGAGTGGATTGTTGCTCTTCATAATGATAGTACCGAAACACAAATTATTAGACATGGGGATAGGATTGCTCAAGCTATGATTCTTCCTGTGCTTCCCACTACTTTTGAACAAGTAGAAGAACTTCCCGATACTGAGCGTGGTGTTGGTGGATTTGGAAGTTCTGGTAATTAAAATTTAAAGGAGAAAGTTATGTAGGATTTTTGGAAATTAGCCTTAGAAAATCTTTTAGCTGCTTTGGTAGGATTTTCTATTTTTGGCATGGCATATCTTTCTAATGTTAGTTTCTCTTTGTATTATAATATTAAAATTGTAGGAGAGACTTTTGAAAAACAAAGATTAATAAACAGTCTTTATAAAATTTTAGCTTTTGCTGGTGGTACAATGTTACTTGTACTTTCTACTTCTTTAATTATTCCTTGGGCAAATAAAAACAATCTTCCTATTCCTGCTGAATATAGCACTGTTATTTCAACAGTGGCAACTTTAGGAGTGTGTTTATCTGGTTCTTTGAAATAT
>ENA-OPWH01001131-OPWH01001131.1-human-gut-metagenome-genome-assembly--contig:-NODE-1131-length-17593-cov-3.008496_pt1 | contig 17593 bp, 15 predicted proteins | sample MGYA00241506_ERZ502004 | MGnify/ENA primary metagenome ERZ502004 (study PRJEB25962, sample SAMEA2043049) | human gut metagenome | biome: human gut; feature: human-associated habitat; material: faeces... | reverse complement strand
CCCGCCAGCGAAGCGGCCAATTATCTGCAACAGGGAGATTATTTCGTGATCTCCCCCGCTGAAAAGTGGCAGGCCTTCCTGGATCTCTCCAAGCCCGGTTTCAATGCGGAAATAAAGCGCGTGGCCGTCGCCACCACCGAGTGGGAGCTGACAGCGCAGCACAGCGGCACCGCCAACGGCAATGACATCCAGACATGGAAATACGGCGTCAGCGATAAGTTTTACGTGGAGAGACATGACGTAAGAGGGCCTGACGGCGCGGGCTGCTTCCGCATCCAGAACAAGAGCTTCCGTGAGTCCGGCAACGGGCGCTACTGGGACATCGAAGGCCGCAACTTAAAGCCCGGCGGCAACGTGCACGTCTGGGACTTCAAAAACGGGGCGCTCTCTCAGTGGTTCTATCTGGAGGAGGACGGAGACGGCGATCCCGAGACCTTTTTCCTGAAAAACAGAAATTCCGATCTCTACATCGTGCCGAGGCACTACTTCAAGGATCCCAAAAAGGACTGCGGGCCGGGAAAAGCATCGTGGTCGGATGAGGGCTGCAATCTGGAGCAGAGCGAATTCTCCTTCCGCTGGCGGATCCAGGTGCTGAACCGGGACGCGGCAAACGACATGGGCAAAACGGATAAATACGCCAACTGGATGAGCCTGCTGCCGGACGGCCGCTATCTCTCTGAACTCAACATCCCCGGCACCCACGATTCCGCCACCGCCAACGTGGAGGGCAGCTGGAACGCCAGCTACAACAAAGTGGCCTGCCAGAAATATTTCATTGAACAGCAGCTCTACGCCGGCGTCCGCGCACTGGATCTGCGCACAAGATGGCACGGAGACGATATGGTCATGGTGCACGGCGACTTTATCTGCCACACGCCCGACCACAACAACAGATCCAAAAACAAGACCTTCCGCTCCGTGCTGGATACCGTCATTCGGTATCTTAAAGCGCATCCCACCGAGACCGTGATCGCAACGCTGAAGATCGACAGCGGCGACAAGGATAAGGGCAGACTGGCGCTGGTAAATATTCTAAACGAGTATACCGAGAGGTATCCCGACCGTTTTTACTGCTGGACGGAGACAGCCTTCCCGAACACCCTCGTGGCTGCGCAGAACCGGATGACCAGTCCGACGCTGGGGCAGGCGCGGGGCAAGATCGTCCTGATGACCCGGGTGGACATGAGTGGAGCCGGAGAAAGCAGCCTTTACAGCTACACGGGGCCGGATCTCACGAAATGGGACGACAGCTACAAGGACAGGAATCACTACGCCCAGAGGATCGAATCTGAAAGCAAGGTCGCGGTCTACATTCAGGACGATTATTCCAGCCCTGACGGCAATAAGAAAAAGCAGGTATTCAACACCGTCTATCAGCTCAACGGAAATCTCGATCAGGGCGATTCGATCCGACCGCAGGATTTTGCGTTCAACTACACCAGCAAAACCGACAGCGACCACTATGGCAGCACGCCCCTTGGCGCCGCCAAGTACATGAACGACCTGATTTACAATGACGATCTGTTTACCCCCGGCAGCGATGAGGCAAAGCAAAATCCCCGGCTCGGCATCGTGGTGATGGACTTCGTCAACAAGCAGCTCTGCCGCCGTATCATCGACCGCAACGCCTTCCCCAGCAGTGCGGCAATGAAGGTTGGAACGGTGACCGCCGACGGCGAAACGCAGACTGCGGAGCAAACGCCCTTCCTGTCGGCTTTCGCCGAAATGCCGCTCTCGGATGGGCTTACGTCCATGCCCGCTCCCACGGAAAACGTGTCCGCTCCGCCTGTTCCCGCGGAAGATGCGCCTGCTCCTACGGAAAACGTGACCGCTTCCCCTGCGCCCATGGAAAACGCACCCGCTCCCACGGAAGGCGTGACCGCTTCCCCTGCGCCCATGGAAAACACACCCGCACCCACGGAAGGCGCGTCCGCTCCCCCCTCTTCTGAGGGAAACACGCCTGTTCCCGCAGAAGGCGTGACCATTCCCCCCTCCTCTGAGGAAAACGTGAACGTTCCCCCCTCCCCCACCGTGTCCGAAGAGATCGTCTGGCCGGTGGCGGCGGAGCTGACCTACGGCTATGTGCTAGGCGAGGCGGCACTGCGCTTTGCGGGTAATGCGTCCGGCGGCAAGGAGGGACGCTTTGAGTTTGAAAACGCCGCGGAGATCCTTCCTGCCACAACAACCGGTGAGGAGCCTGAGACGCAGACGCTGAAATTCCTTCCCGCGGACGGCTCCGCCGGGGAGACAAAGGCGATCCCCGTCACCGTCCGCAGACGCTATCTGCCCATCAAGATCAGCAATTTTGAGGTGGAATACGGCGATGACTTCTCTCGCGACGCGCTCACCAGAGACGTCGCCGTCACAGCCGGCGGGTATCTTCTGCCGGAGCATCTGGCCCGCCTGAACGAGATCATACAGCAGTATAAGATCCAGTGGCTGCTCAGGGACGGCGCGGGAAACGAGATCGAATCGCCCGATGTTCCGAAAACAGACACGCTTGCGTCCGGGACCATCGACCTGAGAGCGAGCGTAGGGATCACCCCGGAGACGGAATTTCCAAATTACAACGCCCGTGTGGAGCGGGGCATCTGGAAGATCGTTCCCCGTACCGTCACCGTCAGCTGGCGGTGGGACAGCGGAGCATGGCGCGCGGTTCTGGGCAACATTCTCTCCGGCGACGATGTCGCCCCCGTCCTGACGGACGGGACCTTGACCCTTACCGGTGAACAGGCCGCATACTATCAGGTCGCGGACGAGGATCAGACCGCCCCTCCAATCCCCTCGGAAGATTCGGACAGAGATCCTTCGGAGCCGCCTGCCAGCCATCCGCTCCGCACCGTGGAGGCATCTCACGGAAAAGTGGCTGTCAGCAAGGGCCGCGTAAGCCCCGGCGAGGCCGTAACCCTCTCCGTCACGCCGGACAAGGGCTATGTACTGGAAACGCTTGTCGTGACGGATGCGCTGGGCAAGGCCCTTCCTCTCACCCCGCTTGGCAAGGGCAGATATTCCTTTATCATGCCGGATTCCGAAGTGACGATCAAAGCGGCCTTTCTGAACGCGGCCGACGTGCCGGTCTCCTTCGCGGACGTGTCGGCGGACGATTATTACTATGAAGCGGTCCTCTGGGCCGTAAGCCAAGGGATCACCCTCGGAACGGACGACGCGCATTTCTCTCCGGACGCGGACTGCGCCCGCGGCCAGCTGGTGACCTTCCTGTGGCGGGCGGCCGGAAAGCCCAAGGCGGAGCAGGCGGCGCTCTTTTCCGATGTGGGAGCCGACGCCTACTATGGGGAGGCTGTCCGCTGGGCGGCGGCCCTTGGCATCGTCACCGGCTACAGTGACGGCTGTTTCGGCGCCGGCGATCCCATCACCCGTCAGCAGATGGCGGTCATGCTCTACCGCTTTGCCAGGGCGCTGGGTATGGACACAGTACAAAGCGGCGCGGACGTGCGGGGCTTTGACGATTTTCAGCAGGTGTCCGCGTATGCGGAGGAAGCCATCGCATGGGCGGCGAACGCCGCTATCCTCAGAGGCGCGGATAACCGGCTGATGCCGCAGGCCCCCTGCACCCGCGCCCAGATGGTCACGATGCTGAACCGTCTGCTGGGCGAGTAAGCGGCTCTGACCCCACGGAAGCGGCTTTTTCGACACGCTGAGGCTCCCGCCGGGAAACCGGTGGGAGCTTTTCCCGCGTCCGGCAGCGCCGCACCGCCGTGACATCAATTTTGAGCATCAATTTTTGACATCAATTCGACCATTTTCCTCTTGACCTCATGACATTATAATGTCATAATAGTTTTCAGAAATTACCATCAAAACGTCGCATATAGGGAGGATCTGTCGATGGATGAGAAAAGCAACAAGGTCAAGCTGCTGGTCTACGCCACGGAGGACGACCGCGCCCGCATCAAAATGGCAGCCGCCAAGCTGCACATGAGCATGAGCCAGCTGATTTTGGACAGCGTTTTGGAGCAGGTGGCCAGCATCGAGGAGCTGGAAAAGAACGGAGGTGCCCGGGAATGAAGACCATCGCCGTGATGAACCAGAAGGGCGGCACCGGCAAGACCACCTCCGCCATCAATCTGGCGGGTGAGCTGGTGCGCCGTGGCAAAAAGGTTTTGATCGTGGACATGGATACTCAGGGCAACGCCACCAGCAACCTGTCCCTGACGGAGATTCCCGCCGCCACGCTGACGGACGTCATCGTGTCCAAGACCGCCACGCTGGCGGACACCGTCTGCCACACCACTACCGAAAATCTCGACCTGATCCGGGGCGGCAGCCTGCTGGCTCCGGCGCTGGCCACCATGCAGGAGATGCCCTTTGGCCGGGATACCACCCTGCGCCGCCTCCTGTCCCAGATCCCCGATACTTACGATTTCGTGTTTTTCGACTGCTCCCCCTCTTTGGAGAGCCTGTTCAATATCAACGTGCTGGTGGCCGTTCAGTACGTCCTCATCCCCATCAAGGTGGATAAAAACTCCATCGAGGGCTACGACGTCATGCTGGAGACCATCCAGTCCGTCCGCGAGATCGCCAACCCGGACATCCGGGCTCTGGGCATCTTCATGACCGCCGTGGAGACCGGCTCCAGCCTTGACCGGGAAATGATCGCCAACTTCCCCGCCATGCTGCCGGGTCTGGCCTTCCAGACGTACATCCGCAAGAATATCGACGTGAAGAAGGCCCCGCTGGCCCTCCAGCCCCTGTGCTTCTTCTCCCCCCGCTGTACCGCCACCGGCGATTACGCCGCCCTGTGTGACGAAATGCTGGCGAGAATGGAGGGCTGATCCATGGCAGGTAAAAAGAGCCCTTCCATCTTCTCCACCCTGCAAAAGACCACGGAAAACGCCAGCGCCGTCAACGGTGAGCTGACCCGCCAGCTGCCTGTGGCGTCTCTGGTGGATAACCCCATGAACCGCTTCTCCATGGCGGAGGACGATGAGTTCCTCTCCACCATGCGCTCCGTGGAGCAGGACGGCTTTTTGGAGGACATCGTGGTCACGCCCGACGGCGAGAACACATGGCGCATCATCAGCGGACACCGCCGGGTGATGGCCGCCCGGAAGCTGGGCAAGACCGCCGTCCCCTGTAAAGTCCGCCGGTATCCGGATAAGCTCTCCGAGCTGCGGGCGCTGATGGGCGCCAATGTCCACCGGCGCAGCCTCTCCCCCTTCGACATGGCCCGCCAGCTGGAAACGCTGCGGGAGGTGCTTTCGGAAAGCGGACAGCTCCCCGAGGGCACCAAGGAGCAGGCGGGACTGATGGCCGCCCAGAGCGATCTGAGCCGGGCCACGGTGGAGCGGCATCTGGATCTTCTGAATCTGGACGAGACCATGACCGGCTGGGCCGAGCGCGGCGAGATGACCATGACAGACACCTATGAAATGGCCCGCTGGAAGAACGTCCACCTCCAAGCCGCCGTGGAAGAATATGTCGCTCACAACAACGCCAACGGGGACTTCCCCGGCCTTGTCCACCGGGCCATCGCCTGGGCGAAGGCCGCCGAGCTGCCCCCGCCTCCGCCCAAGCCCGCCCCGGCCGCCAATCCTCTGCGGACGGTGGATTCCTTTGGCCGGGCCGTCCGCCGTTCCACCGCCCAGCTGAAAGCGCTGGATCTCTCCGCCGACGTGGACCGCACCACCGCCCGGAAGAAGCTGGACACCTGCCTTGCCAATCTGGAAGAACTGCGGCGAACGGTGGAGGCCCTGAAAGCCGGTCTGGACGGCTGATCCCCTCCCCTGCCCCGCGCCGTCCGCGCCGCGCAAACCCCAATAGAAAACAACGGTAACGGGTCGCATACGCGTCCCGTTACCGTCATATTGGCCGTCTTTCCATCCATTCGGCAAATCATTTGCTTAGTTCGTCAAAGTGAGTTTGATGTGACGCTTTATAGAATCCAGTAAAAGGACAGAGTGACGTCTTGTTTGAGATGCACTCTGCCCTTGAATTATGGATGCGGTTCTTTATCCTCCGCTAATGAATGGATGGCATTAACAATAGTTTTAATCTTCGACATGTAATCCTCGACAAATTCTTTCGTTATGTCATTTTGCTCAGCCGAGGCATGACTTCGATCATTCTGGTGTGCAATGGCATTGCGCCGTTGAAACAAGTCAGTAATAAGTATTGCATCGTAGTCCTCGAGCAGTTCCTTAGTAGATATCCCCGCACGTTCAGCTTGCTCTAAAAAAGAAACTGTCGAATTATCCATGAGAGCAATTTTCTTTTCTCCGCTGTAGCTTTGATAATCTTGTATGTTAAGCATTTTCTTCCCTCATCACTAAATTCACTTCTCTAACAATGTTCTCTAAAAATCTTTCATTCTCATGATTGTAATTTAGCTCAGGGTCCTGCTTAATTTTTTCCTGAATTTTCGCCTGCAATGAACCAACATTTACCACATACGATGGCATCACAAGATTATCATCTAATCCAAGTTCTCGAAATCGGCCAGCCAAATCAGAAAAAGTATTATCAAAATTTTCTTTTATCAACGCCATAAGTGTTTCGTTTTCATTCTGAACAGCACTTTCATAAAGCGCAATCAAAACGGCTTTATATGGCGCAGTAAAAGCATCCATACAATGAAAAATTTTAGACAGGAAATCCATTTCAGATAATTCTGTGTAATATGGCAAAAGATTTCCTAACAGCATCAAAGATGCAAAGTACTCAGCCTTTCGTTCTTCCATAACTGTTTCTGTTTCAATAATGTGACTGAACGAAACTTTATCATAGATCAAATGGTAAATCTCATGCCATGCAGTAAAATACTGATTGACTCTTGGCAGTGCAGTGTTAATTACCGGTATTTTTTTGCCATTTTTTACAAAAATCGCACCGCTCCAAAACGGATTGTCAATTGGCATTTGAATAAGTCCATACGGTTTCAGGATTTGCATTGCCAACCGATTAGAAGAGCTAATTTGCATTCTATTCAAGTTGGTGCGTATCAGGACAGCTTTTTCCCGCATCTCATCGCAGATTTCCGCATTCTTACTAATGACTTCATCAAGATTACCCGCCACTATTTTTTCACTCATAGCTACACCTCTCAATAGTAAATATCACAGAGTTCGAGAATGTCCATGAGCAACCCATACTGCTTTTGAGCTTTATCGCTTATTTTATAATCTTTGGGCGCATTTTCAGAATATACAACATCCACTATATCAGATTTTGGTTTTGCTTCAAAGAAAACAAGATCATCCACAGAAATATTCAAAACAGCCAAAACTTTTTGAAGATGCTTATCAAATGTACTTTTATTATCGATGCTTCCATTCAGAATCTTATCCAGTGTTGGTCTGGAAATTTCAGCCTTTTTCGCAAAAGAAACTTTTGTAAATCCGCGTTCTCGAATATAATCTTTGAGCTTCATTGCTACGATACTACGCTGGTCAAACAGTTCTTCAAACTTCATTATAGTTCCTCCCTTCGCATTTATATTATACGCTATCTCGCCGAAAAATCAACATTGTCTGTAAAAAAAGATTTTACATTTTTACTTATTGTGTAGAATGATTTAGAAGAACACGATACGTTTCACTCCACGCTCTGATTGTCCTCGACCACCCGTAGGGTACATTAGATAAACAACTCTACAGGAAGTATGGCCTAATCCAAGAAGAAATCAACTACATCGAAAATACAATCAAACCAATGGAGTAAATGAAAGGATCAGAAGCCAACCGACCTCTGATCCTTTTGCTTATTCTTCAATAATGAATAAATCTACATTAGCCTACCCTAACCTATACTTCGGATAAGGTCCAAATTTTGACGGCACCATACTTCGGGAACACAAAAGGGAATTGGGAGAAAAAGAAAAGCTGATGGAGGGCGGTATCCCATTCATATTGAGAGAATGATTCTCTGCCAACGCTCACCATGATAAGGAAAAATAGGGTACAGTGCAGCAAAATCACTGTACCCTATTTTCTTCCAGTTGGGTCTTGACGAAAAGGGCACCTCCAACAAATTTACTGTACCCTACTTTAATAAGTTAAACGGCAAAATTTGTGGTAGAAATAGGGGCACCCGCAGCAATTTTACTGTACCCTATTCTGAGAAAAACTCCTTCATCACAGCGTCCAGCCGCTTCTTCAGATTCTCCAGCGGAAGCTCCAGGCGATCCGCTGCCCGCTGCAGATAATCCTTATCCAAGAGCGGGCCGCAGCGGTTGATCGTCTCGGCCAACGCATAGACAGCACCTTTGAGATAGCTCTCCTCAAGCTGCTCACAGCACGCTCCGTTATATTGCGTCCGGTAAATCGCCATCGTTATGCGGTGCTTGATTTTATCGTCAATTCGTTCCGTGGCAGCGGTACCGTCAATATCATCCAGCCAGTAATACCGAATCAGCCGCTCCGCATCCGCCTGCGGAAGCTCCGGGAGCAGCGCACGCAAATACTCACATGCGCCTGCTTGGTCAAGCCCCATAACTTTACAGACCCTGACTGCGCCCCTTGCCTGCCCCTCCTGCCAGAACGACTCCTGTGACCACCGAAGCTGAAGCTCCTGAACTTGCTTTGCCATCCGAGACCGCATAGTGTCCCCCCTCCTTTACGCAAAATTTTCCTGTCATATTGCTTTTACACAGGGTTGATGCATCACTTTTCTTCGGGATGCTCCATCTCTTTCAGCTTGGCATCCAGTCTCTCCCTCAGTTCTCCCAGAGAGAGGTTTAGAGAATCCGCCTCATTCTGGAGACAGCTATCGTTAAGGGAGATTCCATAGTTCTTGATGACCTCTGCCAGTGCTTTTACAGCGCCATTGATATAGCCTTCATCAAAGGACTTGCAGTATTCTTCCCCGTACCACACGCGGTTGATCTCCCTGTCCGTGCGGCGGTCGATTTCATAGTCGATTTTCGCCACAGCATTTGCACTGCTTTTTTCCTTCCAGTAATACCGGGCGAGCCGTTCCGCGTTCACCTGCGGAAGTTCCGGGAGCAGGGCCTGCAAATGCTGTAAAGCATCCGCAAAGTCCAGCCCCATGGCCTTACAGGTCCTGATCGCACCTCTGGCTTGTCCCTCCTGCCAGTATAGTTCACGGGCCCACTGAAGCTGAAGCTCCCTCATTTGGTCCATTGTCCAAAGCAACATGACGTGCTCTCCTTTCATGATTTCTCGCAAGCCCCCGGCTTTAGCCGGGGGGTACCGGCTATTCGTCCAACAATGGGTATTCCTTGAATTCCAGCATTCCGGTCTTCTGTTCCAAGTTCTTTTCTCTTGTATTTCTCCTTTTGCTTTATACCACAATACGGCATTTGTGTCAAAACGCGAAGTCAAAACACAAAATTTGACGGCAATTTGGATTTGAGGTATCATATTTGGATAAAATGAAGTTATATCTCAATTTTATGACAGGCAGAGCACTTGGCCAAAGTCCCACTGCCGAATCGCAAAGGCCATTGGCACAGTGAGAACTGCGTTATTGGCCTTTTTGCACCTTGAACTACGTCCCGGGCCGGGCACAGAGATGCTCAGACGGGCAGTGATGCGCACGAACACTTGGTTCGCTTTGCAACAAACTGAATGCAGTGGAGGTAAGCAATATGGTATTCCAAGTTACCGTATATACGGAGGACGATGGCAGCATCACACTCTCCATGGATGATATGGACCTTGTTGTCAATGCGCCTTCGAAGGAAGCGGCCATCAAAGCACTGTGCCGGGATATGGTGGAGTATTCGGAGGAATACCGCAAAGCGTTTGCCATGTATTCCGCAGCGCCTAACAGGGCCGCACACGCCCCTCTTGTGAAAGAAATACTGTCTGTGACGCCGCAGGAACTGCACAATGCCATCGTGTTCCACCCGGAGCAGATGCGTCCAACCCATCCGCACAGAACCGTCACGGAGCGTTTGGAGGAATACTACCATACGCCCGTAGATCAAATAAGCCCCACAAAAGAAGATGAGATCGACTGGGGCAAACCGCAGGGAAATGAGATTTGGTAAGGCATTCGAATCAAGGATTCACTTTGCCAGCGTCTCATACGCGGTACGGTTTTTCTCCATGAGCTGCTCGGAAATCTTCCTCACATCATCGTTGTCTGCCTGACAGGGCTTCATTTGGAGAACCAAGCGAATAAATTCTTCCCGGTCTTTGATAATGGTATAGGGCGCATATTCGCCGTATGCGGCAGGGCGGCTGATGGTAACGAGCTGTAAGTGCTCTAAGGAAGTTGCCGCCTGCAAATCGTGCTTCAGCTCGACGAGCTCGGGGCCATGCTCTATGGGCATGGCGTAGCACCCGTGTCGATAAAAGTCTTTCGCAACCAGATAAGGCATATCAGAACTCCTTCTCCGGGTGTTGCTTATAAAGCACATCGGATTCGCTGTATTCAAATGCATCCATAGGCAGCCTCCTCTTCATTTGCCGCAAAAACACGCAATAGTTTTATTTTGCGGGTACAATTAAAATTGTCCGTTGACATAACGCAATTATACCGAACCTGCGGCAAAATAGCAACATATCGGTACGCCCCGCAGGGGTTCTGTCAATTTTGGGGATTCTCCCCGCCGTCACACAGCATCGTACCTCTGCTTCCGGATTTTGGGAGACTCCGGGAGCGTCATGACCAGCTGCCCAGATGATCCGGCCCATACCCGCAGCCGATAACGCCGCCCGGATCGCCGACACAGCTTCCTGTTCTTACACGCAGTCTTTGTGATCTGCGTGTCGCGCTCTCATACTTACGAGGTCTTGATCTCGTTTGCCGCAAAATACCGGTAGCCGCATCCGTGTCTGCTAGTATTTGTGCGTGCATAATATGTCTCATGTGAGTTTTGTCCGAGTGTTTCTGTCGGACGCCGCCCGGCCTTGTCTCGCGTGAAAAAAAGCAGTTGCCACAAAAATAAGCCTTTCGCTTACTTGTGGCAGCTGCTCTGCTTTTGGTGCGGTCTTATCTCAATGAATTATCAGGACGCTTCCATCAATGTGCTGGGCTGGTAGGCTTTCTGGCTGGACTTTTCGCCGGTCTTCCAGAAGAATTTGCCGGTGAAGCCATATACAATGGCCAGTACAGGGCACAGCCAGCAGAACATGGCAAAGGGCAGATACGACATGGTGGAGACCCCCAAGGTGCCCGCCATATAGGCGCCGCACAGAGACCACGGAACCAGAGGGCTGATGATCGTGCCGGAGTCCTCCAAGGTGCGGGAGAGGGTCTGGGGCAGGAGGTTTTTCTTCTTGAACTCGCCGATATACATTCTGCCGCCCACCACGATTGCCAAGGTCTGAGATGCTGTTGCCATCAGCAGCAACGTGCACGTCAGGACAACAGCGGTGACAAGTCCGCCGGTAGACTTCACCAGAGGGGCCATTTTGGATAGCAGAGCCTCCAGCAAGCCGGCCTTTTCCATGATGGAGCCGTACAGCATACCGAGGATGCCCAGAGCCGCCGTCCACAGCATACTTTGCAGCCCGCCTCTGTTCACCAGCCGGTTGAACTCGGGCAGCGCGGTGTCAATGGAGAATCCGCTGTCCAGAATATTCAAAATACCGGAGAGCGACTGCCCCTGAACGAGCATCGCCAGCACCACAGCCACCAGAGTGGAGACCATCAGCGTGGGAATGGAGGGACACTTGCAGACCGCCATGACAATGACCGCCACGGCGGGCAGAAGCAGCAGGATATTCATGTGGAAGTTTTCCTGAATCGCCGCCGTCATCATGGTCACCATCTCGGAGTCCACGGAACTGGCATCATACTGCAAGCCCAGCAGCCCATAGACGATCAGCGTGACAACAAAGGCGGGGCCGGTGGTGTACATCATGGACTTGATGTGGTCGAACAGGTCGGCCTCCGCCACGGCAGGAGCCAGATTGGTGGTGTCGGACATGGGGGACATCTTGTCACCCAGATAGGCTCCGGAAACAACGGCTCCGGCTGTCATGGCGGGATTGACGCCCAGCCCCATGCCGATGCCCATAAGCGCCACGCCGATGGTGCCCGCAACAGACCACGAACTGCCAATAGGGATGGCGACGATCGCGGTGATGAGGCAGGAATCCGTTTTCCCCACGCGTCTGGCGGCCGTAAAGCGGTCACGCAGCTCGGAAGCCTTAATGAAATAGGCCCGCATTCCATGCTGGCAGCAGGCATAGCCAAATGCCTGCGCCAAATGCGTTTTTCCTGTTCCAGGCGGTCCAATAAAGGCCAGATTGCGGTGCGAATAAACCGCGCCCAAGGAGGGCAATGCCCGGATCCGGTCCAAGTCTCTGCTCTTTAGCAGAGAAAAATCAAAGTTTTCAAAGGTTTTCGGCGTCTTTTTCGGCAGCCGGCTCAGTTTGAGCAGTGTTTGGACGGTGGTCTGCTGTTTCTTTTCACTGATGTAGGAAAAGACAGTTTGTACCGCCTCAATGGCTTCTTCTGAGAGTTCCTGGTCATCAGCAAAAGTGGCGAATTCTTCGGTTGTGAAGTCCAGCTTCAGCACTGAGATCGCGGTCTTCATCTTTTCAAAAACGGTCTGTGTCATACTGGTTCCTCCCCGTCAAAATCAAATTTGGCAAAAGAGAGTTCACCAGATGGCTTTGGAAGTTGGCGAATCCGCGTCATTACTGGAGCGGTCGGCAGTTCCTCAGGCTGCTGAAGTGCCTCGTACTGCCCTTCGCAGAAGCTGTCTCTGCGGCTCCAGGTCACATCATGGGTCGTCAAAAGAGAACTCAGATCCGCAGAGTAAATGTAGAGTGTATCTCCGCTGCGCATGATCCGAGCGGTTGCACCCGGATAGCTGTAGGGAACACCAAACCGTCGGCCCTCGTAGTTTACGAACCCGTCAAAAGAGATTTTTCGTTCCGGACAGAGATAAAAGCGTACCGCGTCCAATTCCGGAAGCGGCCGAAGCTGTTCGCCGCGTGCCTCCAAGTGGAGCCGCTGAGGCACACCGTCCACGGCACGATGGTAGGTTCCGTTCTGTGAATTGCACCATTCCAGTGCGTGCCAGTTTAGATCGGTAATGTTGTAAAAAACTCGGTCGGCGAGGAAATTCTCTTTCACGAACCGCACCAGCCGTTCTACTTTGCCCTTGGTAAACGGATGCCGCGGCTTGCAGAGTTTTGTTTCAAAACCAATGGTCTTCATGAAGGTCTCGTAATCCTTCTGCCATACAGGGTGTCCTTCCAAGTCACGATGGAGAATGACGCTTTTCATGTTGTCGGTAAGAATGAACCTGGGGATCCCCATGTATTGGAAGGCATGGATCATACCGATGAATAGATTTTCCTGCTTGGCATTGGGGAAAAACTCAATGTAACATTCTCCGCAGTGATGGCAGATCATGGCGAAGCAGGCCACTCGGTAAACCTGTTCGTTGTGATCCAGGACATCTGTGAAGCCCCAGTCCATCTGGTAGGTCTCACCGGGACCGGTCGTATAGCGGCGCCCGCGGTTGCCCTGCGGCGCGATCTGCTGACGCTTGGCGGGGATGAGATGCTTGTTGGAGGCGATGTACCGTTTCACTGTGCTTCGGCTTCCTGAAAAGCCAATTGCTTGCAGCCGCCCCAGACAAACAGTAGAATTGCTGACTCCGTTTCTCAGTAAGTTGTCCAAAACCGAACTGTATCCGTCCAGCAAATGCTCCTTTGGCTGGCCTATGAGGCCATGCGGAGTCTCACAAAATCCATTTGCTTTTAGCCGGCGCAGCTTTGCCCGAGAGATTCCGGTCCTGCGCCCCAGTTCTGCGAGATTGATTTCGTTTATACTTGCAAACTCACCATGGAGTTCTTCCATTTCTGCAATGGCTTGTGCTATAATTGGCAGGAAGCCATTACTCTGAATTTCTTTCATATCATTCCTTTCTACTGGGTTGTTTGGCCACTGTTCAGTATAAAGGATTTGAAAGAATTCCGTAATGGCTTTTTCTTTTGCCCCGCAATGCTGTGCGGGCGTTTTTATATGCTGCTTCTTCTGGTCACGATGGCCAGAAGTCCAGCGGGTTTGGGGGCACCCCAACAAGCATTTCCGCAGCGCGGAAATTGCAAGTGTCAATACACTTGCCTTGCTTGCCGTTAGTGCGTCCCCCGGAAACCCCACGAAAAAACGGAGGCACGCCAAGAATAATTCAAAAAAATCTTGACATTTTGAAAAAGCTGTGCGTAAATTGATTTACGGATGCATATATGTACATCTGGAACTTAAAATGATTGGAGGTTAACATCATGCGTCGTTTCAGCCGTAAGCAGCTTGGCTTGTGCCGAACACGATTTTGGTGCGGTCCCCAGTTATGGAGAGGACGAATCAAATTCACTCAAATGGGCGCATGAGCCGGACTGTTGATGGTCGGTTTATGCGCTTTTTGTTTTCGTCATCTATATCAGAAAGGAGTTGCTCTTATATGCAGATAAAAAATAGCAAAACACTAAGATCATTATGCACCCTCCTCTTAACATGCATTATCTCGTTCAGCATCCCTGTAACTATCGCTTATGCAGCTGGACATGCAGAGCATTTCACGCTAAACCCGGTAGTTTCAATGGGCAGCACAAGAACAAATGTTCATTGGTGGTATTCACAAGATGGAAGCCATTATTATGGGCATAGAGTCATGCTTGGGGCGGAAGCATGGGCATCTGCGCCGGGGCTTGATGCCGGATTTACAAAGGTCTCTGCCAAAAGTGATGCAGAAATCCGCGTTTACAGTGATGATTATGGTAATACCAATTGGATTGGGCATCATACTCCTGCAATTGGATATGGCGACATCAAATTAAATGAATACTACCATGACAGTAACGGCGGGTATACGAGATACGAGGAAGTTTTTGCACATGAGATGGGGCATGCATTCGGCTTGTCGCACTTTGATTGTGATAATGAATTGATGCGCTCCCAAGGCTATATTAACACACCGAACCCGCAGGAGGGCGATATTGCAGGATATAAGACGCAGTATTTTTTGAGGTGATATAAGTGCTTAGCATGATTAAACAAAGAGGTGATATAAATGCTTAACATGATTAAACAAAAAAGAGTTTATATTATAGCGGCTATCATTTCGATGGCACTCTCTGTTACGTTCCTTTTTTATATGTCAAGTCGGAGCGCTACAATGCCAAGTCTCAAAATGTCAGATGACTTTAGCACCTATGAGGATTTGGTTGACCACTCGCCCATTGTCGTAATGGCAACTGTTACTTCGGGGAACAAAGAGTTTGACTACGCTGAGATGACTTTTGCAATTACAGAGGTCGAGATTATTGACCATGTAAGAGGCGATGAGAGTGCAAAAACGTTGCAAATTTTGCAGACACGCTCAGAGGAAGACCCTTATTTGAAAAAGGGTACTCAAGTCCTATTATTCCTTTCGGAATATAACGGACCAATTGCACAGAATGTTTACGTGATCAACGGTTTGTATAATGGCCAATATGTAATAGACGATGGCACATTATGTACCGCAAAGACAGCGAATGCAAAAACAACGCCTTTGGCAAATACCGATTTGGAAAGTGTTATTTTGGATGTCAAAAACACGGAATACAAGGCAGCAACACAGGAAGCTCCTTCGATTGCGGAGATTGAACAGGCCAATGAATTGGAAAAAGAACTGGAATCTCAGGCAATCTCAAACAAAAATAAAACAAGCGACTGAATGTGCTCTTTCTCGCCATCGGTATACCAAGGTGTCACGACGACAATTGGATTCCGCATATTGCATTCAGCTTTTCAATGGGTAGGCTCGATTTTGATAGGGTCGCTTTATCCTAACGGTGTAATTGCTGATATTTGATTTTAATGATGGGCAAGAGCTTAACCTTTCCTAGGGTTAGGCTCTTGTCTATTTATAACATTACGGAATTGCGGGGCAACTATGCAGTATAACATATTTGTTAATTACTTCTCTGTGTAACATAAGTATCCGAGGAGGTATCGCCGTGTCTGGTTTCGTTATATATAGTGTCCTTGATGCATACTGTCTAAAAAAAGCATACTGCCACCGCCAGGACTATACAACTGTGGATGCGAAATCTGTCAGTTTGTAAGTGAAAATGTTGTTTCGTGCGTCCGCATAGTGTCATGCTGTGCGGGCTTTTTTATATGCCCCTGCTTCTGGTCACGGTGGCCAGAAGTCCAGCGGGTTTGGGGGCACCCCAACAAGCATTTCCGCAGCGCGGAAATTGCAAGTGTCAATACACTTGCCTTGCTTGCCGTTAGTGCGCTGCCCCAAAACTGGCGCAAATAGGGTTTGGTTGCAACTCTGTCGCTGTTTGGTGCATCTTGAGTCGCTCTGTCTTGAAAAACTGATTTGCCTTTTATAAAATACACATAGGGGGAGGGGTGAAAATTGAAAGTAGCAATTAACATACAGGCTGATATTCAAGAAATTGAAGTCATCATAAATTGTATGGCCGAAGATGAAAATGTTCAAAGAATTGTATCTGCATTGGATTCTCTCAACACAAAATTGTGCTGTCGGCGGCAAGGAGAACTTTTCCAAATTGCTTTGAATGATATTTTGTATATCGAGTCGGTGGATCGCAAGACATTCATTTATACCGAGCAACAGATATACGAAACGGATAAGCGACTGTATGAGTTAGAAAACCATTTGAAGAACAGATCTTTTTTCCGAGCATCGAAGGCAGCTATTATCAATTTGAAACGGACAAAATCCATTCGGCCAGAAATTGGTGCCAGGCTCTTGCTTACTATGGATAACGGAGAAAAAGTTATTGTATCACGGCAATATTCAAGCAATATAAAGACAGCATTGGGGGTTATGTAGGTGAATAACTATCGCTCAATTATTTGGCGCTTTTTTATGGTGTTCTTTTTTATCTTTGGCCTGCTCCAAACTTTGTTCTTTGCACGGGCCATCTTTCCTCAATTTCGTGCAAGTGGATTGAATACACCTCAAACCTTACTTTGCATGGTTTCCGCTATTATTTTGTCCGCTTTATACTCTATGATCTGCGTAGATGGCCAGGAAAGTTTGTATGCCATAAAATCCCGCCTTATAATTTGCGGCATCCCTTGTGTGCTCATTTGCAGCGTTCTGTCAGTTAATTATGGGCTACCATCTCTAATTCTTGATCTTCTTGGAATTGCAGATCGTGGTACGGGAATTTCTATTTGGCTAATTGCTGTCATTCTTTCCAGTGCAGTTTTGATACTCGCTCTTTATCTCCTTGAACGGCACTATCGTCGAGTTGGCGAAAAATACGATAGCGCACTTTCTCAGTACAAAACCCGGGAAGAAGCAATACCTGCCGAATAAAGTGAGGAGCGAGGTTAGTATGGATATTCTACTTTATTTTGGAGGGCCTGCTCTCATCGCCTTTCTTATTCAATTCCTTGTTGGATGTAGAACACAACACAAAATTTTGCGATATATTCCGATCTATTGTTTTGTTATAACACTTGCCTTTGCTATCATTGCCCTAACATCGGATTCAGGTTTTTTCCTTGGTGGTAATGTTATTGCTGCTCTTGTGTGGTGTATAATTGGTGTCTGCTTTCTGATAGGGTATGCTCTGGCTATCTTTATTTATAAACATAGAAAATGATTGCGTGTAACTGAAGTTTAGCCGCTGTCATACAACTGTAAACGGCGGTTTTGATCAATTAAATCAAAGCC
>ENA-OPWH01001122-OPWH01001122.1-human-gut-metagenome-genome-assembly--contig:-NODE-1122-length-17688-cov-2.794363_pt1 | contig 17688 bp, 10 predicted proteins | sample MGYA00241506_ERZ502004 | MGnify/ENA primary metagenome ERZ502004 (study PRJEB25962, sample SAMEA2043049) | human gut metagenome | biome: human gut; feature: human-associated habitat; material: faeces... | reverse complement strand
GCTGTCCGGCGGTCAGCAGCAGCGGGTGGCCATCGCCCGCGCCCTTGCCGCCGCGCCCGCTATCATTCTGGCGGATGAGCCTACGGGCAATCTGGATTCCAGAACCAGTCAGGACGTGCTGAGCCTGCTGAAAGTCACCAGCCAGAAATTTACCCAGACCATCGTCATGATTACCCACAACGAGGAAATCGCCCAGACGGCGGATCGGATCATCCGCATTGAGGACGGACGGATCGTGAGGTGAGTGGCATGAAGGTGAAAAACGGAAGCTGCATTCGCCATTTAAGCTTCAAGACCCTGATGGCCGCGAAAAAGCGGAACATCATCGCGGTGCTGGCGATCGCCCTGACCGCCCTGCTGTTCACGTCCCTCTTTACCATCGTAATGTCCATCAACGAGACGAACCAAAACTACCAGTTTCGCTCTGTCGGCGGGTATGCCCACGGTGCGTTCAAGGACGTGGACGAAGACCAGATCGCGGTGCTTTCGGCACATCCCGACGTCAAAGCCGTGGGCGTGCGGACGGTGTTGGGTCTTGCCACGCAGGGCGCTTTTGAAAAGGACTACGCCGAAGTCAGCTACATGGACGACAACAACGCCAAGTGGAGCTTTTCCCAGCCCACGGTGGGACGCACCCCGAAAAGCGGGAACGAAATTACCATGGACACCAAAGCTCTGGAGCTTCTCGGCGTAAAGCCGGAGCTGGGGGCACAGGTGAAGGTCACTTACACGCTGGCGGACAAAGAACAGATGGGCTGGGACATCACCGACACCTTTACGCTGGTAGGCTGGTGGGACTACGACGAGCTGCTGAGTGTCCACTTCCTCAATGTTTCCAAAGAGTATGCCCAGAAGATCGACAAGCTGGCTGTGGCAGGAGGCTTAAAGCCCTTCCGCACGGATTTGAGCGTCATGCTGAGAAGCTCCCTGAACATTGAAAACGACCTGACCAGAATCGGCGAGGACTGCGGCTACAGCATCGGCGAGGAGGCGGGTCAGCTTCGCATCGGCGTCAACTGGGGCTATACCGCCACCCAAGTTTGGGACACGCTGGGCGTTGGGGGAATCCTCGCCATGCTCGCCGTGCTGATTCTGGTGGCGTTTACGGGATATCTGGTGATCTACAACATTTTCCAGATCTCCGTGGCGGGGGACATCCGCTACTACGGACTGCTCAAAACCATCGGCGTCACGCCGAAGCAGCTGCGGCGGCTGATCCGCCAGCAGGCGCTGCTGCTGAGCGCGCTGGGCATTCCGGCAGGCTTGCTGCTGGGCTACGGCGTTGGTGCCGCGGCGGTTCCCATCACCATGTCCACCTCCACGATGGGAGGCCGGTACACCACAGTCAGCGTTTCCCCATGGATATTCCTGTTTTCCTCAGTGTTCGCCCTGCTGACGGTGCTGCTTTCCTGCGCCCGGCCGGGACGAATTGCCGGGAGGGTCTCTCCTGTGGAGGCGGTGCGCTACACCGAGCGTCAGTCGGCGGGGAAAACGCACCGGAAGGGCAGCAAAGTCACGCCTGTTCAGATGGCCGCCGCCAACTTAGGCAGAGATAAAAAGAAGACGGCGCTCGTGATGGTGTCGCTGTCCCTGACCGTCGTTCTGCTGAATCTGCTGGTCACGTTTATCGGCGGCTTTGACATGGACAAATATCTGAGCCGGCGAAGCTGCGCGGACTTCCTCATCAGCACACCGGACTACTTTAACTATCGGGGTTTTTCCCTGACCAAAGAGGCTGTGGAACCGGTGCGGGCAAACACAGCGCACTCTCTGGAGGGCTTTGCCTATCAGACCGGCGGGGTGGGTATGTATCTGCCGGAAAGCGTCTGGCGGGATGAAGCCGCCTTCTACAGCCGGGATACGGATATGGACATCGACGCGCTTCTCGCCCAGACGCCAAGAGACGGCGACAAGGTGCAGGCGGCGTCCCAGATAGAGGGGCTTGACCCGACGCTTGGAGAAAAGCTCACGGTGATCGACGGCAGCTTGGATTCCCTCTGGGAACCGGACAGCCATGCCATCGCCATTGCCGTGAATCTGAATGATTCCGGGAAGCTGCCTGACCCCGGGATTTATCCCGCCGTGGGCGAGAAAATCAAAGTCACCTATGGAAACGGCGATACTGCGTACGACGTAAACTACACCGTCTGCGCACTGGTGGACGTTCCCTACAACATGAGCAGCCGGTTCTATACCATGGGCTATGAGGCAATCCTCAGCGCGGACGCCCTGTACCGGGACGCCGGGGAGGACAACGTGTTTCCCATGCTCTACCTCTTTGACACCCCCAGTCCCGAGGCGGAGGCCGCCGCGGAAAGCTACCTTGCCCAGCTCACTTCCGACCCCGACAGTCCCCTGATGTACGAAAGCAAGGCGACCCACCGGGCATATTTTCAGGAGTTCCGGATGACCTTTGTGATTCTGGGCGGGCTGCTGTGCGCCATCATCGGCATTGTGGGTATTCTGAATTTCTTCAACGCCATGATGACCGCCATTCTGGCGCGGAGCCGGGAATTCGCGGTTTTGCAGTCGGTGGGCATGACCGGCCGTCAGCTGGAAACCATGCTTCTCTGGGAGGGGCTGCTGTACACCCTTGGTTCCGGCCTGATCGCGGGGCTTCTCTCCGCCGCGATAAATCCGCTGGCAGGGCGGCTTCTGGAAAGCGCCTACTGGTTCTACAGCTATCACTACACCATCACCCCGGTACTGGCCATGCTGCCCGCATTTATCGTGCTTGGCTGTGCCATCCCGGCGGTCATGTACCGTCAGGCGGTGAAGCAGAGCATCGTCGAGCGGCTGAGAAGTCTGGATACGTAACTATGGAAACGGCGGGAAGCCGGTCGGCCTCCCGCTGTTTTTTTGAATTTTTTTGCATTATCGTGTGTTTTACTTGAATTGGTCCGATTTATTGGACACATCGCATTGTATAATCCTCTCAGAAACCCAAAAAAGATTATGGATGGAGGAAAATCTATGCGTTTTACGATCAGTGGTTTTGGCGGAGCGTCCCAAGAGGGACAGGAAACTCCGGCAGCGCGGGAGGCAGAACCGGTCAGCGCCGCGCCCCGGAAGTCTGTGGTGCAGGTTTGTTTTCCGGAGACCGGAAGGTCGCTCGCCTATTACAACGACCGGTTCGACCTGAAGGCCGGCGACCGGGTCTATGTGAGCGGCAAGCTGGAAGGGGTTCTCGGCATCGTGACCAGCGTGAATTACAATTTCAGGATTCGGCTGTCCGAATATCAGAAGGTCATTTTCCAGGTAAATACCCGGGTGCACGGCAGATTTTACATGTCCGCTTCCCATTTTATCACCTTCGACTCCACTGCTCTCCCCGCCGCTCAGGTAACGAGCTGGTTCCGGGCACCCGTCGGCGAAGGCGAGGAATTTGCCAGCGGAAACGACGATTTCCTCTTCTCTCTGGAGCATTTGGAAGAAATGAAAGTCACCAATGCCATTGCGGAGCGGGGACACGATTACTTCATGGAGAACCGCGTCCGTTATCTCTGTCTGGATGGGACAAAGGGGTATGCAGTCGTGGAAGGGACAAAAGCATACGCCGTTGAATTCCGCTATCACGACGGGGAAATCCGGAATTTACTGTGCGACTGCTTTTGCAGCTATCCCTGCAAGCATGAATTTGCCGCAATGCTTCAGCTTAAGGAGACGCTGGGACACATTGCCAAGCACTATGCGCATGAGTACGAGCAGACCGGCTATTTTGCGGCTATCGCAAAGGAGACATTTTTCGCATTTGCCATCAGTAACTGTCAGGAGGGCGGTTTTTCTCTGTGACGGGGAGAGACTGGCGGCTCCCGCCGGTCATTGCCTGCGCCGTTTCTCCCTGAAATTCCATTTCATTGCCCCTGCGGCTTGATCTCGACCGTCCTCCCACCCAGATTTTCATAGACGCGGTGGGAAACGGACAGAACTGTCCGCCCCTCAGAGGCGCGGCGCAGAGCTTTCATAACGCGCTCCTCCGTTTCGGCGTCCAGATTGGCCGTGATCTCGTCCAGCAGAAGCACCGCCGGGTCCGCCGCCGCGGCGCGGGCGATGGACAGAAGCTGCCATTCGCCCTGTGAGAACATGCCCTCGGTGCATACCGTGTTATAGCCCTCCGGCAATGCCTGAATGGCCGCGTCGATCCCGGCAAGGTGCGCCGCGTTCTTTGCCATATCTTCCGTTATCTGCGGGTCGCCAAGGGTGATCTGATCCAGCACCGTCCCCGGCACGCGGGAAAAGTGCTGCTCCACACAGCTGATGCAGGTTCGGCGCTCCTGATCCGAAATGGCCGAAACGTCCACGCCGCCAATGGTGATCGTACCGGCCTCCGGACGGTAAAGCCCCAGCAGAAGCTTGAACACGGTGCTTTTTCCCGCGCCCGTCCTGCCGACCAGCGTGACGTGCTCGCCCTGCCTTACGGTCATGGAAAAGTCCCGCAGAACGGGCTTTTCCCCGTAGCCGAAGGTCACGTAGGACAGTACCACGTCCCCACGGGCGGCGGTTTCCCGATGCTCCGGAATGACGCGCTCTGGCTGGCTTAAAAACGCGTCGATACGCTTGACCCCGGCCATGGCCGACTGAATGGTCTGAATCTCCATGCCAAGGCTCTCAATGGGCGCGAAAATGCGGGATATGTAGCTGATAACGGCCACCGACGTGCCCACCGACATGCCGAACAGGCGCAGAATTTCGGCATTTCCGGAGGCGGACAGCAGCATGACGATGCCCACCACCACGGCGTTCAGCAGCAGAACCACCGGGGAATAGATGGCGTCGTAAAAATTGGTGCGCTCCATGGCGGCGTAGCTGTCCCCGATGCGCTTATCGTACCGGCGCTCCATGTAATCTTCCAGCCCCAGCGCCCGGATGGTGCGGATATTGTGCAGCGTCTCCGGCACCTGACCGGACACGGCGGCGACGGCGCAGCGGTTATCCAGCTGGGCGGCCAGCATCCGCTTCTGCACGTGGCGGGTGAACAGGGCAAACAGGGGCAGAACCAGCAGCAAGATCAGGGCGAGGCCGGTATTCTTCACCGCGATGACCGCCATGATGGACAGAATGCGGCACGCGTCCGCCACCATGCTGATGATGCCGGAGGTAAACAGCGCCTCCACCGTATCCACATCCCCGGAAAACCGGGCGGCGACCTCGCCGGGATTCTGGTCAGCAAGGGTGCTTGCAGGCAGCCGGGTCAGCTTCCGGGACATTTCCGAGCGCAGGGCGTGGGTCATTTTCTGGCCGAACAGCACGAGCAGGCTTTCCTGCGCGGAAGAAAGCAGTCCCTCTAGCGCAAGACTGCAAAAGTAGCCCTGTACCGCGAGAAACGTCAGTCCGCTGCCCACGGTCAGGCGATCGACCACCCGTGCCAGCAGCAGCGGTGGGAGCAGGGACGCACCCACCGACGCCGCCACGCAGAGAACCGTCCCCACCGTGAGAAGATGGTGGGTCGCTGCCGCCGTCCGTATGGCGGCAAACACACCGTTTTTATTCATGAGCCTGCCCTCCTGCCTGGCTTTCATAGAGCTGCCGGTACACCGGGACGGACGCCATCAGCTCCCCGTGAGTGCCGACGGTGGCCTTGCCGTCCTCCATAAAGATTACGCTGCGCATCTGCGGGAAGTGATACAGGCGGTGAGAGATCAGGAACACAACCTTATCCTTTGCGTATTCCTGCAAATTTGCAAACACGGTGTCCTCGGTATTTCTGTCCAGCGCGGAGAAGGGGTCGTCCAGAACCAGAACCGGTCTTGGGTGGGCAAGGGTTCTTGCCAGCGCCAGCCGCTGCGCCTGACCGCCGGAAAGCCGCGTGCCGCTGCTGCCGATGACGGTATCCAGCCCCGCTTCCATGGCAAGCACTTCATGATCCAGCGCCGCCGCGGCAAGATACGGCTTCGCGTCCTGATTGCTTCCGCAGAGGACGTTATTCTGGATGGTGTCGGCACTCAGCTCCGGGTCGTGCCCCAAATATCCCACGGTCGCCGCGATCTGGCGGGGGGTGAGGGCGGAAAACTCGGTCTTCCCGAATTTCGCCGAGCCGCCGTAGGGCGCTTCGCAGAGGAACACCCGCCCGAAGGTGGACTTGCCGCAGGCCACCGGCCCGGTAACGCCGATGATATCCCCCGGATGGGCCGTCAGGCTCAGCCCGGAGAAAACCGGCTGGGCGCCGTAGGCAAAGGAAAGATTCTCAAGGGTCACGTCCACCGCCGCCGGAACGGCGAGAGGCTCCAGCGTCTCCGGGGACTTCATCAGCGGCTGAATGCGCTTCCATGAGATCTCCGCCTTCTGCACCGAGTTGAACAGCTTCGCCACCTTGGAGGATTTCACCGTCAGCTTGGTAAAGCAGGAAAGAAACGTAGTGAACGCCGCAATATCCCATGCGCGCCACCCGGAACCGAGGACGTTTTTCGCCCCGAACCACAGAATGAACAGCACCCCCGCCTCCGACACGGCCAGATACAGCGGCGGCAGGGCCGACTGCCACACGTTGCTGCGGACGGCGGTCTTCTCGTAGGTGTCCAGCGTATGCTCGTACTGCCCCTCCCGGGTGCTTTCACAGCCGTAAATGCGGTAGGTCACGGCGTTCTGCGCCCGATCCAGCGTGGCCGTGCTGAGTGCGCCCGCCGCTTTTTTGTAGGCGGCGCCCGAACGCTGGACGTTCCGCTTCATCCACGCCGCGCAGACGTAGGACACCGGCGTAAACAGCAAACTCAGGATCGCCAGACGCCAGTCGTACACCAGAAGCATGACGGCGTAGCCCACCAGCGCCACGAAGGTGTCGAAGACCTCAGTGGTGAATTTCCGCATTCCCTCCACGCAGTCGTCCACGTCGGAGATGGCCTTGGTCATCAGCTCGCCCGCGCCCTCCTGCTCCAGCGACGCCCGGCTTCTGCGCACCAGATTGGCGTACAGGATGCCCTTCATCCGGCGGTTGATGTTGTTGGCGAAGCGGCGGACATAGAACCGCTTGATAAACCGCGCGGCCTGCACCCCCAGCATGACGAGAATATAGGCAAGCACCAGAACCGCCATTTTCCCGGCGGTGGCATTTCCGCCCAGAATGTCCGCAAGGCACTGCGCCAGCCGCCCTTCAAACCATGGCGTGGCAAGAAGACCGATGTTGTAGATCAGGCCGGAAAGGGTCACCAGCGCCAGCGGCAGCCATTCGACGCGGAAATACGAACCGATCCTGTCCGGGCGGAAGGCTTTTTCACGTTTCACCCCCGGTTTTCCCCCTTTGCCGCCTGAATAAAGTGCGGGAAGCCCGCCCGGCTTTCCGCCTTGGATGCCGCGTAGAGCTTGTTCAGCGCGGCGGCAAAGGCGGCGGCTTCCTCTTTCGTCAGCGTGTCCGCCAGATACTCATAAAAGGCCGCTTCGATCTCCGCTTTGGAGGATTTCAGGCTCTCCGCCTTTTCCGTGGGGTACAGCAGCTGACTGCGCCGGTCGTTGGGGGCGTCCCGGCGGACGAGGTAGCCCTTCGCTTCCAGATTTTTTGTTCTGCGGGCGATGGCGGCTTTGTCCGCGTGCAACAGCTCCGCCAGCGCCGCCTGGGTGCAGCCGGGATTGTGGCGCAGGGCGTGGATCAGGTCGATCTCCGCCGTGCCGACGCCGGTTTCCCGCATGGTGCGCAGAACCAGCTTTTCCGCCTCCCGGGCTATTTTGGTGATTTTCCGTTCCGTAATGTCCATGGCAGCCTCCTGACTCGTTGTAGATACATCGTTGTATGTACAACTATTATGCCGCGCTACATCCCGGACGTCAACAGCAAAATGCGCCCCGTTTCCCGGCTTGTGGGGAAACGGGGCGCTGTTACTCAATCCGCATCGGCTTCCAGCGTTGCACCGGACAGCTTGCCAACGACCTCCACGGACTGTATTTTATCGATGTTGATCGCACTGTTGAACATGTCGAGAAAATCACCGTGTTCAATGACCCGCTTGAACAGGGTGTTGTCTGTCAGGCTGTCCACAACGACAAAGTCGGTGCCGTCCGTCATGTGGAAGATGAGGGTCTGGATATCGCTGCCCGGCTCCGCGTAACGGGAAGACCGGATGCGAACGCACAGGGAGTTTACATAAACATCCCCCTGACCAAAGGTCCGATGGGCAGACTGCCGCCGTCCGGGAGGGAAACGCACACCATTTCGTCCATGTGGGCTTGCTCGTAGGCTCTTTCCGACAGTGTGAGGTATGCGAAGGCGGTCATCTCCTCCGTCTGGCCGGCGAAAATCTCGTCTACCAGTTCGTCTCCCCAGAGGGAACGAAGCTGTTCCACCGCTTCCTCCGGCGTCAGTTCTTCTCGTAAATTTTTCTCCAGCGCCTGACGTTCTATCTCTTCCTCGCTGAGCTGGTCTGCGCTGTGGGCAGCATCATATTCATGCGCGGCCAGAAAATAGTAGTCGTCGTATCTTCCGGTATAGCCGCCGCTCCCGTAACCCAGCGCTTCCATTTTCTCAGCGGCTTCCTGCGGGGTAAGCTCCTGCTTCAGCCGCTCGCGAATGGCCTCTACTTCGGCGGAACGGTTTTTCTCGTATTCCTCCCATTTGGCTTCCGCCTCAAAGTCCGGGAAGGATACCAGCAGATTCGTCCCATTTTGCATATCCGCCCGGAAATAGTAGGTAAACGCCAGCTGGGTGTCCGTCGTCTTTTCGGGTATCAGATAGGCATAGCCGTACTGATTGATGTTTACGGGAACACTGCCCAGCAAACCGTTCCGGCCTGGGGACAGCTCTATCGGCGCGTCGTGGGTCAGAAGCATGGTGATAAACCCGCACTGAGTGGTGCTGTCGTAGACATAGGCATCGACCGTCAGAGTGTATCCATCCGTAGAAATACTTTTTCCTACGGGGGAAACCCATTTTTGAAGCTCCTGAGCAACGGTTTCCTCCACGGGAGATTTTTCATACCCCGGAACAGTCCATGCGGCGTTCGGCCGATCCGGGTCGGAATCTTCGAAGGGGGCGGCGCTGTCAGACCCTCCGTACAGACCGGCGATCATTTCTGCGGGACTGTCAAAAACAGTTAAGGCATAGGCCACCGCGCACCCTACCAAAAGCAGCGCCAGCGCAACGACCGCTGCAACAAGCCAGATTTTTCTTGCGGGCAGCTTCTTTGTGGCGGGCTCCTTCCGGGAATCCACCAGCTCCACCGCCGCCAGCAGCTCCCCGTCCACGCCGGTCAGTCCCCGGAAAAGTTGATAAGCCGTCATTGTAAACCCTCCTTTTTGAGTGTGTCGGCCAACTGTTTTCTTACTTTTTGCAGAATGTACTTCACCTGATTGGAAGACAGCCCCGTCTTCCGGGCGATATCGTCCTTTGTACCGGCATAGTAGTACCGGAGCAGAAAGACGATGCGGTCTTTTTCCGGGAGCTTCCGCAGAAAGCGGATCAGCGAGGCGGTCAGCTCCTTGCGAAGCAGATCCGTCTCCGGGCTTTCGCTTCCGGCGACGCACTCCGCCAGCTCGTCCAGCAGCACCTGCGTCTCCCCCTTCCCCCGCTTTTCGGCGGTATTCTTCCGCCAGCGGTCGATGGCAAGATTCCGGGTGATCTTTCCCAGGAAGGTGGAAAACCGCTGGGGTCTGCGGGGTGGGATCAGCTTCCATGCGGAGTAATAGGTATCGTTGACGCTTTCCTCAGCGTCCAGGGGGTCGGATAAAATACGTTTGGCAATACTGTAACAATAAAATCCGTATTTCTGGTCAGTCTGAACAATGGCCTGTTCCGACCGGGCGAAATACAAATCGAGAATTTCATTGTCATCCATGTCGCCGCCTCCTTTTTAAGTAGCTTCACCCTTATACACGCAGAAAAACGCGGAATGGAAGATTTTTCTTTCTGACAGCATACTACATCCGGCTGCACATGGCAATCTTTTCTGTGCGGCACTTCCTGGATAAAGCGAAAAACCCGAACTTACTCCCCACGCGGGAATAAGTCCGGATTTTTTCTGTCTGGAACAACCGGCCAATTTTGAGGACAACGTTCGGAAAAACCTGAAGGCGGACGAAGATTCCAATACCCAGTCATAACCGCTGGCCGGTGGTTATGACTGCAATATGGCTTGGTTTACTTCCTGTTCTTCCGTTTATACCATACCACCAGCGCCACGATACCGGCGAGGGATACGCAGAGGATGCCGGCCCACATGCCGATGTGGCTGTCGTCGCCGGTCTTCGGCGAAGTGCCGGTGGCAGGGATCTTCGCAGTCTCGACGTAATCGCAGACTTCACAGGTGCGGGTCTTTTCCCCGTCTTTTCTGGATGTTGCCTTTTCGGTGACGACCCATTTGCCGAAGGTATGGGCTTCTTTGGCGACGGTGATCCCGCCGCAGCAGGACCATTTCTGTTCGTGGGTGGTCTTTGTGGTCGTCCATTTCTTCGCACCGGTGTGGTTCGCGGCATCCTTTTCGCCGTACTTCCCGCCGCAGTCCTTACAGGTCGCCTGCTCCACGCAGGTCGCGGTGCCGCCGGAGCAGCTGACCGTCTCCTTGTGGGTATTGTCTCTGGTGCAGACATGGGTGTGGGTGCCGTCGCCATTGGACTGCCACTTGCCCCAGTCATGGCCGAGCGCCCTGGTTTCAAAGACCGCTTCCTCGGCGGTGTCCTTGGCGCTCAGGCCGCAGGTGGCGCAGGACCTGTAATAGACTGCCTTTTCTGTGCAGGTCGCGGCGGATTTCAGGTACTGTTCCTCCACGGTTTCCGCCGTGAAGCTGTGCGTGCCAAGCTGGCCGTATTCGTGCCTGCACACAGCGCAGACTGCCTTTGCCTGACAGGTCGCCGTACCACCGGAACAGTTGACGGTCTCCTTATGGCCGCTGTTTCTGGTGCAGATGCGGCTATGGGTATCGTTTCCGTTGGACTGCCATTTGCCCCAGTCGTGGCCGAGAATGTTGCCGACCTCAAAGGTTTCCGTTCCCTTTTCGCCGCAGACGGTGCAGGACTTGTAGTAAACTGCCTTCTCCGTGCAGGTTGCGGCGGATTTCAGGTATTTTTCTTCAACCACTTCTGCCGTAAAGTCATGCGCGGCAAACTGGCCGTATGCCTGACCGCAGACAGAGCAGACCGCCTTTGCCTGACAGGTCGCCGTACCGCCGGAGCAGCTGACGGTTTCTTTATGACTGCTGTTTCTGGCGCAGACGCGGCTGTGGGTACCGTTGCCGTCGGGCGTCCAGTCGCTCCAGTCGTGGGGAATAAGCCTGACCTTGACCGTGGCCTTTAACTCCGGGACGAGCTGCTGAATAGTCGGAATATCGCCGAGATTGAGCGTGCCGGTAATGGCCTGCTCAGCAGTAGAATTCAGGTCATACGACGTCTTATCCCACGTTACGCCAATGCCTGAGTAGAACGACCCGTCCTCTGTCCGGCAGTTCACGAATGAAGGCAGCCAGAGCGCATCAAACTCCGTGCCGACCTCTTTGTTCGTGATATCCGTCGAGGGTTCGATGCTCAGGAGGGTGCGTTTGACCGCTTCAATCGGGATGGTACATTCGGCAGGCGCATAACGAACGGTATCACTCGGCGTGAAGACCACAGTCACGTTGTATGTTCCCGCTGCGCTAAACCACTTAGGCGTACCGGCCTTGAAAGAGAATGTGCCGTCGATCTTCTTGCCGCCAACCCGCGCCTCACCGCCAATAAGCGCACCGATCTCGTCAGCTTCCTCCGGGGGCGTTTCCGTTCCGATCTGGAAGGTTTCGCTGACAAAAATCTGATTGTCGCCAAGCCGGAAGTCTCCCTTTGTCCAGCGGAACGTCGGCGCGGTCACAATCACAGGTACAACCGGGTCGTACTTCAGCTTCACCTTGACGCTGACGGTGGACGCCCCTTCGGGGGGCGCAATATAATCCTTCCATGTGGACAGCACCAATCTGCCCGTAATGCGCTGCTCATATGGCGTATTCGGGTCATACTGGTTTTTATCCCAGACCACCGTGTCGCTCATGATCGTCGTTTTTTGGGGGTCACCGCGCATCACGTCCATCGAACCCGCTTCCGCCAATCCAAGTTGTTCAAACGCCGTACCAATGGGCTTGTCGGTGATGTCCTCGAAATTGGGATTGATTCTGACGATCGTGAGCGGGAGAACGTTCACGGTTACCGTGCAGGCTGCAGTTGTGTAGTTCCTGGAGTTTGTCGGCTTGAAAACGACCGTGCGTGTAAGCTGGCCGTATTTCAGCCCGATGCCGGGGTAGGCGGTGTCTCCGTACAGCAATTCGTCCTCATCAAACTCGAACGTGCCTTCGATCTCCTGACCGTTTGCCATCGCCTTTCCGCCCTTGAGACCGCTTGTCAGCGTCTCGTAACGATCCAGCGCATAGAAGGTTCCTTCAACCGTAGGCGGTGTGACAATGGTAGTCTGGAAGACCCGAGTATCCATAAGAGATACCTCAATGGTCGCTTTTACATCGGTTTCCGTAACGATTTTATCATGAAAATAGCTGTTGGCAACATCCAGCGTTCCGTAGATAGTCTGGGGTTCCAGAGAATTGGGATCATAGGCAGATGTGTCCCAAATGACCGGAATAGGGGCGAACATTGCGCCGGAGTCGGTTTTTACCGTGACGCCCTCCGTAGGGATTCCCAGCTCCGCAAGGGGCGTGCCCAGCGGTTTGTCCGTGATGGCAAACTTCGTAAGAACCTCCGTGATCGTATGCCGAATGCCGGTCACAATCACTTCACATTCCGCTGTTGTATATGCTTCCGTGTCATCGGGAGTGAAGATAACATGCAGGCGGTTTTCCCCCACAAAACTTACGCTCCCGCCATACTCTCCCTCGAATGCAAACTTACCGGGGACGACGGTATCCGTTCCCTTAACCTGCGCCACTCCGCCCTCGAGCGCTTCATCCAGAAACTGGGTGCCGACATATGTTTCGGCGGGCAGGGTTGGCAAGGTCGTGATGACGGTTTCCGAAGGCCCGCGCTTCGGGCAGCAGTCGTGTCCGTCCGCGTTGTGGGTGCAGCCGCTTACGGTGCAGTAGCCATCGGCGTCCTTTCCGTGGAGGCATTCCTCGCCGCCGTCGCAGAAGCCGTCGCCGTTACCGTCGCCGTGCGCCCTCCAGTAGGCGTAGAGGGTCATTTTCATCCCACCGTCGATGGTGACAGTATCGCCGGGCTGGTACTGCGGGCTGTCGGCTCCGGCAGTGAGCGCCCAGCCGCCGAAGTGGGCATTGTCCCGTGTCGGGATGGTGTCGGGAATCACGAAGGTGTTTGTCTCGCCGGTCATGGCAGCCGGAGCGCCGGTGCCGCCGTTGGCGTCGAAGGTGAGGGTATACTCTGTCTCGCCCGCCTCCGCGGCGAGTGTGACGGTTGCGCGAACGGAATAGATTTCGCCGTTGTTGTCAGAATTCACCGTGCAGACCAGAGGATATACGCCAGGTGTAATGTTCGTCAGAGTAAGCGTCGATCTCCAGCCCCCATTGGATGTCTGCACATCGACATTTTCCGCGGGTATGGTTCCGCAGTCCCAGGATGTGATGACAGCACCAGCGGCGGTAGCACCGCTGATCTGGTACACATCCGATCGGAACGTCACCGTTTCTCCCGCTTTTACCGTATGGGCATACCTGACGTCATACTCTTCACCGGTGCCTTTGCCCGCGCCGGTGATCTCGATGTACGAAATCGGAGCGCCAATGACACGGACATTCTGAATGCTGTCGGCCTTGCAAGCTTCATCTTTGGAACGCAGGAACACGCCGTCCTCTGTTTTATACACAATGCAACTGCCGAGAAGCGCCCCGACGTCGCCCATGTTATTCCGGATCGCGTCATATCTGCCGCCGCCTTTGCCGAGGATCGTGGCGGCATTGTTCGTAAGAGAGCCAACCGTTCCGTAATTCGATATGGTAACGCTTCCGCCGTTTATGTTGATGCCACTCACGCGGACATTTGTTCTGGCGTCGCCGATCAGGACGGTACGTTTCCCGTCTACATTGATATCGATCGTACCGTCATAGTCTCTCAGCACCATTAGAAACGTCGCGCCTTCCCGCGCTAGCGCGGCCATTGCATCGTTGTACGAGCCAAAGTACGCAGTCTCCCTGCCGCTCTGTACCAGGAAAGTGGCTACGTAGCCGCATACGTCACACACGCCATAGTCAAAGCTGTGTGCTTCCATGGGGATCGTCGTGTTGCAGCAATTGTATTTTGCCGTATGATGTACGTCGTCAGCGATATATTGCGGCGCCTGGGCATGGTTATCCTTATCCTTGGGGAGCATTATGTTCGGGATCCCCGTTGTGCCGGTGTTATCGGTAAAATACTTGTAGCACTGGCCGCAATGCCAGTATTCCACATGACCGATATCGGTACAGGTGCCAGGCAGTTCCGCGTGATAGGCACTTGCAGGGAAATAGTGTCCCTTCGCGGGAATCGCGATGGGCGCGGCAAGCTCCTTTGTGCAGTCCTCATCCGAGAATATCTTCCGGCACTTGTTGCTGTCCGCATCGCTGCCACACATCCAGTAGGATTCATAGCCCGCCTCGGTGCAGGTGGCTTCCTTTTTCGGAAAGTATTCCTTGTAGGCGATGCTCTTGTTGGAGGTCAGGGTCAGCACGATTAGATCATTGTTATTGCTGCTGCATGCCTTCCTGTAATTGGCAGTGGCGGAGACCGGCGTGTGGCAGGAATCCGAGTCGGTAAAGGTTCTTGTCTTGTTATACCGGTTCATCTCCTTCCCGCGCGGGCAGCCCGGCGTATCACATTGGAAGGAAATATCAAAATTCACCTTGATTTTCCGGTTTGCATCCCAGTCCGACAGGTCAACGCTGTTCAGGCATATATCCGTTATGGAGCCGGTATGCCCCGCCTCGCCGCACTGGTACTCGCTTGCGGACAGCGTGAATGTGGCATAGGACAGCGAATCATACAATTCGTCCGACATGGTTTCGCCGCTTTGCACGCTGATGAGATTTTCCGCGTCCAACGCGAGCGTATCCGGCGCATCTTCGGGAAGAGTCTCTTCGCCGCCCTCAATGCTTTCGGCATCATTTTCGCTCTCCGGCTGAGTCTCGTCCTTTTCAGTCTCGGGAACGACGGGCGCAGTGGTGGCTTCGGTTTCCCCGACATTCACCGGTTCGGCGGTGGGAGTGGTGGTCTCCGCCGGATTCTCCGCGCCCTCGACGTACTTTGCGCAGTCATGCAGGTGCGCACCTTCCGCGCCGCACACTGGGCAGTCTTCGTTCATGTCTTCCGACCTGCAGGCCGTTTCGCAGATGCATGTGGGGGCTGCTTCCCCGCCGTCCTCGGCAAAGGCCGGGATGGGCAGCGTGGAGAGCACTATGACAAACACGAGCAGGATGCTGAGCAGTCGTTTCTTCATAGCTGTTCCGTTCCTTTCAGTTCTGTGCGTTTCCCGTACTCCGCGGGAACGCGTGGTCAGCGCCATTCCGGGATGGTATATGCACCACCAGTATAACATACAGCTGGGATAAGCGCAACTGTTTTTCTCGTCGAATCGGAAAAATTTTTCCAGAAACGAGGTCCAAAAAACGCCGACATCGACTTTTTCCGGCGCATATGCTGTGAAAAAAAAGCAGTCTCACGTAGACAAACAGCCCCATCCATTCCGCTTTCCGCGGAATGGATGGGGGGTGCTGAGGCTATACCGCATTTTCCATTTTCCGGAATGCGCGAGGAAACCTCTTGCATCCTTTCCAAAATCGTAGTATCATGGATTAGAATTTCGGAACTTTTCAGGGAAGGGGGATTATGGAACAAAATCTGCTGCCGCGCTGAAGGAAGAGGTTGAAAAAGCACACCGCCCGAAAGGCGGGAACTAAGATGCAAAACCGGCATGGGGCTTTCCATTACTTAAGGAAGTAATGATTGCATAGGTTATCTGAAGATTTCTGCGTATGAGGGTGCGCAGGGCATCTTCAGGGGCTTCGGCCCGAAAAAAGAAAGAAAAGAGGACACACTATGAGCAACACGACAAAGAAACGCTGGGGCGACCGGAAAGACGCCCGCTGGATCCGCGATATGGATTCGCTTCATGTCATTTTGCCGCATCTGATGAACCACCGCACGGATGCCGAGGTCTACGTCAACATGGAATTCGACGTGACAGAGGCGCTTCGCTACATCGCACGGAAGAACGAGGGCGAGGAAGAATACCGCGCCACGCTTTTTCACTGCATTCTTATGGCTGTCGCAAAAACGATATATCTTCGCCCGCAGCTCAACAGCTTCATCTCCGGCCGACGTTTTTACCAGCGCGACGAAATTACCCTTGGCTTCGTAGCCAAGAAACGCTTCGAGGATCACAGCGAGGAGTCCCTCGTGGTCATCTCCGCGCCGGAAGACTGGACGCTCACCGAGGTGACGCACCGGGTCGTCGGCAAGGTTCACAAAGCCCGCACGGAAAAGAACGACGGTGTGAATGGCGCGATGGACGTGCTCAAAAAGCTGCCGCGTCCGGTTCTGGCATTTGTCATCTGGATCATCAAGACACTGGACTTCTTTGGCAAGGTGCCCGACTTCCTGCGGCAGGATGACCCGAACTTTGCCACCGTCTTCCTCACCAATCTTGGCAGCATCAAATGCCCGAGCGTCTACCATCATCTCAAGAATTACGGCTCAAGCTCCATTATGGCGGCCATCGGCACCATCCGCAAGAGTGAGAAGATCGCCGGGGACGGCAGCCGCGAGGTGCGGGATGTGGTGGATATCGGTTTCACACTGGACGAACGCATTGCGGACGGCTTCTACTTTGCCCGTTCGCTCAAGATCATACAGCATCTGCTCACACACCCTGAACTGCTTGAGCTTCCATTGAATCAGGAAGTAGCCTGCGGCTGATATCGCTGTCAAGCGCCTGTGGCCAGGTCATACCGTAGATGTGCTGCTTCCGGACTGTTACCCGCAGAGCGAATGGCAAGGATAACAAAAAACACTATGTATGAGCACCTGTTTCATCCCTTTTGGTGCCTTGCAACACAACAGAAAGGAATGGCCATAACGATGGATAATTACGTTTGTGAAGACGATTACTATTATGGTATTTGCGGAAAAGGCAAGGAACATTGCATATGGATGGGAAAATGTGAAATCTTGTCTGAGTTTGAATATACAGATAATATCTGTTGGGAATATAGTTGTGGTAAAATGATTTTGAGCGGAAGTGGTGAGACAATATGCCGAGGAATTCCGGGGTGCGATGGGCGGAATTCATATTATAGTGCCCATCCATATTTCCCGGAGTATGTCAAAAACCATACAAAAACCTTAATTGTACAAGAAGGGATTACTTCTTTGGATTGGATATTGTTTTACCGGTTTACAAAGTTGTCCGAAGTACGTTTTCCGTCATCGTTGAGCAATATTATAATAGAAAGTGTGGGAGAGTACATTGATTTTGGCGTAATGCCCTTAAAAACACTAACAATTAGTGAAAAATTATCGGAAAATTTTCTCAAGATAGCGACAGCTGAAAACATCCAGCTTATAAAATAAAATGCTTATCGACTTAACGCAGCAAGCCACAATATCTTGAAAAAGTCCGGTTTATTGGACAGATAGGATGCTACAATGTTCCCAAAAGCAAAAAGGGGAACATCATCATGGCACGTACAGCTGAGATTACTTTCAAAGAGTTTCGCCGTCGCTACAATACCGAGGACGCTTGCAGAGCAGAACTATTCCGCCTGCGCTTTCCCAATGGGTTTGTCTGCCCTAAGTGCGGCTGTGTGGAAT
>ENA-OPWH01001119-OPWH01001119.1-human-gut-metagenome-genome-assembly--contig:-NODE-1119-length-17761-cov-2.585169_pt1 | contig 17761 bp, 13 predicted proteins | sample MGYA00241506_ERZ502004 | MGnify/ENA primary metagenome ERZ502004 (study PRJEB25962, sample SAMEA2043049) | human gut metagenome | biome: human gut; feature: human-associated habitat; material: faeces... | reverse complement strand
TTGAACCTGCACATCGGTTGACACTAGAACCTAAATCTAGCGCGTCTGCCAATTCCGCCACACCCGCATTTTCAATTTCTGCAAGACCTACCGTTAGATAATACTATAAATATCAGCAAAAGTCAAGTACAAGCAAGCAGTATATTACTACTGCTTGCAGAACACGATTCCGTCTTTTTTACTGATTGACTTGATTTTTGCCAAAGATTCAACTCTTATGCCCATATCACGAACGAGGTTGCCGCCGCCCTGATAAGCTTTTTCAATAACAATTCCCGCACCTGCTGTTTTTGCGCCTGCTTTTTCAATAAGCATAAGAAGTGCCGTTAAGGCGCTGCCCTTTGCAAGAAAATCATCAATGATAAGCACATTGTCTTCTTTGCTCAAAAATTCCTTTGAAACAACTATGTCATAGTCCTTTTTATGAGTGTATGAGTGGACGGTTGCGTTGTATGTATCTGAGTAAATGTTTATCGTTTTTGTCTTTTTTGCAAAAACAACCGGAACACCAAAATACTGAGCCGCAAGACAGGCAATGCCGATTCCCGACGCTTCGATTGTCAGAATTTTTGTTATGTTTTCGTCCTTGAAAAGCCTGTAAAATTCCTTGCCAAGCTCACATACAAAACTGACATCAATCTGATGATTGAGAAAGCTGTCAACCTTTAACACATTGTCGGCACCAATATGTCCGTCTTTAAGAATTCTGTCTTCTAAAAGTTTCATATCAATCTCTTTTCTGAAAAATAAAATAGTAACAAACAATACGATAGATTATACTACAAAGATTTGCACATTTCAATTGATTTTTGTGATATTCCATGCCTTATTTTTCTTATTTTCGGGAAAAATTAAATTCAGACACAAAAAAGGCAGTCGTGATAAAGCGACTGCCCCTGCGGTTTATACTTCAATATTTTTAATTGAATCAAATTCGTCAATGATTTCTTTTGACGGCTTTTTTGAAAGAAGAGAAACAATAACATTCACAATAAGCGCAAGTCCGAAGCCTACAACAAGTGAATAAAGATTTGTTGCCGCATAAAGCGTCTGACCGTTTACAAGCGGAATATAGTCCCATATGATAACTGTCAGAGCACCTGTTGCCATACCGCTGATTGCACCCGAAAGTGTTGAGCGTTTCCAGAAAAGTGCCAACAGAACAACAGGTCCAAATGCCGAACCGAATCCTGCCCATGCATCCGAAACAAGTCCCATAATGCTTGATTTAGGATTAAGTGCAATGAAAAATGCGATTACAGCAACAACTGCAACTGCAATTTTGCCGACCAAAAGCGAACTCTTTTCGCTTGCATTCTTTTTAACAGCACCTTTGTAAAGATCCTCCGAAACAGCCGACGCAGTGACGAGAAGCTGACTGTCTGCTGTTGACATAATTGCGGCAAGGATTCCGCAAAGGAAAATACCGCCGATAAAGATAAGTACACCGTTGCCTGAGAAAAGCTGCTGGATTGTTCTGATGAATACAGATTCGCTTGTTGCATCGTCAAGCTGTGCTGTAAGGTAGCCTCTTGCGATAAGACCGATAAGGCATGACGCAGTAAGTGAAATAATTACCCAAACAACAGCAATTTTTCTTGACTTTTTGATTTCTTCATTGCTCTTTACAGCCATGAATCTGACGAGAATATGCGGCATACCAAAGTAACCGAGTCCCCACGCAAGGTTTGAAATAATCGAAACAGCCGAAACAGGAGTTCCGTCACCGTTTACAAAGAAGTTAAGGAACTGAGCAGGCTGTTCAACACCTTTTGCGGCAAGTGCAGAACTGAAGCTTGTGTCAAATGTGAGAATTGCATATGCAAGCACCGGAACGGAAAGGATTGCAACAATCATCATAAGTCCCTGAATGAGGTCAGTTGTACAAACTGCCTTGAAACCGCCCATGAATGTATATACAAGAATTACTACTGCGGCAACGATAAGACCGATAACATAAACCTGATTGTAGTTTTCGTCACCGCTTGCGCTGTCCGAGAAGAGCGTAGCAAAAAGCTTTGCGCCCGAACTGAATGCCGATGCTGTGTAAACCGTGAAGAAAACTGCTATGATTGAAGCCGAAACAATCTTGATTATGTTTTTATGGTCACGGTAGCGATTTTTGAAAAAGCTCGGAATAGTGAGCGAGTTGCCTGCCACAATTGTGTATTTACGAAGTCTTGCCGAAACAATGTACCAGTTGAGAATTGTGCCGATAAGAAGTCCTACGGCAATCCATGCCTCGCCTGTGCCGGCAAGGTATACAGCGCCCGGAAGTCCCATCAAAAGCCAACCGCTCATATCAGATGCCTGTGCCGACATTGCGGCTGTCCAACTGCCGAGGTTTCTGCCGCCGAGAAAGTAGTCCTCATTGTTCTTGTTGCCCTTTGAACAAACAAAGCCTATTACGATCATAATAATCATATAAGCTATAAACGCACAAAGAACTATTATGTTGTTTGTTGTCATTATGCCCCTCCTGAAATTAAATTTATAAATCAAATACCTTTTAATTCTACCAAAAATGAATAAATAAATCAAGTGAATTGCAGTATTTAGGACTTTTATGCAGATAATTTGTGCATTTGCAAAAATTCAGGAGTAACATTTTGCACATAATTACGAATAAAATAACTTTTATATGCATTTAAAGGTGGATTTTGTGTTGATTTGAAGAATCAAAAGTATTATAATTACATTGATTGCAAATTGACTGTAAAAGGTATGTGGAGAGATAGAAATGAATATGGTAAAAAGAACTTGGGCTGAAATTTCACTTAATGCAATTGAGCATAACTATAATGTAATAAGAAATAAGGTTGCAGACGATACAAAGGTCTGTTGTGTTATAAAGGCTGACGGCTACGGCCACGGTGCAGTTGAGCTTTCACAGATTTATGAAAAACTCGGAGCAGATTTTTTTGCTGTTTCAAATATTGACGAGGGTATAGAAATCAGAAAAAGCGGTTCAAAACTCCCTATTGTGATTCTTGGCTACACTCCCGTTTCAGAGGCTGAAAATCTTGCTGAATATGATATTTCTCAGGCTGTTTTTTCACTTGAGTATGCAAAGGAGCTTTCCGAAAAATGTGTTGAAGAGGATTGTATCTGCAAAATGCACATCAAGGTTGACTCGGGAATGTCAAGAATCGGCTTTATGTGTCAGGAATTTCCACGGGATGAATATTCTATTGAAGAAATTTGCGAGGCTTGTTGCCTGCCGAATCTTGAGGTTGAGGGGCTTTTTACTCATTTTTGTGTGTCTGATGAAGATGCCGAGGGCAGAGAGTTCACAAACAAGCAGTATGAAAACTTTATTCATGTGCGTGACAGCCTTAAAAAGCGAGGCGTTGATATCAGCGTTGTTCATTGCTCAAACAGCGGTGCAATTGAAGATTACCCCGAAACCTGTTGCGATATGGTAAGAGCAGGTATTATCCTCTACGGACTTGCTCCGTCATCAAAGCTTGCTGACAGACTTGACCTTGTTCCTGCAATGACTCTTAAAACAGTTGTCGCTTTTGTAAAAGAGGTTCAAAAGGGTGCAACAATTTCCTATGGCAGAACTTTTACAGCCGACAGAAAGATGAAAATTGCAACCGTTCCTATCGGATACGCTGACGGATTCATCAGACAGAATGCAAAAGACGGCTATATGATGGTAAACGGAAAGAAAGCGAAAATTGTGGGCAGAATATGTATGGATCAGACAATGCTTGATGTTACCGATATTGAAGATGTCAAGACAGGTGACGAGGTTGTCGTATTCGGTACAGGCGAAAACGGTGAGCCTACTGCAGATTCACTTGCCGAAAATACAGGAACTATAAACTACGAAACCGTCTGTCTTGTCGGAAAGCGTGTTCCGAGAATTTACATTAAAGACGGAAAAATTGAGAATGTGATGTATAAATTATGAGATTACTTGCTGTTGACGGAAACAGTATTGTAAACCGTGCGTTTTACGGAATAAGACCGCTTACTACAAAGGACGGTCAGTTTACAAACGCAATTTACGGATTTCTTACAATGCTGTACAAAATTAAAAATGAAGAAAATCCCGACGCCGTGGCGATTGCCTTTGACCTGAAAACACCGACCTTCAGACACAAGGCTTATGCAGGCTACAAGGCAACACGAAAAGGTATGCCGGAGGAGCTTGCGTCACAAATGGAACCGCTGAAAAAGCTTCTTACCCTTTTAGGCTACAGGCTTGTTACCTGTGAGGGCTTTGAGGCTGACGATATTCTCGGTACGCTCGCCAAGGCTTGTGAAGAAAACGGAAACGAGTGCGTTATTGCAACAGGTGATCGTGACAGCCTTCAGCTTGTGTCGGACAAAACAAGCGTTCATCTTTGCTCAAACAAACAGGATATACTCTATACCCCCGAAAAGATTCTTGAAGCTTACGGTGTAACTCCAAAGGAGCTTATAGAAATCAAGGCAATTCAGGGCGATACTTCGGATAATATTCCCGGAGTTGCGGGAATAGGACCAAAGGGTGCAGGCGACCTCATTCAGAGATATCACACGGTTGAGTATATCTATGACCATCTTGATGAACTTGAAATCAAGGACGGTGTGCGTAAAAAGCTGACTGCGTCAAAGGAAAATGCAATTCTCAGCCGTATGCTCGGTGAAATAAACTGCAACGCTCCTGTTGATACAAATGTCGAAAATTATGTTGTAGATATGAAAGATGCCGATGAATGTGCCGGATTTATGGCAAAACTTGAACTGTTTTCTTTAATAGAAAAATACGGCATCAAGGCTGACAAAAATGCAAAGCCCGAAAAGGTTGAGAAAAATTCGCTTGAGGTTGTGTCTGATTTTGACGAAAATGAACTTTTAAAAAATGTTAAGTCAGAGAAAAGGCTCTATCTCAACTTTGAAACAGAGAATAAAGAATTAAAATCCTTTGCCGTACTTTTTGACGGCAAGGTGTATATAAGCACGGACGAAGAACTTTTTGTTAAGTTTATTGCCGACAGTGAACTTGAAAAGTACACAAGAAACATCAAAACGCTCTACGCTTATGCCGATGAGAAAAATATTGATGTTGAAAATATTGTGTTTGATATTGAGCTTGCGGCATATCTGATTGAACCGTCGTCAAAGGATTATTCGGACCAAAATCTTTGTGCCGCTTACGAAATCGCTCTGCCTGTCTGCACTGATGAGCAGAATGAAAAATACGAGGCATTTGCCTGTTACGCAGAATTGTGCGAAAAACTCGGAGATAAAATCAAGGCTCACGGTCAGGAAAAGTTGTTAAGTGAAATTGAAATTCCGCTTGCAAAGGTGCTTGCAAGAATGGAAAATATCGGTGTCTGTGTTGACCGACAGGGCATTGAAAGCTACGGCGAAATGCTTTCTGCACAGATTAAGGAGCTTGAAACCGCAATTTACGAAAGTGCGGGCTGTGAGTTTAACATCAATTCTCCCAAACAGCTTGGCGTAGTTTTATTTGAAAACCTCGGACTCCCTTGCAAAAAGAAAACGAAGAGCGGTTACAGTACAAATGCAGAGGTGCTTGAAAGCCTGAGGTATGAACATCCCGTTGTTGAAATGGTGCTGAGATACAGAACGCTCTCAAAGCTGAATTCAACCTACTGCGAGGGACTTTTAAAGGTCATTGCAGATGACGGCAGAATCCATTCAAATTTCAATCAGACCGAAACAAGAACAGGCAGAATCAGCTCAACAGAGCCGAATCTCCAGAATATCCCCGTAAGAACCGAGCTTGGCAGAGAGATGAGAAAGTTTTTCTGTGCAAGAGAGGGCTGGGCGCTTGTTGACGCCGACTATTCGCAGATTGAACTCCGTGTGCTTGCCCATATTTCGGGTGACAAAAATATGATTAAAGCGTTCAAGGATAACGAAGATATCCACGCAATCACAGCGTCACAGGTGTTCAATATGCCGCTTGATATGGTAACTCCGATTATGAGAAGCCGTGCAAAGGCGGTTAACTTCGGTATTGTTTACGGAATCGGTGCATTTTCACTTGCAAAGGATATCGGTGTTTCAAATAAAGAGGCAAAGCACTACATTGAAAGCTATCTTGCCCATTACAGCGGTGTTGACAGCTATATGAAAAATGTTGTTGAAAAGGCGAACGCTGACGGCTATGTTGAAACGATGTTCGGCAGAAGAAGAAATCTTCCCGAACTCACCTCGAGCAAGCATATGATCCGTGCATTCGGCGAGAGAGTTGCAAGAAATATGCCTATTCAGGGCACAGCCGCAGACATTATCAAAATTGCAATGATTAAGGTTGACGAGCGAATGAAAGCCGAAAATCTCCGTGCAAGGCTTGTGTTGCAGGTTCACGACGAACTTATTGTCGAAGCTCCGCAGGATGAGAGCATGAGAGTTGCACTCATCGTTCAGGAAGAAATGGAAAACGCAGTTAAAATGAGCGTTCCGCTCACAGCCGATGCGGCAATCGGAAGGACTTGGTATGATGCAAAAGGATAACAGAACGATTGCCTTTGTATGCACGGGCAACACCTGTCGCAGTCCCATGGCAGAGGCAATTTTTAATGATATGGCAGAGAAAAACGGTGTTTGCGTCAGGGCGGAAAGCTTTGGCATTGCGACCTCAACGGGACTTCCCGTGTCGGAAAATTCCGTGATTGCCTGTAAGGAAATCGGAATTGACCTTTCGGGCAAAGCTTCAACAGCCGTGGCTGATGCCGGCATTGAAAAATACGAAAAATTTTACTGTATGTCGCAAAGTCACGCAAAAATGTTGATGCAGTTTTTTCTTGTACAGCCCGAAAAAATCGCCGTGCTCGGTATAAGCGATCCCTACGGCGGCGACATTGAGGTGTACAGACATTGCCGTGATGAAATTGTTAATTCTGTAAAGGAAATATTAAAAGCGTATGAAAATTGACAGAATGACCGAAAATCAGCTTGAGGCGGTTGCACAGCTTGAACAGCGGTGTTTTTCGCATCCGTGGTCGTTTAACAGCCTTGAAGAAGAACTGAACAACGAAACCTCGCTGTTTTTTACCGCAACGGAAGACAATGTCGTTGTCGGATATATAGGAATGAGCGTTGTTGTTGATGAGGGTTACATTTTCAATGTTGCCGTTGACGGTACACACAGAAATCGGGGAATAGGTTCGGCGCTTGTTGAAACGCTTGTGACCTATGCCAAGAAAAATAACCTTTGCTTTCTCACTCTTGAGGTTCGTGAAAGTAACGGGAACGCCCGTTCTCTCTATGAAAAATTCGGATTCATCAAGGTGGGAGAGAGGAAAAATTACTATTCCTCTCCAACCGAAAACGCTGTTTTAATGACACGCTGTTTTTGACATATATATGTAATAAAACATTATATTAACGATATTACGGAACTTCATCATAAATGTTTCGTAGTGAAAGGAAAATTATGAAGATACTCGCAATAGAATCGTCCTGTGACGAAACTGCGGCAGCGGTTGTTGAGGACGGCAGAAACATAATATCCTCGGTGGTTGCTTCTCAGGTTGAGGAACACAAGCTTTACGGCGGTGTTGTTCCCGAAATCGCATCACGCCGTCACGCAGAGGCAATTGTTCCTGTTGTAAGACAGGCTCTTGAAGATGCAGACTGCAGGCTTTCCGACATTGACGCAATCGGTGTTACATATGCCCCAGGACTTATCGGAGCGTTGCTTGTGGGAGTGAATTTTGCAAAAGGACTTTCACTTGCAACAGGAATTCCGCTTGTGCCTGTTCACCATCTGCGTTCACACATTGCGTCAAATTATATTTCAAATAAAGAATTAAAACCGCCGTTTCTCTGTCTTGTTGTGTCAGGCGGTCACAGCCATATTGTTATGGTTGAGGACTACACAAAGATGAAAATTATCGGCAAAACCCGTGATGATGCCGCAGGCGAGGCTTTTGACAAAGCCGCAATGGGGATGCCGTATCCGGGCGGAATTGAAATGGACAGAGTTGCGGAAAACGGCAATCCGTTTGCATTCAAGCTTCCTCGTCCCGCAGTTCACGATGCGCCGTATGATTTCAGCTTTTCGGGACTTAAAACAGCCGTAATCAACCTCATCCACAATTCGGCACAAAAGGGTGTTGAGCTTAACAAAGCCGATGTCTGTGCATCATTCCGCTATGCTGTTGTCGATTGCCTTGTTACAAACTTTATCAAGGCGGCTGAAGACCTGGGACAGAAAAAGCTTGTAATCGCAGGCGGTGTTTCGGCAAATTCACTTCTCAGAAGAACCCTTGCAGAAGAGTGTAAAAAGCGTGATTGGGAAATGTATATGCCCGAAAAATCTCTTTGCGGTGACAATGCCGCCATGGTCGGTTCACAGGGATATTACGAGTTTCTCAGCGGAAATATTGCAGGAACAGACCTCAATGCTTTTGCTACAATGAGCATTGAAAAAGGCTGATTTATTCGCAAATAATCACTAAAATACTTGCTATTTTATCAAGAATATACTAAAATAGTGTTAATAAACCGAAAGGACGATTTAAAATGAGCAATCCTATTGTTACTTTTGAAATGGAAAACGGAAAAACAATCAAAGCGGAGCTTTATCCCGAAATTGCTCCGAATACTGTAAATAATTTTCTCAGCCTTGTAAACAAGGGTTACTATGACGGCCTTACATTTCACCGTGTAATCTACGGTTTCATGATTCAGGGCGGTTGCCCCGAAGGCACGGGTATGGGCGGTCCCGGATATTCAATCAAGGGCGAATTTGCCGTGAACGGCTTTGAAAACAATCTCAAGCATACAGAGGGTGTTCTCTCAATGGCTCGTTCAATGATGCCCGATTCAGCAGGCTCGCAGTTCTTCATTATGCACAAGAACGCTCCGCACCTTGACGGTCAGTATGCCGCATTCGGCAAGGTTATTGAGGGTATGGATGTTGTCAATGAAATCGCAGAGTGTGACACAGACTATTCCGACAAGCCTCTTGATCCTCAGATTATGGCAAAGGTTACAGCCGAAACCTTTGGTGTTGACTATCCCGAGCCTGAAAAATGCTGATTGTTAAGAAAGGAATTTTAAAATGAATGTTTTGCTTGCAGGCGGCGCCGGATATATCGGCTCGCACACTTGTGTTGAACTCATCAACGCAGGTCACGATGTTGTAATTGCAGATAATTTTTCAAACAGCTGTCCCGTTGCGGTTGAAAGAGTTGAAGAGCTGACAGGCAGAAAAATTCCGCTCTATGAGGCCGATGTATGTGACAGAGATGCCGTTGAAAAGATTTTTTCGGAGAATAAGATTGATGCGGTAATTCACTTTGCAGGTCTTAAAGCAGTAGGTGAAAGCTGTGAGAAGCCTGTTGAATATTACCGTAACAACATTGATTCAACGCTCACATTGCTTGAAGTGATGAAAAAACACGGTGTAAATAACTTTATTTTCAGCTCAAGTGCCACGGTTTACGGTACTCCGGAAACTGTTCCGCTTGTTGAAACAATGCCAAAGGGTTCTCCTACAAATCCGTATGGCTGGACAAAGTTTATGATGGAACAAATTCTTACAGACACCGCAAACGCAAATCCCGATATGTCTGTTGTTCTTCTTCGTTACTTTAACCCGATCGGCGCTCACGAAAGCGGCAGAATCGGTGAAGATCCTAACGGAATTCCGAATAACCTTATGCCGTACATAACACAGGTTGCCGCCGGCAGACTCAAGTGTCTCGGTGTTTTCGGCAACGATTATCCTACGCATGACGGCACGGGCGTGCGTGACTATATCCATGTTGTTGACCTTGCAAAAGGTCATGTAAAGGCTATTGAATATTCCGCAGAGCACAAGGGAACCGAGATTTTTAATCTCGGAACAGGTGTGGGCTACAGCGTTCTTGATATTGTAAAGGCTTTTGAAAAGGCAAATTCTATTGAAATTCCTTATGTTATAAAGCCACGCCGAGCAGGCGACATTGCAGAATGCTTTGCCGACGCAACAAAAGCCAAAAAAGTACTTGGATGGATTGCCGAAAAAAATCTTGAGGATATGTGCCGTGACAGTTGGAACTGGCAATCTCACAATGTGAATGGTTACAAATAACAAATAAATGATATTTTATTTGTGCATTCCTACAAAAAAACAATATTTTGTCAAATAATCAGTCAGCAAGAGTTTTTAGCATTGACTTTTGGTGGTTGATTGTTGTATAATTAAACTGCTTATAGAAGCATTATCACATAAGGAGGAAAAGAAAATGTTCAAAAAAGCACTTAGCCTTTTACTGTCTATGATGCTTGTTGTGACATCACTCGTTGCAACTGTAGTGAGCGTTTCTGCTGCCGGCGATTCATATTTCGTATCCGGTTCTGAAGAACTCACAGGTTACAAGTGGGCTGAGACTGAAGCAACTTGCGGAGATAATGTAATGACAGAAAACGGCGACGGTAACTACGAAAAAGTATTTACCAACGTAGCAGTCGGCAACGGCTACCAGTTCAAGGTCGTTAAAAACGATAAAGAGTGGATTGGTGTAGGCGATACCGGCGAAGACAACTTCACATTCAATGTAACGAAGGAATGTGATGTAACAGTAACTTACAACCCTACAACAAATGAAATCACTGCAACAGGTGAAGGTGTTGTAATTCCGACAGAACTTGTTGTTGACCACATTACAGTCGTTGGTAACGGTGAAGATGCATGGCTCAACGGTAAGGACTGGAAGGTAGATGCTGAAGCTAACCACATGACAGAGACATCTGAGGGTTCAAAGGTTTACCAGATTAAGTTTGAGAGCCTTGACGCTTATGAGAACTATCAGTTCAAGTTTGCTGCCAACGGTTCATGGGCAGATAACTGGGGCCTTCCTGAGCAGGGCACAGCTCCTCTCAATGAGTGGTTTGACCTTACATACAACGGTCAGAACATGATCATTGATACAGATGCAGCTGGTTACGAAGACGGTTATGACATCGTTCTTACACTTGACCTTTCAAACTTTGACTATGCTACAAAGCAGGGTGCAAAGGGTAAGGTTGACATCGTTACTGGTGCAGAGCCTACAACAGTAGCAGAGCCTACAACAGTAGCAGAGCCTACAACTGCAGCTCCTGCAAAAAAGGGTCTCACAGTTACAGCTACTTCAAACCTCTTTTCTGAGAAGCAGGTTACTCTCAGCGCAGATCAGAAGACTGTAAGGGTTACATACATGTTCCAGACCAAGGACAGAGATGGTATGTTGAACTTCCAGTATAAAATGAACTATGATCCTGCTGTTCTCAAGGTTTCAGCTAATACAAGAAAGAGTACTTCATTCGAATATCCAAATTTCGAATTCAACAAAAATGTAGCTCCTGGTTTACTTATGGGTATAGGAAGTGACACAAGTCTCTATTTTTCATCAGAAAAAGAAATAGTATTTTCTTCTGTTGAATTCGATGTTATCAATCCCGAGGCTGTAGCAACTACTGTTGACCTTGATGTAGAGTATCTTACTATTTCAAATCAAGACCCTGTATCAGAGTTGGAAATCCCTAGTGATGAAGTAGTACTCTTAGACAAATCTGTATTAGATCAGGATGCAGTTGATAAGTATGTCGCAGTTGCTAAAACTGTAACAGTTCCCGACGGTTCAGTAGAGCCTACAACAGTAGAGCCTACAACAGTAGAGCCTACAACAGTAGAGCAGCCTACAACGGTAGAGCCTACAACAGAAGAGCCTACAACAGCTCCTGCTGCCGATACTACATATGTAGTTGCCGGTACAACAAATCTTACAGGCTATGAATGGGTTGGTACACCTGCTGCAGCTCCTGAAAATGTTATGACAGCTGACGGTAGCGTATTCACAAAGACATTCTCTGCTGTTCCTGCCGGTAAAAACTATCAGCTCAAGGTTGTTGCAAACACAGGCGACGAGCAGAAGTGGATCGGTCTTGACGGTACAGATAACAATGTAACTTTCGATGTAGAAACAGCTTGTGATGTTACTGTAACATTCGATCCTGCTACAAACAAGATTACTGTAACAGGTGACGGCGTTAAAATGGTAACAGACCTTGAAGTTAACAGCATTACAGTTGTTGGTAACGGTGAAGACAACTGGCTCAACGGTGTAGCATGGGGTGTTGACGCTGAAGCTAACCACATGACTCAGGTTTCTGACAAGGTATATCAGATTAAGTATGAAAATATTGAATCTGCAGATGATGCTTATCAGTTCAAGTTTGCTGTAAACGATGATTGGGCAGCTAACTGGGGTCTTCCCGAGCAGAGCGCAGCTCCTATAGGCGAAGAATTTGACCTTACATTCAATGGTGAGAACATGCTTCTTAACACAGTTTCTGCAGGTTTTGAAGAAGATTCACTCGTTGATGTAACAATCACACTCGACATTTCTAAATTTGATTATTCAACACGTTCAGGCGCTAAGGCTACTGTTAAGGTTGAGCCTTCAACTCCTGCAGTTGATAATTTAACAATCAACGCTACATCTAATATTTGCCAGGCTAACGGTTCAGGCACATTTAATGTAGGCGACAAGGTATCAGTTTACTATCTCCTTGACACTAAGGACGCACAGCTTGAAGAAGTACAGTGGGCTCTTACATATGATAAGAACCTCCTTACACTTGATTCACTTACAATGCCTGAAATCGCTGACGGCATGGTAAATATGAATGATGTTTCAGGCAATGCTTCAAACCTTGCACTTTATGATTTTGCAGGCGGCAAGAAGCTTGTTGAGGCTGTGTTCACAGTTAACGGTACAGGTACAACAAATGTTGACCTCAATGTAGTTGATCTTACACTTGGTAAGCTCAATCCTGCAACAGGCACAGTTGATGCTGATTCAGAATATGAAGCAGTAGTTAACGGCGACATGGCTAATGATCTCTTTGATCACATTAACTCAGACGCTAAGGTTGAGGCATATGTTGAGCCTACAACAACGGAGCCTACTACAACAGAGCCTGCTACAACAGAGCCTGCTACAACAGAGCCTACTACAACAGAGCCTGCTGCAACAGAGCCTACTACAGTAGCTCCTACTACACCTGATGCTACATCTGCTACACAGGCTGCAACAAAGGGTCAGTCAACAGCTGACACAGCTACTTCTGACACACCGGCTAACGGCACAAGCAGCAACGCAGTACAGACAGGTAATGCTTCTATGGCAGTAGTTATCCTCTTAGCTCTTGTTTCTGCAACAGGTGTTGTTTACTTCACAAGAAAGAGATTCAATAAGTAATTGAATTTCCTATTGTAAGACTGTTAACGGCGTTGACAGATTAAAAAAATAATTTTTCGCCTCTCGGTTTTCCGAGGGGCGTTTTTTTATATCGTAATGTTGTGAAAATCAGTTTGAATTATAATTTCAAAAATATCATTTCTTTAAAGGTGAATCTGCAATTAATTTTTTTCACATAAATTTCACCGAGAATTGTTAAAATATTGATTGAAATTTTAGTCTTAATGATATATAATAGGGATATCAAACTAAAGGAATGAAAAAAATGTCTAAAAAAATCAAAAATATGCTTTCAATTCTCTTCGTGGCTGTACTTACCGTGTCAGCATTCTGTATTCCTGCAAGTGCTGCCGAGGATGACCTTACAATCAGCATTTCAACAGATGAAAAGGATTCCGTAACAGCTAAAGTCGGCGATACGGTAAAGTATGCTATTTATATGACCGATACAAAAGAAGAAGTAATCGGAGCCGCAATGAGTTTCTTTTACAACGATGAATATTTGAAGTTGAATGCCGATTCAATAAACTGTGAAAGCTTTAAAACTGCGATTGGCAACCCTAAACTGAAAAATTATTACACCTTTACATGGACAGATGTTCAGAATCCCGTAAAGCTTAACGGTGACAAGGCTCTTGTTTCTGCTGAATTCAAGGTGCTAAAGGGAGGCAAAACCGATCTTTCATATTTCATCTCTGATATGTACGGCGATGATATGACATATCTCAAATCGTATAAAATCACCTGCAAGCTTTGGGTGAACGGTAAAGAGGTAGAGGATAGTGCCGTTCCGATAGTAAATAATGATACGGCAAATTCCGAAAAAATTCAGGGCGATTTTGTAAACTACATTGACGGAATGGGCGAGGAAAACTCACCTAACAAAGACGACCATAAGTCGGTAGTTGTTGAGAAAAAGTACATCTCAACTCAGCAGAATAGTCAGGTTGTAGATGTCACAAAGGTTGTTGAGGGCTCTGCAAACGGTTCGGGTTCAAACACGACATTAATTATTATAATTGCAATTGTTGTTGTTTTGATTGCCGCAGGTGCAATTATTTTCGTAAAGAAAAAGGACGAAAAAAAGAAAAAATCTGCGGACAATAATGCAATGTCGGACGACGCAGATGCGGATAAATAAAACAGATAAATATCTTTTATAGGAAAATTTTTTATAATACAAGCTAAATACACAAAATTGCGATTGCAATTTTGTGTATTTTTTTGTTTTAAGCTTTTTGAAAAAGATTGCAATTTTGAAAATTTTGTTATATAATGATTTCATACCGATAGAAATCGGAAATTTTTTTGGAGGAGATTCAAATGTCAAAAAAACTTATTAGTATCATAGTGTCATGCGCTCTCGTTCTTTCACTTGCTCTTGTAGGTGTAATCGGCGTTTCCGCAGCTATTGATACAGACGGTCGTTATGTCCCAAGTGAGGGCGTAAAAGAAACACACAAAGTTTACTTCCTTATGCCTGAGTCATGGAAGAGTGAAAAGTACAATGCTCATGATGCAGGTGCATACTGGTGGAACGGTTCAGACGCAGGTAGCTCTCTTGACGGTACGTCAGTAGGTGTTGCTTGGCCGGGTTATAAGATGCAGGTTGAAAATGCTGAAAATAACATCTTCTATCTTGACCTTCCTACAGATGTTCCTAATCTTGATTTCAACAACTACCTTAACGGCGGTCAAAGGACAGAAGATGCCGCAACAGGTCAAGTAACTTACGAGTTTAGTGAGGATCAGTTTAAGGCTGCTAAGCAGACTGCCGATGTTTCTTGTCAGTACTATTCGGAAGGCGACAATGAATATTATGACAATTTGCTTGACGGCGAATTCTGGGCAAAGGCTCAGGAAGCATTTGACGGTGATGACAAGACATTCCTCGGTAAATTTGCTGACAACTTCTTTGAGGATCCTGACTGGGGTATCTCAATGTACCTCACCAACATGATTTATGTTATAGACCCTAGCAACACTTCTGTAAGTGTCACAGGTAAGGAAACATATGCCGGTGAGTTCTACTTCTACTATGGTCTTAACGAAGAAACAGGCAAGTACGAGTACGGTTCACTTCCTAACTATGATATGGCTAAGGAAGCAGGTCTTGTTCAGACAGTAGACAAGAATGCAAAACCTGCTACACCTGATCAGCCTACAACAACAACTCCGTCAAATAACAACAACACAGATCCTACAAAGAACACAGTTCCTACTGCAGGTCAGAACCCAACATCTTCTGCAAACGCAGTTTCAACTGCTGACACAGCAAATAGCACAGACAACAGCGCAGTTCAGACAGGTGCTACAACAGCAGCTGCAGTTCTCGCAGTTCTCCTCGTTGCAGGCGGTGCAGTTCTTTACACACGCAAGAGATTTGAATAATCTTAAATAATTATACATAATTATTTGATGCCCTCCGCTTTGGAGGGCATTTTTGCATTACTGTTTATTATTTGTTCTCTTATGTATGACTGAATAAGCGGAAATTACGGTTGAAAATATGCCAAAATTCCGTAAAATGCAAATTTGGTGGAATTTAACACAAAAATTTGGTTGTTATTACATTGAGATTAAGGCTCAAAATTCCCTGTAACACTTGATTTTTACTGCGTTTTATACTATAATAAGCATACAGATGCAAGTATGGTGTCGGAAATTCATAAGGAGGAAATACAAATGTCCAAAAAAGTTATCAGTCTTTTATTGGCTGTTATGCTCACAGCGGCAATGATAGTGGTTGCTGCAATAAGCGTTTCTGCCGATACGGACGATGAAGGCAGTTATGTGCCTTCTGAGGGCACTGAAACCTACCATATATATTTCTGTAAGCCTGATGACTGGGAAAACAAATATACATCTGATGCAGGTGTTTATTGGGAAAACGGTTCGGATACTCCTTCAGCGTGGCCGGGTTATTCAGCTCGCAATGCTGATATCAAAAATGTTTACTGTTCTGATGTACCGACCGATGTTGATAAAGTAATCTGGAACAACGCTCTTAAGGGTACAGACGATCCGACAAATCCTGAATATAAACTTGCTTATCGAACAACCAATATTAATTTTAAAGGTTATGAAAAAGGCGAGTCTGATTATTATCCCAACGGTGTTGAAAGCTTTGACAATATGATTTATATTATCAATCCTGAATTTACTTCCGAGAACGATAAGGATGAATTGATTTTTACCGGTGAGTGGTTCTACTACTACGGTAACGGTGAATACGGCAATGCTCCTAAAAAGGCAGACCTCAAGGCCGGCGACTATTACGGCAAAGACGGTGTGTTCCCGACAGAGTACAATCCATCGGGTGAGGAAACAACAGCCGAATCAACAACAGAGGTTGTAACAGAATCGGAAACAACCGAGTCTGCAACTGATGCCCCCGTTGCAACAGAGGGTACAACATCATCTGCTGAATCTTCGCTTGCTCTTACAGTAAATGCAACATCTAATTACTTCCCAATGGCAAGTGCAAAGTATAATGCAGTTACAAATCAGGTAACGGTTACATATATTATGCAGTCTCCAAAGAATGTGCTCGACACGCAGTGGCACATTTCTTATGACCCTTCAATCCTTTCGGTTGCTGATGTGAATACTGCTAAGTCGGTTTGCCCGACAATGGACGGCAGAGGTGTATATGTAAACTTCAAGAATAAGTCGGAAGGCGTTGGTTATGTAAGATTCGGTGCAAGTAATCTCGGTCTTTATGACTTTAGCGAAAAGACGCTTTTTGCAACAGTTGTTTTTGATGTTAAAGACATTTCAAAGGTTGCACCGGTTTCGACGACGGTTGACCTTGTTGTTGAGGTGCTTCGTGTTTCGGAAGTAAATCCGGACACAGAAATGACTGACGGTTCAAAAGAAGTTATTCTTGTTGATAAAGAAGTAGTTAAGAAAGATCCTGTTGCTGTGGTAGCAAAAAATGGTCTTTCAACTGAGCTTACTCCTTCAACCTATGCAGAACCGACAACAGCCGAGCCTTCGACCGCAGAGTCATCTACTGAGGCTACTAAGGCTACAGAGGAAACGCAGGAATCAACTAAGGTTACAATTGCTCCTGTAACTTCACAGGATGCAACATCTGTAACAGAGAAAATCAATTCAACATCCGACACTCCCGATACATCTGATAACAGCGGCGGCAATGACGGCGTTGTCCAGACAGGTGAAGCTCCTCTGGCTGTTGTAATTCTTACACTCCTCATCGGCTCAACTTGTGTAATGTTCGTTCTTCGTAAGAAAGAGGAAATCCTTTAACGGCTGATAAAGACTAATAATTAAGAGGGCTGACCAAACAAAGGTCAGCCCTCTTTCTGTGATGTGATTGAGGTTTAAAATTCTGATAAAAATACAAAAAAACAGCTCCACCGTAAATAGTGGAGCTGTTTCGTAATCTGTAAAATCAGTTAGCTCTGGTAACCTTACCTGAACGCAAACAACGGGTGCAAGCATATACACGCTTTGGTGAACCGTCAACAATAGCCTTAACACGCTGTACGTTGGGCTTCCATGTTCTGTTTGATCTTCTGTGTGAGTGAGATACC